>Ga0224554_1001963_pt1 | contig 11551 bp, 13 predicted proteins | sample 714S22024metaG_FD_180666 | JGI IMG/M metagenome (GOLD analysis project Ga0224554, IMG submission 180666) | Peat soil microbial communities from Stordalen Mire, Sweden - 717 S2 20-24 | ecosystem: Environmental > Terrestrial > Soil > Wetlands > Peat | place: Sweden: Norrbotten County, Stordalen...
GCTGAAGCAGGAATCCTGATCGGGACGCATAATGTCACTGGTCGTTAAGAACATGACGATCGGGATTGAAACGCCTCTTACGACCACACCTGAAAATGGGCACTGATTGGCCGGTTAACAGCCCTTTGCGCTCAGTGAGAGATCGACCGGTCTTCCATTCGAAGTTTCGGGCGTATGGCCGGCTCCCGCAGCCCTGACCCGCTACCGGCAGCGCCCGCGACGGGCCCGCCAGATACAGCACTGGCTCGCCGGTTGACCCACCGCCGGGTCTTGCCCCGAACCATCCCTGTGACGCTTCCAAACCAGAGAAGCCGGTATGATGTTTGCAGCGCGCGAAGAGGCGGCGCGAGCTTGATGTCCCCCACCATCTTCATCTCGGCAGGCGAAGCCAGCGGCGAGCACTACGGCGCGCTGCTGATTGAGGCGCTTAAAAAGCAGCTTGCCGCAACCGGGCAGACGGCCGAGTTCTTCGGCATGGGCGGGGAACGGATGGCCGCGGCCGGCCTGGAGCGCGTGGTGCGCTCTGAAGATATGGCGGTGATGGGCCTTACCGAGGTCCTTCGCCACCTGCCGCGCATCTACCGCGAGTTCCGCAAGCTCAAGAAGGCGATTCAGGATCGGCGGCCCAGCGTGGCCGTGCTCATCGACTTTCCCGAAATTCACTTCCGGCTGGCCCAGAAGTTCCATCGCCTGGGCGTTCCCGTGATCTTTTTCGTGAGCCCGCAGTTGTGGGCCTGGAAGAAGCACCGCATCAAGCTGGTGCGGAAATACATCCGCAAAATGCTGGTCATCTTCCCCTTCGAGGAGCCGTTCTATCGCACCCGCGGCGTGAAGGCGGAGTTTGTGGGCCATCCGCTGGCGGAGTTGCCGCTGCCGGCCGTCACCCGCGAGCAGTTCGCCGCGGCGAACAGGCTTGACCCGGCGGCGACCTGGATTGGCCTCCTTCCCGGCAGCCGGCCCAGGGAGATTCGAGACCATTTGCCCCGGATGCTGGAGGCCGCGTGGGGCCTGGTAGAGCACGATTGGCCCCGCCGCGAGTACGAGTTCCTGGTGCCGCTGGCCCCGACCCTCAACGGGGAGCAGCGGGCCGCCGTGCTGGCCCTGGTGGAAGATCGCGGCGCCGGCCTCGCCATCCGCCTGGTGGAGGATGCGCGCGCGGCGCTTTTCCACGTCCGGGCCTCGGTGGTGGCCAGTGGCACGGCCACGGTGGAGGCGGCGCTGATCGGCAATCCCTTCGTCGTGGTCTACCGGGTTTCGTGGCTGACCTACGCCGTCGCCAAACGAGTGGTGAAAGTGCCGCATGTGGCCATGGCCAACCTGATTGCCGGCAAGCGCGTGGTGCCGGAGCTGATCCAGAATGACTTCACGGCGGCAAAAATCGTCCAACAGATGGAGCCGCTGCTACCGGACGGTGCTCCACGCGAGTCCATGATGAAGGAGCTCAAGGCCATTCGCGGTCTGCTGAATTCCTGCCAGGCAGAAGAAAGCGGCGGGGCCATTGAACGGGTGGCGGCGATTACGCTGGACGAGCTTCAAGCTGCTTCCCCGGCGCGAATCGAAAAATCCGTGCCAACATGAAATCGGCAGGAGCGGGGCTTGTGGTCTCCCAGGTCTGGTCCGCCGCGGCGGGCGAGACCTGGGGCGCCCGGTGAATATGAGGCTGAAAGAAACTCTGACCCAAGAACGGCTGCGATGCGATGATGACTGCTATGCGTACGAAAATGCGGAATTTACGGCTTGCAACTGGACCGCGCCTGCTCCTGGCGGGCTTTCTGGTGATGGCGCTGCTGCTGGCGGCTCCGCTCGGCGCTCAAAGGACCGAGCGGCCGGGTCTGGCCATCACCGGCTACGTAATCAACGCCGAGCTGGAGCCGGCCACGCACCACCTGGCGGCCAGGGTGGTGGTTACCTTTACCGCTCCTGAGACCCTGGAACTGGTGAGCTTTGGCTTTCACCCCGCCCTCAAGGTCACCAAAATCACCGATGAAAGCGGCAAGCTGCTCACCGGCGAGCGGTCGGCGGACGGGACCATCCGCGTCAGTTCGGCCGCCCCCTTTACCAAAGGACAGGTATCGCACTGGACTTTCGAGTACGAGGGCGCGATTACCGGCAATGAGGACGGCCCGGTGGAAGGCCTCAAACTGGCAGCCATCCAGGAGCCCATCACCTATCTGCTCTATCCGGCGCGCTGGTTTCCCATGAACGGCTACCTCACCAACCGCTTCACCGCAGAGATGCACATCCGCGTCCCGCAAGGCATGAAGGTGTTTTCGAGCGGCAGCCAGGGAGCGTCGAAGCCGGTAACCCTGGCCAACGGCAAGCAGGGCGACCAGTTCGATTTCAACTGGGACAAACCCGGATTTCCCGGAACGGTGATTGCCGGGCGCTACGTGGGTCCGGTCTCGGCGGGGCCGGGAAACGTGAAGGTCTACGTGACGGTGAGCCACCAGCAGGCAGCCAACCAGTTGGCGCAGACGGCGGCCAGGCAGTACGACTTGTTTTCCGATAATTTTGGGGCGCCGGAGACCAGCCATCTGAACGTCGTGGAACTGCCCGACGATACGCTGCCGGCCGTCTGGGCGCCGGAGCTGGCGGCCATTCTGGGTTCGCGTGTGAGCGACAAGAGCGGCGTGCGCCTGCTTGCCAATACCATTGCCCACCAGTGGTGGGGCTCCGAGGTGAGCCCGCGGACGCTGAACGACGCCTGGATCACCAACGGCATGGCCCGCTACGGCGAACTGATGTACGTGGAGGATGAGAGCGGCAGGAATGCCATGCACACGGCGCTCCAGGACATTTCCGCCGGGGCGCTGGCCTACGATACCATTCCCCTGTCGAGCGTCTCGCGCCTGAGCCCCTTCTCGCCCGAGTTCCAGTCGATGACGCTCGAAAAGGGCGCCATGGTCTTCCACATGCTGCGCTGGGAGATCGGCGACAAGGCGTTTCTGGCCACGCTCAAAGGCGCTCTGAGCCAGTACACCGACTCGAGCATGCGCTCTTCGGACTTCATCAAGGTGGCCGAGGCCCAGAGCCAGCAGCAGTTGACCGCCTTCTTTGCGCAGTGGATCGACGGCACTGGCGCGCCGGTGTTCACCAACAAGTACGCCGTCTACCGCCTGGGCAACAACAAGGGCTTCCGCACCATCGGCGAAATTCAGCAGGACCTCGACCTGTTCCGCATGCCGGTGGAACTGCGCGTGGAGACCGACGGCAAGACCGAAACCCAGAAGATCGACGTGGTGGGCACTGACACGCAGTACGTGGTGGATACCTTCGGCCGCCCGCGGCGCATCGCCATCGATCCCGGCAACTGGGTGCTAAAGGCCACCCCGGACCTGCAGGTGCGCATCGCCATCCTCAAGGGCCAGCAACTGGTGGCGCAGGGCGACCTGACCGCCGCGCTGGCCGAGTACCAGAAAGCCCTGGAAGCCAACCCGCAGAGTTCCCTTGCCAGCTACCGCATCGGCGAGCTGCTCTTCACCCAGCGCAATTACCAGGCCAGCGTGAACTCCTACCGGGATACGCTCCGCGGCGACGGAGAGCCGCGCTGGACCGAGGTCTGGAGCCACATTGCACTGGGCAAGATCTTCGACATTACCGGCCAGAGAGACCGGGCAGTGAACGAGTACCGGCTGGCGGTGCAGACCAACGACAACACCCAGGGCGCGGTCAACGAGGCCCGGCAATGGCTGCAGAAGCCGTACAAGCTGCCTGACAGCGAGTAGAACGCAGCCGAACCAGACTTGAACGGCCAGCTCGAGGGCTGGCCGTTCAAGTTTGCAAGGGGTTTTGGTTGCCTACCTTTTCGTGGGGTTTCCGCCCAGAGAGATCACTTCCAGATTGACGTGGGCAAGCCCGGACTGGGTCATCGCCAGCTTTTCGGCCGCGGCTTGGGAAACGTCGATGATCCGCCCTTCGTCGACCAGGTCGCCGCGATCGGTGATGCGCACCACCACCGAGCGCTTGTTCCTGAGGTTCACCACCCGCACCATGGAGCCGAACGGCAGCGTGGGATGGCAGGCCGTCATCGCATTCATATCAAACTTTTCGCCGCTTGCCGTCTTGCGGCCGTTGAACACCCCGCCATACCAGGAGGCGAGGCCGTGGAGGATATCCGCCCGCCTCTTAAGGGCGGATTTCAGGGATGCCCTTTTGGGCGCCGCAAGGAGAGCCGGCACGGGACTCTCGACAGGGGGTAGGGGAGGCGCGGTTACAGCGGGTCGGGGAAGACGCGCATCGGCCTCGACGGCCGGCGTGGACAGCGTGACCACCACAGCGGCCAACGCAACCGATGAAGCGCCCGCCAGCAGACAAATCCGAAGCGGAGTTTTCAGGCTCATGTTGCGTGATTTCCTTTTTATTACCATCTACCCATTTTACTAAACTCGTACTCCCTCTGCCCATCAATTGGCAAGAGACGCATGGTATTTTGCTGAAATTTCTAAAGACTTACGCGCTTTTGCCGATAAACCCTTTTATCTCTGCGACTTAAAATTTGCACCAAAAATGGTGCAAAAAGCCGCCGTCCGGACCGGAAAACCCCGCATTGCCCCCGGACGCCTGGATGCCCTGGGGCTGGCCAGGAGCCCAAAAACACCCTCCAGGGCGTGCCAGCCACAGCCAGGATCGTTCGGGCAGGACTGCTCCGGGGACGCAGAAACAAACTCATCGCGGCCGCCGTCTTTTCCAACGGATGAAGTATGTATCGCCAGAAGGGAAGCCCCTTGATCAGGATTGGTTTCGGATTTCGCAGCGCCGTATGCGCCGCACTTTTTGCCGCGGTTGCCGCCCTCGCCCAACAGCCTGCCTCCACGCCTCCGGGCCCTGTCCCGCCGGCCATCCGCGCTGCCAAGAAGATCTTCGTCTCCAACGCCGGGGCCGACAGCGGCCTTTTTCCATCGCCCTTCAGCGGCGACCCGAATCGCGGCTACGGTCAGTTCTACGCAGGCCTCAAGGCCGCGGGCCAGTACGAGTTGGTGGGCGATCCGGCCGAGGCCGACCTGGTGCTCGAGTTGCAGCTCACCGCGCCCAGCGGTCCCTCCAAGGGCAGCAAGGTAAACGGCGCCTCCGACCCGGTGCCCATGCTCCGGCTGGTGGTCTATGACCGCAAAACCCACTACGTGCTGTGGGCCTTCACCGAGTCCATTGAGATCGCCTTCCTGCAAAAGACCCACGACCGCAACTTCGACGACGCGTTGACGGCCATCCTGGTGGACTTTGAGGCGCTCACCGGCAAGCCGCCCGCGGAGCTCCGCTAGAGTCCCAATCGGAAGACTCAGACCGGTTTGCAGATTAATTCCCCCCATCCTGCTAGCGTGAGGGTTGGAGCGGTTCTCCCGTTTGTGTGGCGTTGCCGGCCCCGTGCAAGATGGTTTTCTCCTGGGGGGAAACCCACTCGGCGTGAGCGGTTTCGCATCACAGCAAGCGGAGGACCGCCGGGCCCATCCAGGGCCATCAGCGGGGAGGAACCATGCAACTGAGCGCGGCGGGACTTGAATTGATCAAGAGGTCGGAGGGTTTTCGCAACCGAACCTATCTGGATGTGGCGGGGCTTCCGACCATCGGCTATGGTCACCTGCTGCTGCCTCGTGAATCCTTTCCCAACGGCATCGAAGAGGCCCAGGCCACCCAGATTCTGGCCGGCGACGTGCGCGCCGCTGAGCAGTCTGTCCAACGGCTGGTGAAGGTGGCGCTGACCCAGGGCCAGTTCGATGCGCTGGTGGACTTCTGCTTCAACCTCGGCGCTGGCAGGCTGGCTTCTTCCACGCTTCTGAAGGTGCTCAACGGCGGGCGGTACGAGGCCGCCGCCGAGCAGTTGCTGCGCTGGGACCTGGCCGGGGGCGAAGTGAACGCCGGGCTGAAGGCTCGCCGCGAGGCCGAGTGTCAGCTCTGGACCGGCGCCGCGCCGCAGCAGCAAGCGGCCGCATGAGGAATCTTCGCACCGGTCGAAGGAATTCCTCCCTTGTGCTGCCTTGAAATGGCGCGGCTTTAGCCGCCGTCTTCCACGTCGCCTTGAAAGGGCGCGGCTGGTAGGTCGGGGTTTTAACCCCGACAGAATCCGCGCCACCAACCGGCCAAATGGAACTCTGGGCTTTACAGGCTGCGGAAAAACTCGATCCGGAGGGAGGCGGGGGTTTCAACCCCCGCATAAAGCCAACAGGATCAATGCAGGCTTTAGCCCCGGAGGGACGCTTTTCGCCCGTTTCGCACGAAATCCCGAGTTTTTCCGCAGCCTCGTCAGCCCCCGAGCTGGTACCGGCAAAAAATCCGTCCTCGGTACTTGATCGGAGTCTTCCTAGCCAATCTCCTTCACTTCCAGCCGCTCACCGGCCTTCAGGTAGCCTTTGCGGCGAAACCAGTCCTCCATGGCGGGCTGCAGTCGATCGAGGGGGACGCGGTTGCCGGCTTCGAGCAGCCCATCGGCCAAGGGAAGCGTGTCGTCGAAGACCGCATCGTTGGTGAAGTTGCGCATGGCAAAGTTGTCGATCCAGCGAATGGGGCATGGGTGCGAGGTGCCGGAGCCGTCGATTCGCTGCACTGAAATGCGGCGCACAAACATGGTTCCACTCTAACGGATCGGGGGGCGCCCGCTGCTTCGCAATTTGCCCGGCCATAGCTTCCGCCCAGCCGTTTGCCTGCGGACCGCGCCGCACTCGCGCTACAGCCTTTTCTCCTGCACCGCCTTCGCGTCCTTCCCCTGCTGCGCCTCCACATGGAAGCGCTTGAAGTCGTAGTCGCGCTCGCTGAAGTGCTGGCGAATCCCCTTCACTAGCAGCAGACGCATCTGCACGGTTCCTTCGCCGCCGGTAGGAAGCCAAAGCTCGCCGTTCACCTGCGCCTGGTCGAAGCGGAAGTTCGAACCTTTCTGGATGTTGGCCACCAGGCCCCCGGCAATGCGGAAATTGTCGTCGAAGCTCACTTCCATGTGCGCCACCTGGCGGTCGGCCTCATCGACCCACAGCGTACCCTGCAGCTTCTTTGAAGCGTCCTCGGCCAGCCCGTGGGTCTTGGCGTCCTTGCGGCCCACAAAATCGAAGATAATCGTCGGCCGGCCACGAAAGCCCTCCCGCCTCGGGTTGCGCACGTCCATGATCTCCAGTACCCGGCTGATGCTGATCGTCTGCCCTTCGAGCGGCTGATCCACCGGCGTCTTCTCCGCCTTCTCCACCAGCTTGGTCACCCGCTCGGTCTCCTTCTGCTCATCGTGATCGTCCAGCGGCTTGCCGTTCTTCTTCACCGTGCGCTCAATCACGTGGCTGTTGACGAAGAAGTCCTCGTTCTCCGAGGTCTTGGTCTGGGTCACATGGCCGTTGGCGTCGATCTCCTGGATAGTCTGCAGGGAGGTGTAGGTGTAGTTCTCGCGCACCTTGTCGAGCTGTTTCTGGTGCTCCTGCACCTCGCGCATGAGCTGGGGAATCTCAGGCAGCGGCGCATTGGCTGCATGCTGGGCCGGGGCCGCCGCCGGCAGGAGCACAAGGAAGCCTGCCAGGCACAAATCGCGCAGAACACGCACAAAAGCATCTCCTCGGGGCTTCGCTGGGCCTGTGCGCGCAATGATCACTGTCGGCTGGACACCGCAAGAGCGGGAAAGGTTGGGAACCCTCATAGTCAACCGGCCCCGGTCATAAACTCTTCTCATTCATGCTATAACGTAAGGCAAATGGTTGGTTCCCTGGTGTACAGGCGGCGCTCAGAAGTAGATTGCCCGGCGCAAATGGCCCCGCGGGCCGATTCAAGGAGGACCCATGATCGCACTGCTGTTTCAGTGGCTGCTGTGTGCGTTCGCCCTGATCGTTGTTTCCCGCGTCGTGCCCGGCTTCTACGTGGTAGGGCTGTGGCCTGCGCTGATGGTCTCGCTGGTGATCGGCCTGATCAACACCACGTTTGGCCGGCTCCTGAAGGGCGTCACCTTCCCCTTCAGCATCCTTACCTTCGGGGTTTTTCTGCTGGTGATCAACGGCCTGATGATCATAGTGGCGTCGAGCATCGTGGACGGCTTCCGTGTGACCGGATTCACTCCGGCACTCTGGGGCGCGGTGGTGCAGGCCCTGCTGGGAATGGTGATCCGGGCCATTACGATGCCTTGATAAGCGGCCGCGCGGGGGAAAGCCCCTATTTCGTCGCAGGCGCAACCGCCGGAGCGGTGGTCTTGTTCACTGCCGCCCCCGGCTGGGCGCCGTGCAGCGGCGTGGTCGCGGGCCGCGCCGGGGCCTTGGCCGGGACCTTGGCTTTGGGAGGCTGAGCCGTCACTGGATGGGCAACCACCGGTCCATTAAGCGTTTGCGGCGTGCGCATCGCTCCGGCGCCGGAAAAGCCGCCGGAAGCGGACGCGTGCGGCATGGCAATCACCCTTGCCGGCTGCCCCGGCTGGACGTGCGAGTAAATGCCCCATCCTCCGCCGGCGACCACAAACACAATCGCCGCCGCGGCCACGCTGCGCACCCAGGCGCTCGCCGGCGTAAACGCCGCGGGCCACGCCAGAATCCGTCCCCTGCGCCCAGCGGCGAGCAGACCGGCGTGGACGCGATCTTCAAGACCCTCGGGCGCGGGAAGGCTGGCGATCAGCCGCAAAGTTTCCTCAGCTGCGCCGTCGCCGGAATCGTTCGAAAATGTGTTCTTAGCCGTGTAACTCATCGCAAACTCCTTGCGTGGCCGAGCAACTGATTACTGACTACCGGCCATTTACAACTGACCATTCACCACTGACTACTGACTACTGCCTTTCATGGTTCAGCAGTCCGGCCATCAAATTCCGCGCCCTGAACAGCCGCGAGCGAACGCTGGACTCGGTGATGCCCAGCACCGAGGCGATCTCCACGCTGGTGAGCTCCTCGAAGGCCGAAAGCATCAGCACCTGGCGCTCTTTGGCAGGCAACTGCTCCACGCACCCCAGCACATGGGCGTGGTGTTGTGCCGCGGCGGCGTGCTCCTCGGCGCTCAGCCCGCCGGAAGGCAGCACGCGGGCCAGTTCGGCCACATCGTCGGTCTCAGGGCGCGTCTTGGCTCGGCGCTTGCGGTCGAGAACGATGTTCCACACAATGCGAATGAGCCACACCCGCTGGTCGCGCACCTCGCCCAGCGTATCCCTGTGCCGCAGCACCCGCAGAAACGCCTCCTGCACCGCGTCTTCCGCATCGGAAGGGTTGCGCAGCACGGAATACGCTACGCGATAGAGAGTTCCGGCGTACTGGCTCACCAGCGCCGCGAGGGTCTCGTCTTCCGCGTGCTGGCGGGCTTGGTCGTCCACAGCGCTTCTCGGAATCTCCATCCAACCTGAGAATACTGCCTGGCCGGCGCTCATACCGAACCAGACGCAGGCGGAGGAAAAAATGCTCGCATCGATAGTCGCGCCTGGCCCCGTGTCTGGTCCCGCATCCAGCCCCGCCGGCCGCCGCTTCGGACGGCAATTCCCCGCCGCCAAAACAAAACTCGCGAAGCCCCGAGGCTCCGCGAGTCGCTAAGTCAGCCTGGCCGCCCTTCTACTGCTTTCCGGCCAGCTTTTGAGCGGCGATGGACCCGGCGGCGCCATCCTTGTCCGCGTCCTTGACCTTGGCCCAGATGGCGCGCGCCTGGTCCTGTTTGCCGGCTGCCGCGTACAGGTCGGCCAGGTCAAGCTGCGCCACGCTGGCTGAAACCGTCTCCGACGGCTTGGCGGCCAGTGCGTTGTAGATGTCGATTGCCTGAGGGTCGCGCGCCGTCTGGTGATAAAGCCCCGCCAGCGCCAGCTTGGCCAGGTTCGACAGATTCCGGTCCCCCCAGCTCCACGCTCCCGCTGCGGCCTTCAGCTCCGTCTCCGCCGAGGCGGTCTGGCCCAGGTCCTGGTACGTAATCCCGGCAAAGTAGTGGGCTTTAGCCCCGTCCGGCAGCCAGCCGAACTGCTGCGCCACGGCGACAAACTGCTTGTTGGCGGCCTTGGAGCGGTCCGCGGCGGTCGCGTACACGCCATTTTCGGCCGGTGCGCCTGGCACGGCCAGCGCCGCGTCGTAGGTGTCCAGGGCAGCGCCCAGCGCGCTGTCGGCCGCAGTCGAGCGCAGGCTCCAGAAAACCAGCCCGCCAACCACCGCAACCAGAACCACGGCAGCACTGATGGCCCAACGCATGACGCCGGAGCGATGCACACTCACCCAGCTGACGCTGCTGGCGGTAGCCTGGGCAAACTTGTCCTTTTTGAGGGCGTGACGGGTTTGAGTATCCACAGGGTCTCTTCTTGTCCTTCGTCTCTCGACTTGCAGGCGCGTCCCTAGGGTTCAGGGCGCAGCCGCTGCAACCCTACTAGTCTAACAGTGCGCCAACGGCAGCGTCCACCTCGCGCCGCCCCTCGCGCGTTTTCGCCGACCCTACCCCTTGCCGTCGATCGCCGCTCCAATCGCCGTCGAGCGAAGGGCGCGGATGCGCTCCATCGCGTTCGACAGCACCGGGCGTTCTTTCGCTGCAATCATTCCTTTGTCGATCAGCGCTTCCACAAAATCGATGACCGGGAGCCCACGATCCCCGGCTTCGCGGACGATTGCGTCGGAGACAGTGACTGTGATCTGCATGGTTGCCCGTTCCCCTGCCCGATTCATCGGCTGGCCGCGGCGATTGAACAGCCCCCACCCCGGAAAATGCCTCCCTCGCACATCCTCACCCAAAGCCCAGCCCCCGCATCGACCCCCCACACACACCTTCCGGGTGCCGGGTGGCCCAGGTCTCGATTTTGAGACCTGGGAATCGAATTACTCCACCCCCGCACCTTGCCCTTGTCGAGCCGGAACGATACGCTAACTGCATGTACGAAGACTTCCACGTAACCGACCGCTGGAGCGGCGAAGACCTGCACTGCCGCTGGAAGGGCACCATCGTGGCCATCGCCACCCGCCACGCCGACGCCGTCGATGTCCGCTTTGACGTCAACAACCGTCCCCTGTGGATTGCCCTGCCCTTGACCGCCTGGGTCGAGCAGAAGCAGCGCACCGGCAAGGTCATCACCGACCAACTCGCCGCCCAGATCGCCGGCCGCTATCTAAAACAGTTGGTCGAAGAAGGCTACGACTCCCGCCGCGAGATCTACACCATGACCGTCCCCGAAGTCCTCACCCACCTCGACGCCGTAGTAACCGAAGCCAGGGCCCAGGGCGAAATGCCCACCCTGCCAGTAATCGCGTAGCGGCCATTCGGCAACCTGTAGGCCGCAACCGGCAGGCCTGGGTCTTGACCCCGGCAAAACACAACCCCCCATTTTCAAATTCAACCAGCGCGGCGCCAGCCGCGTTCAAACCTCATCCACCCAAAAAAGCTGGGTCCCCAGGTCTCGCCCGCCGCGGCGGGAGACCTGGGAAGCCTCCAGACCCGCCTCCTCGCACCGCCCGGAATCTTTCCCATAAACCCAAACGCTTCGGTTTAAAATATGCTCAACTCATGCCAACCGTTTTTGAGGCTTGACGCACTAGCGCATGTTTGCCGTGGAGGCGTTTAAGTGGTTGAAATGATTGGAGCGATTTTTGAAGTTGGTCACTACACGAGGCATTGTTTGTTCTCCGGCGGTGGGGGTGGATCGATTTGAGTAATGCCG
>Ga0224554_1001964_pt1 | contig 11527 bp, 10 predicted proteins | sample 714S22024metaG_FD_180666 | JGI IMG/M metagenome (GOLD analysis project Ga0224554, IMG submission 180666) | Peat soil microbial communities from Stordalen Mire, Sweden - 717 S2 20-24 | ecosystem: Environmental > Terrestrial > Soil > Wetlands > Peat | place: Sweden: Norrbotten County, Stordalen...
ACCATGACGACGTTGCCCACCATCAGGTTAGGCGCGGCGAACCGCGCGAGCTGGTAGTAGGGAAAATTCCAAGGCTGGACCCCAAAGAGCACACCAAAAGGAGAGCTTTCAACCACGGCTTCACCCGAGTTGGGCTTGAGTGCTTGTGGTGTGAGGAAGCCCTCGGCGTTCCAGGCGTAATACTCGATAATGTCCGCGCTGAGCAGCACTTCGCCCCGAGCCTGTTCGATGAGCTTGCCCATCTCGAGTGTCACCGGGCGGGCGAACTCCTCCACGCGCTCGCGCATGATGGCCGCAGCTTTGACAGCCACGATCGCCCGTTCACCAAATGTCTTGTGCCGCCAGGTCTCGAAGCAAGTCGCGGCGGCTGAAATGGCAATCTCGAGCTGCGCATCGGTCAGCTTCTCAAATGTTTTGAAGGTTTTGCCGTCGGCTGGGTTCACACTCTGGTAAGCCTTGGCCTTGAGTTTAGACTTGGGAGCGGGGGTTTTCGAAGTTCCGGGGTGGGGAGCGGTTGATGTTGTCATAATTGTTTCCAAATTTATGCCGGGAATGAGGGAATGATATAAGGTGATACCCCCATGTCATTCGCCCCTCTAAGCGAATCACCACTTATCTGATTCGTCGAGCCACCGGGCGATACCGGTCTGAAACAAGCCACCCGTTCCCGGAGCTGGCCCGCCAGCCAGCCAGCGCCCCACTGCCAGGGCCGGTGTAACGACAATTGGCTCAGGCGAATCCGCACGATGTCCGCGTCGGACGCCGCCGCCCAGCCGACGCAGCAGCTTGCGGATGGCCATTTCACTGACGCCCACCCGACCAATGGGGCGTCGCCCGGCCCATCAGTAGGCCCCCAGAGCCTCTCACGGTCCGCAATGTGCAGCGAATCGAGGCCGGGGAAATCAACATCCTGATCACCACGGCAAAGCGGATTAAAACCGTTTTTGGATGTTCTTGGGATGATTTGATGGAGAAATGAGGGGCCGGGAATGTGGCCGGTTGGGTCTTTCTGGAAGCGGGGAAAGACAATCAAGGAGTTCAAAGGACTTGTTTCCTGGTGCGAGTTGCGCCGACAGCGGCGGTGGTGATCCAGGGCGCGCTGGGAGTGGCGGCTGGCGCGGTGGCCACGGCGTCGGAATTGGTGGATGGCACGGGATTTGAGCCAACCCTAACGGCTACGAATTAATTGCGATCACCAGGCTCTGCCGTATTGAACCGGCCCGGAAACCGCGTCCTTATGGCCCAAGACGCGCGCCGCCAGGCGCGGCCAATACGGTTCGCGCAGAAACTCCCGTGCCAGCAACACCATGTCCGCGCGGCCATTGCGGATGATCTCGTCCGCGTGCGTCGGTTCGGTGATGCAGCCGACCGCCGCCGTCGCGATCCCCGCCTCCCGGCGAATGCGCTCGGCAAACGGCACCTGATAACCCGCGCCCGCGGGAATCTTCGCGTCCGGCACCATTCCGCCCGAACTGCAATCCACCAAGTCCACGCCCTCCGGCTTTAAAAGCCGCGCCAGTTCGATACTCTCCTCGATGTCCCAGCCACCCTCCACCCAATCCATGCAGGAAATCCGCACCGCCAAAGGCAGCCGCTCCGGCCAAACGGCGCGGACGGCCCGTGTTGTCTCCAGCAAAAGGCGGATGCGGTTCTCGAAACTGCCGCCGTATCGGTCCGCACGCCGGTTGGAAATCGGCGAAAGAAATTCATGCATCAAATAACCATGGGCCGCGTGCAATTCCAGCAACTCGCACCCCGCCGCCAGTGACCGCTTCGCCGCCGCGACAAATTCCTCTTGCACACGGGTGATGTCCACCAGGCTCATCGCACGCGGAACCTTGGTCAAGTCACCGCCAAAGGCCAGCGCGCTGGGGGCAATGACTGGCCAGCCGCCGTCCTCGTCCGACAGATGGGCGCCCCCTTCCCATGGGCGCGCGGCGGAGGCTTTGCGGCCCGCGTGCGCGATCTGAATCCCCGGCACCGCCCCATGCTCTTTCAGAAAGCGATTGATGCGGGCCACCGGCTCGACGTGCTTGTCCGCCCAGATGCCGGCATCCCCGGGCGTGATGCGGCCTTCCGGTGAAACCGCGCTGGCTTCGGCAATGACCAAACCCGCGCCGCCCACCGCCCGCGAACCCAGATGCACCAGGTGCCAGTCCGTGGCCGCGCCGTCCACCGAGGAATACTCGCACATGGGGGACACTCCGATGCGATTTCGCAGTTTGACCGATCTGATCGTTATCGGTTGAAACAAGTGCGGCCGGTCGTTGGGATGAGTGCTCATAATGGGGCAACCATAACACCGCTTGTGGTGGGGGTGAAGCCAAAGTTGAGGCTCTGACACGCGAGAATTAAACCGGGGACAAGCGGATCAAAACAATTTCAGATTTTGTGCCAACCCGCATCGGTGCGCCCCAAGTCCACGCGCCGTTGCTCGTCAGAACCAGCAGCTTGCCGAACTGGTTCAGTCCGCGGTTGAACCGCCCGTGAACGCGCGCCGCCACCCATGTCCATGGCCAGAGTTGCCCGCCGTGAGTATGGCCGGACAGTTGCAAGGACACGCCTTCCTCCTCGGGAATCGAGAGGTTCAGCGGTTGATGCGCCAGCAAAATACTGGGGCGATTTCGATCCAGTTTGGCACCCTGCAACAGCGCGCGGAAAAGCGGCGGAATGTGCAGTTCCGCGTCATGGACGCCGACAAGCTGCAGTCCATTGATCTCCACTTTTTCGTTGTTCAGAACCCGGATCCCGGCGCGCTCCACGGCATCGAGATATTGGGCCCGGTCGGTGAATTCCTCATGATTGCCGGTGACAAAATAAACTCCCGCCGGGGCGGAAAGGCCCTTCCACGGTTCGAGGAGCGCATCCAAGTCCGCCTTGGACCCGTCAAACAGATCGCCGCTGATGAGCACGGCATCAGACCGCAGTTGTTGAAGTTTGGCGACAACGCGGCGGGTGAAGCGTGTACCCCGGGCATTGCCCAGATGCAAATCGGCCACAAGCGCCAGGGTGCCACCGCGCCAGTTTGCGGGCAGGTTCGCCAGCTTGACCGTGACGCGCGTCACGCGCAGCCAGGAAGCGTTCACAAGCCCGTAAATGCTCGTGACCATGGCGCCTCCAAAAAATATGGCGGCGATGAGCTTCGGCTCGATATGAAACGACAACAGTGTTGCCACCGCGGAAAAGCCCCATGCCGCCCCTGCCGCGAAGAAGCTGTAGTTCAGGACCCCGAGCCAGATTGCGGAAATTCGATAGCCAAGCCGCAGCCAGAGATTTGAATAGCGTCTCCCAAAAATCGTCGTGGCAACGAAGATTAAGGTCAGCGCCGGAAAAATGATCTGCCAGACGGGCAGCGAGGCAGTTTGCCAGAAGTGGTCCCACGTCGCGCAGACGAACCAGGTTGCCGCCAGCAAGGTCGTTGAGAATACGCTCAGGAACCGGATGATCCGGGAGCGCGGGAAGCGAGGCTTGCTGGAATTGGAGTGCATTTTTAGACCGCAGTCAGATTTCTTGAAACATCTCAACCAGCCGCCTGTCGCCATCGTGAGAATCTGACGAGTGTTCCGGTTTGGAAGATTGAGCCCACGCGCGACGCGCGCGGGCCCAGATCAATGGCGGATCAGCGGCCTGTGGTGGCCATCAATTGCGCAGGGTAGCGCTCGCCCTCGACATGTATCCCGGCCGCAATGTGCTTGATCCCGGCGAGATCTTGCACTGTTAGCTTGATGTTCGCCGCGCCGAGGTTTTCCTCCAGCCGATGCAGCTTGGTGGTGCCGGGGATTGGCACAATCCAAGGCTTCTGCGCGAGCAGCCAGGCCAGCGCGATCTGCGCTGGCGTCGCCTTCTTCTCATCGGCGATGTGCTTAAGCAGATCGACGAGCGCCTGGTTCTTCTCCATTGCCTCCGGCGTGAAGCGCGGGAGATTCTTGCGGAAATCGTTGGCGCCAAGCTTGGTGTCCTTGGTCATCGCGCCCGTTAGGAATCCCTTGCCCAACGGGCTGTAACACACAAAGCCGATGCCAAGCTCCTCGCACGTTGCGAGTATGCCATTGGTCTCCGGCCCGCGCGTCCATAACGAATACTCATTCTGCAACGCCGTGACCGGTTGCACCGCATGCGCGCGGCGGACAGTTTGTGCGCCGGGCTCTGACAGCCCGAAATGTTTCACCTTGCCCTCGGCGATGAGGGCCTTGACCGCGCCCGCCACGTCCTCGATCGGCACATTGGGATCGACGCGATGTTGGTAGAACAGGTCAATGACCTCGACGCCCAGCCGCTTCAACGACGCATCGCAGACCTCGCGGATGTGCCCGGGCCGGCTGTCCATGCCGGTGCTTTTGCCCGTCTTGGAATCAATCGCGAAGCCGAACTTGGTGGCGATCACCACCTGGTCCCGCATGGGCTTCAACGCCTCGCCGACGATCTCCTCGTTGGTGAAGGGCCCATAGATCTCGGCCGTGTCGAAGAAGGTGACGCCCCGATCTACCGCCTGACGGATCAACTTGATACTCTCCGCCTTGCTGAGGGCGTGGCCGTAGCTGAAGTTCAATCCCATGCATCCCAGCCCGATGGCCGAGACTTCCAGATTACTTTTTCCTAGTTTGCGCTTTTGCATTTGTTCTCCTCTTAACTGATTTTGACCGCACCACCTGGTATCGAATCCAGAGCGCATCGCGTCCGCGCTGCTCCACGGATTTGAGTCTGAGGGGAACGGCTTTGTTTCTTGATGGACTAACGCCGTCGAAAACGGCAGGGATGTCGTGGCGTCCATCGATGCCAGGGACAACCAAGAGGCTCACCTCATCGACGAGACCGGCCTGGAGGAAGGCCCCGTTGATGTGGCCGCCTCCTTCGAGCAGTAAAGTGCGGATGCCAAAATGCTCTCCGAGCTGATTTACCGCGTCGGCGAGGTCGACAGAGGACTTTCCAGAAACGATGTAGGAGATTCCCTTCTCCCGGAGCATGGCCAGGTAGTCCTCCGGGGCTTGTTCACTCACCACACAGATGAGGTGATCGCCGTCGAGATCCCCGCCAGCCCACCGCAGCTTGCCGAGCGTATCAACGGAGACAGCATAGGATTTCGCCCGGCGGGCGACAAAGACGGGCCGAGGCCCTGCCGGCGTGTTCGTGGCAGAGACAAATGGCTTATCTTCTGCAAAGTGCTGCTGCATCGTCGTGCGACCACAAATCCAGGCATCGCCGTTCAGCTTCGCCCCGGTTGCCTCATACTCGCCCTTGCTCGTGACTGCGCCGAGAGCCGCGCCATCGATCTTCCCGTCCACAGACGAGACCATGTGACAAATGATGTAAGGTTTCATTGCGGCTTCCTTGAACGAACCGTCCGTTGATTCACGCGCCAGGCGGGGAGTCCGTCGAAGCCGCGAGAGCAGTCTGCGCCTCGAAGCTGGCGACCGAAGCCGCTGCTGACCCCGGTGATAAAAAATGTGCGCTGTTTCATGATGTGTTTTCCAATTGTTGTTTCAATGGTCAATGCGCGGTGCTTGCGGCACTGGCAATGTTCGTGGGTGGGACAACTTCGTCGATCACCCGCAGCGCGTTGAGAGTTCGGGGGTATCCGATGTAGGGCAACAGCTGGGTGACGACATCTATCAAGCGTGTGCGGTCGTTGCCGACATTGAGATTCCCGGTCACATGACCCTTGACCTGCGGTTCGCAGCCGCCCAGCGAGATCAGCATGGCAAACGTCAGAAGCTCCCTGGTCTTGATATCCAGTCCATTGCGGGTGTAATAGTCGCCGAAGCAGTTTGCCGCGAGAAAGTCCTGAATGTGCATCTGATCCTTGGGCGCCTGCTGCCGCATCTTGTCGATCGCCTCGCCAAAGATTGCCTTCTGCACCGCGACTCCCATCTCGAAGCGTGTCTCGGTCGTGGTGGTGGACTGGCCTTCCAAGGGCAGGTTTAGCCCGTTGTTTTGGAGCACTTCGTTGGTCGCATGCAAGAAATCGAAGACCTTCGCCACGCCGACATAGGGCACAGATTGATACAGAATCTCTTTGATCTCGATCGGCGTCAGACCGACGTTGAGCGCCGCGCCCGCCATGACCTTGTATTCGCCGAGCGCCTGCGAGGCGATGGTTGACGCCAGGATCAACTTTACCCTGGTTTTGGCGTCCAATTTGCTCTGGCGGATGACTTCGTCGAAAGCCCAGTTGTCGAACAGCTCGATGAACTCCGGATCCGTCTTTTGCAGTTTGGATTCGTGATTCGGGAAAAGCTCCTCGTGGTTCTTAACGGCGTTCTTGGTGCGGTGAAGTTTTTTCATGATTTGGCCGGGCGCTCAGGCGCCGTACTGTTCGTTGGTGACCTTTTCCATCCAGTCAACGACCTTGCCGTCGAGAGCCTCCGCGATCGCGATGTGCGTCATGGCCGTGGTGGGGGCGGCTCCATGCCAATGTTTTTCGCCCGGCGGGAACCAGACGATATCGCCCGGATGGATTGCCTCAACCGCGCCGCCTTCGCGTTGCACGCGTCCGCAGCCCGCCGTCACGATCAGCGTCTGCCCCAGCGGATGCGTGTGCCACGCGGTTCGAGCGCCGGGTTCAAACGTGACAATCGCGCCGCTGATACGGGCGGGGTCGCTCCCCTTGAACGGCGAGTCAATGCGCACCGTGCCAGTGAACCAATCGCCCGGTCCTTTATTGGAAGGCTGTGAGTCACTTCTTTTGATTTCCATAAAATATTTCACTTTTTGTTGAGTCGGTTGTTTTTGGCTGCTCCCCGTCAGTGCAGCAGGCCAACTGTCATTCGTTTTATAGCGTGATCAGTTCATACTGATCATTGCCCATTTTCATCTCTTTCATGTATGACAACTGGCGCAGGCCCTTCCGGGATTCAATGCGTTCTTTAAGGTCGTGAAGTTCCGCTTCGGGGAGCTTATACACCATGTCAATCGAAGCTTGTTCTACCGCCAGGATGTCACTGGAAGCCAGGATGCCCAGGTTGCGCGCCTTAACCGGAGCGGCCTCGATGCCGACGCAGTCGCAGTCCACGGACATATTGCGCAGCACATTGATATAGACAATCCGCTTGCCGAAACGATCCATGGAGGCTTTTGCCGACTCCACCAGGTTTTCCTGAAAAGGTTCGCCTTTAAGCCAGCTCTCGATATCCTCATTGTCCGGGGCGGCGTGGACCCTCTTCTTGCCGATGCGGCCGTCCGCGCAACCGATGGCGATATTCTTCATCGAGCCGCCGAAGCCGCCCATGGGGTGCCCTTTGAAATGGGTCAGCACCACCATCGCGTCGTAATCCAGCATGTGTTTGCCAACCGACATTTCCGTGAAATGCTTCCCGCCTTGAACGGGAATCATCACCGCACCGTCCTCGTCCATAATGTCCACCGGGCAGAAGTCCCAACCGTTGATCTTGATGGTTTCGCGATGATCAGCCGTAGTATATCTCTTGCCCTTATAGAAAGTATTGGTTTCCACCAGGTTGCTGTTGGAGATCCGCTGCTGCAGGGCTTTCACCATGTCGCACGGCAAAATGTTGGGGCCGTGCGGCTCGCCGGTGTGCAGCTTGATAGCGACCTTGCCTGTTATGTTCTCGTTGATTTTTGAATAAATTTCCAGCAATCCGTTCGCGCTGATGTCCTTCGTGAAAAACACGGGGGAGCCGGGCTTGCCCAGCGGCAGGTGCGCGGAGCGCGAACCAATGTCCGAGGATTGGCCCGGTTCTGCTCCCAAGAGCGAAGGAGCCAACAACGACGCTGCGGTCATTCCCGGCCCAGCGGCAAGCGATCTCCGCCGGCCGGGCGTTGCGGGGTCAGCCGACACCTCCAGATTGCTTTTTCCTAATTTGCGTTTTTGCATAATGGATGCCTTTCACTTTGCTGTTTTTTTGATTGAGTCGCGTTATTTTCGTTTACAGCTCTTGGCGCGTAGGCCGGAACAGGATTTCATTTATATCCACGTCATCCGGCTGGCTCATGGCGAAGACAACCGCCCGCGCAAACGAATCGGCGGGGATCGCGAAGCCCTCATAAAACTTTTGGATGCCTGCGGCGGAATCCCGGTCCGTGATATGGCTCGGCAGCTCGGTAGCGACCGCGCCCGGCGAGATCACCGTCGTGCGGATGTTGTAGGGCTTCACTTCCGTGCGCAGCCCTTCGGATAAAGCTCGCACGGCGTGCTTGGTCGCGCAATAGACCGCTCCAAGAGGCGTGACCTTGTGACCGGCCACCGAGGAGACGTTGATGACATCTGTTTCTACGGCGAGCGCCTTGCCGCCGCTGCCCGTCAATTCACCTGCCAATTTCTGGAGACGCTCGATGCGGCGCGCGCCGAGCACAACGGTTGCGCCCTGCACGGAGAGAAGCCGGGCGGTTGCCTCGCCCAATCCGCTGCTCGCTCCCGTAATCACGACGACTTTGCCTTCGATGTTGTTGTTCATAATCTGGACTCCTGTTTTTGAGTTTGTATTAAAATTCAATTTCCCAACGCTCCGACTTCGGCCGTGCGATGCCGTGTGCGCCATTCCCCCGGTGACGTGCCTTCCCAGAGGTGGAAGGCGCGAAAGAAGGAGTTGGCATCCTCGTAGCCCAGCAAGTAGGCGGTCTCGTTCAATTCAACCGTGCTCTGTTGGAGATAGTGATGCGCCAGGTCGCGCCGGGTGTCTTCGACGAGTTGTTGGAAGGTAATGCCGGCATCCGTAAGCCGGCGCTGCAATGTGCGCACACTCGTGCGCAGTTCTCGCGCGACGTGCTGAAGCGTTGGGCGTTTCCCCGCGAGGCAGCGCTTGAGCGTGTGCTTCACCTGTTCCCCAACCTCGGGCCTGGTGTTCCGCGCCGCAAGCTCTGTTTCCAGTTGGGCCCCAATCGCCGCCAGCAAATCTTCATTGTGGGTTGCGAATGGCCGATCGAGGTCGTTGCTGCGATAAACAAGGGCGTTGCGCCCGGCTTTGAACCGCACGCGGCAGCCATAATGAGTTTCCAGCATCTCGCGGTTCTGGGCGGGTCGGGTGAGTTCCAGTCGCAGAGGTGTGAGTTGTCCATCGGTGCCCCGGCGAGCGATGGACGCAATCCATGACAGGCACAGATCTACCATCACGTCGGGTTGGACTTCTTTCGCTTCGAGGTAGAAGAATTCCACCGAGGCTTCGTCCCGGGTGGTATGAACGCGGATTTCTTCGGGGCAGGTGAGCTGCTTGTAGCGGGCCAGACGTTGCAAGGCATCACGGAAGGACCGGCTGCAAACGGCGGCCATTGCGGTAGGGTGGTATCGCTCCAATCGCGGTTCGGCGCCAAACTTGAGGCCAATCGCGGCATCCGCGCTGGTCTCCGCAATGGCGCGCCAGAGCGCGAAGAGTTCAGCGGTGGTGGCGTAGATCTTCTCCTGCTGGAAAAATCCCGCCGGCAATCCCGCCCGTCGCAGCAGGGTCGGCAGCGCCACCTTATGCTCTGCGAGCCGTTCTGCCAGGAGACTGGAAATCCGGAACCGATCATTCATGATTGGATTTTGGTCTTACTCATAGTCTCAAGGTAACCCCGGACTGGAATTTGTCACTAGCAGAACGCGCCAATCCACTTGCCAAACACGCCAATGGGTAGCTCTGGCAATCGCCGAGACCTCCAGTTGGTCCGCGCTACAACACACTGAAATGGTTGGGGAGCGGACGAATCCCGGCTCATGGCCATATCTGCCGCGTCCTCGCTAAACACACTCGCCGAGAGCAGAAAACTCTCCCGGTGTGGAAGCGTGCTACACGGATGCCCGGTCCTTTTCCGATGAAACGGCGATCTCCGCCGGATAGGCGGGTCGGTGAGAGTGAGCGGTGATGGCCTCCCAAAAGTTGCCCCAAAACGTTAGTTTGCCCAGCTTGCGGTGGGGCATCGCATCGATGGCAGGCTCGCGCACGAAGAGAAAGGCCACCATCACCACCAGGAGTGTGCCGAGCATAAGGCGCAGCACCCATGGCGGGGACATATAATGGGTCAGAAAGCCCGCAAACAGGTGGCCAAGCGGCATTCCGCCCTGTTGCGCCAGAAGCATAACCGACAGGACCCGCCCTCGGTTCGCGTCGGTGGCCAGGAGTTGATTGGCGGTATTGCTCGGATTCAGGCTCAGCAACCAGAAGCAGCCGCTGGCGACCAGGATGCACAGGCTCAGGGCAGGTGTGGTGGAGAGGCTGAAAAGCAGCCCGATTGCTGCAAAGATGCACATGGCCAAAGGGATGAGGTGGTGGCGGGGATAGTAGGAGGGAATACAGGAGAGCAGGAAGGCGCCGATAATCGAACCCAGACCGATCGCTGAGAGCATCAGGCCGAACAGTCCTGGGCCGCCTTTGAGCACGCTCTGCGCGAAAACGGGCAGCAGTCCCTGCAACGGCGCGGCCAGGAACATAAAGACCATGCCCATGACGGTCAGGCGACGGGTCCCGGGACTCGTCCAGACGAATTTCAATCCTTCGCGGATGTCGTCGTAGATGGAGACGGTGCTGGAGCGGGGCGGGGCTGGAGCGTTCGGAATAGCGAACAACAGGGCAACCAGCAGCGGAAGAAAGGTGCAGGCGTTGAAGGTGAAGGCACCCGTGACACCGAACGCCCCGATAAGCGCCGCCGCCACCATGGGCCCGCACAGCCTGGCCATATTGAATTGCACGGAATTCAGCGCGAGGGCCGGGCTCAATTCCGCGCGTGGAACCAGACTGGGCACGACTGAAAGGAAGACCGGGCCGTTGAGAGCCCAAACGATCCCCTCCAGAAACGTAAAGGCGATCACGACCCAGGGCGTGGCCCGACCCAGAAATGCTGCCACGGCAAGGCCCGCACCGAGCGCACACGCCAACGCCTGCAAGGTGATCAACCAAACTTTCTTGTTTACCCGGTCCGAGATCACGCCGGCGAGCAGCGCGAGCAGGAGGACGGGGCAGAAGTCCGCGAACTGCAAGGTCTCGACGAGAAGGCCCTGGTGGGCATTGCCAATGGTCTGACTTGTGACGGCCCAACTTTGGGCGGCATTCTCGGTCCAATTACCGGTGTTCGAGATGCAGGCGCCGATCCAGAAAATGAGAAACGGCCGGTGTCGGAAAACGGTCAGGGGCCGCCCAATGGCGGAGCGAGATGAATTGTTGAGGCCGTCGGGCATAATGGACTCCTATCACTTCAACGCCGGAGGTTCAATGGCCTCCTTGAAGGCTCGGACGCCAAGTCGTCCATGTTTGTCCGTGCGATAGAAGCATGCGCTGGCCGGATCACATCGTTTTTGTCGTGCCGCCGTCCAGATCGATCAGCGCCCCATGCAGATACCGGTTCTGCGGCGACACCATATACGCCACCAGATTTGCGACATCCTCCGGCTCGCCGATCTTCGTAATTCCGGAATCCGCCACCATCCGCGCCTCCGCCTCCGCTTCGCTGATTCCTTTTTCTTTCGATAAAGTGTGCAGTCTCGTCACCAACCTTGCCGTGCGCACCGCCCCCGGATTGATCGCGTTTACTTGCACGCCATCGCCCACACCAACATCCGCCATCGCCTTGGTGAAGGAAAGCATCGCCGCATTTACAGAAC
>Ga0224554_1001967_pt1 | contig 11520 bp, 10 predicted proteins | sample 714S22024metaG_FD_180666 | JGI IMG/M metagenome (GOLD analysis project Ga0224554, IMG submission 180666) | Peat soil microbial communities from Stordalen Mire, Sweden - 717 S2 20-24 | ecosystem: Environmental > Terrestrial > Soil > Wetlands > Peat | place: Sweden: Norrbotten County, Stordalen...
AATGTGCAACTCCGTAACAATGTGTAACGGCTCTAAAAGTCATAACCCGTTCAGTATCAACAACTGTAACGGTGTAACGGGTGTACCGCACCTCACATGGGTGCAAGGATGACATGAAGGCAAATGTACAACTCCGTAACAATGTGTAACGGCTCCAAAAGTCATAAACCGTTCAGCATCAACAACTGTAACGGTGTAACGGCTCCAGACCCCAAAAGACCCCTCCCGCCGCCGCCTTTCTGCATTTTGAGGCCTTTGGGTTTGTTGTTTTATCCGGGACAGAGAAATGGTAGGTTGACGCGCCGGCCAGGGCCGGTGAAAGCGAAAGGAAAACAATGAAACTTAGCGCCCGCAATGTTCTCAAAGGCAAGGTCAAGAGCCTGAAGAAAGGACCGATCAGCAGCCTGGTCGTTTTGGAAATCGCTCCGGGAATCGAAATCGTTTCGACCATCACGGCGGAAAGTTCCGCGGCCTTGAAGCTGAAAAAGGGCCAGACTGCCTATGCCATTATCAAAGCCTCCAGTGTATTGGTTGGCGTGGACGATTAATCGCGCTCCCGGCCGCCATGGCGCCGGCGTGGTTCTGCTGGCGAGGCAGGAATGAGACTGATTCTCAAAAACGTCTCCCTGCCGCTCACGCCCTTTACGCTGGAAGTGGATCTGGAAATCCACGGCCGCGTCACTGCCGTCTTCGGTCCGTCCGGTTCGGGCAAGACTTCGTTGCTCGAACTGGTGGCCGGACTGCGCCGCGCCCGGTCCGCCTTCATCCAGCTCGACGACCGGGTGCTGACCGATGTTGCCCAAGGCGTGTTTGTTCCGGTCCGTCAGCGCGGCATCGGCTACGTCCCGCAGGACCTGGCCCTGTTCCCGCATTTGTCCGTGCTTAATAATCTTCTTTACGGGCAGAAGTCCGGCGGCGAAACCAACCGCCTGTTCCCCTTCGAGCGCATCGTGGAAGTCCTGGAAATCCAACCGCTCCTGCCACGCGGCGTCCTGGGACTTTCGGGCGGGGAAAAGCAGCGCGTCGCCCTGGCGCGGGCCTTGCTCGCCGCGCCGCGCCTGCTCCTGCTCGACGAACCGCTGGCCAGCCTCGACTTGAAGCTCAAGACGCGCATCATCCCCTATCTGGCCCGTGTCCGCGACGAGTTCCGCGTTTCCATGCTTTATGTGACACATGATCGCTTTGAAACACTTGCCCTGGCCGATGCAATGGTGGTTCTGGTTAATGGCAGGATGGAGCAAACCGGTTCCGTGCAGGAGGTTTTCAGCCGGCCGGCCAACCTCGCGGTGGCGGACATTCTCACGGTCGAAACCGTCCTGCCGGGGCGGATCGTGAAAATGGACGGCGAGCTTGTGACGGTGGCCGTCGGTCCAACCCTGCTCGCCTCCGCGGCGCAAAGTCTCCCGGCGAACACGAGTGAGGTCTATGTCTGCATCCGCGCGGAGGATGTCATCGTGCTGAAAGGAGGCGACAGTCCGAGCAGCGCGCGCAATCGCCTGCCGGCCGTCGTCAAGTCCGTAACCCGCGACGGCCCGCTCATGCGGGTTGAATTGGATTGCGGTTTTGCGCTCGCGGCGCTGCTGACCAAACAGGCTTGCGAGGAACTGGACTTGCGGGGCGGCAGTTCAGTGGTCGCCCTCGTCAAAGCGCCGCATATCCATGTGATTCCGCGTTGAACGGGCGACGTGCGTTTGCGGCGGGACGGTGGTTGTATCCGCGTCGTTTGGACGCCATGTCTTTCAGCGGAAGGGTGTGATAGTTACATCCGCGTAGCTTCGCCGCCGCGTTCCCACCCAAAAGTAGCCTTTCGTGAATCGCCGCGCCCCAGGATGCGAAGAAAGAAGTATTTCCTTTCCCCTTGGTTTGCAATGGTTTATGCGATTTTTCCGATTTGCGTTCATCGGCTTTCCGGCGTTGGCATCAGTCCTGCAATAGTAAGTGTCAGGCGGTTGCACAATCCGCCGAGCAAAAGAATTGGAGCAATAATTATGATAATGAGAAAAGTGGCCATTTACGGAAAAGGAGGCATAGGCAAGTCCACCACCACCCAAAACACCGTGGCCGGCCTGGCCGAGATGGGCAAGAAAGTGATGGTCGTCGGCTGCGATCCCAAAGCCGACTCCACGCGGCTGCTTCTGGGCGGCCTGGCGCAGCGCAGCGTGCTGGACACCCTGCGCGAAGAGGGCGAGGACGTGGAACTGGCGGACATCCGCAGCGACGGTTTCTGCAACAGCCTGTGCGTTGAGTCCGGCGGACCCGAGCCGGGGGTTGGTTGCGCCGGCCGCGGCATCATCACGTCCATCAACATGCTCGAACATCTCGGCGCCTACGACGAGAGCGAGAAACTGGATTATGTGTTCTACGACGTGCTGGGCGACGTGGTTTGCGGTGGGTTCGCCATGCCCATCCGCGATGGCAAAGCGGAGGAGATCTACATCGTTTGCTCCGGCGAAATGATGGCCATGTATGCCGCGAACAACATTTGCAAAGGCGTCCTGAAATTCGCCACCAGCGGCAAGGTCCGGCTCGGCGGCCTGATCTGCAACAGCCGCAAGGTGGACAACGAAAAGGAAATGATCGAGCAGTTCGCCAAAAAGCTCGGCACGCAAATGATCCATTTCGTCCCGCGCGACAACGACGTGCAGCGCGCCGAGATCAACCGCAAGACGGTCATCGAATGGAACCCGCAATGCGGCCAGGCTGACCAATACCGCGCCCTGGCCAGGGCGATTGATCAGAACCAGAATTTTGTCATCCCCAAGCCGCTGCCCATGCCGGAGCTGGAAAAACTGCTCATGGAATTCGGACTCTATAACTAAACCCGCCCACCTCCCAGGAAATCACATGCCCACGATGATCCAATCCGTAGTGCGACCGGAAAAAGTCCACGAAGTCATGAAAGCGCTGTTCGACGCCGGTTTCCCGGCGGTCACGAAGATGGATGTCTTCGGGCGCGGCAAACAACGCGGCCTCAAGGTCGGCGAGATCACTTACGACGAATTGCCCAAGGAGCAACTCATGCTGGTGGTGGCCGACGGCGACAAGGACCTGGTGGTGGAAACCATCATGAAATCCGCGCGCACCGGGAGCAAAGGCGTGTTCGGCGACGGCAAAATATTCATCTCGAAGGTTGAGGAAACCTGGACCGTCAGTTCCAGCAGCAAGGACGCCTGACCATGAAACAAGTCATCGCCATCCTCCGCATGAACATGATGAACGCCACCAAACAGGCGCTGATCGAGGCCGGTTTTCCCGCGTTCACCGCCCGAAAAGTAGTCGGCCGCGGCAGGGGCAACGTGGATTTGCGTGTCATCGCCGGCGCGGAAGCCGACGCGCCCGAGGCGATTGCCCGGCTCAAAGACGACGGCCCCATGCTGATGCCCTGGCGCATGATGACCCTGGCTGTGCCGGACGAATCCGTGGCCAAGGTGATCGAGGCCGTCATTCGTGTCAACCACACGGGAAAACGCGACGACGGCAAGATTTTTGTTTTGCCCATCGAAGAGGCCGTCCGGGTGCGCACAGGCGAGTACGGGGCGGCGGCGTTGAACTGAGAATTGAAAGGACATTTTATGCCTGAATTGACCGTCCCTGTGGCAGCGCCCGATCCGAACGCGGTCCGGGAGGAGATGCTGAAAATCTATCCGCCGAAGACGCGGAAGAAGCGCTCGAAACAAATTCTTTCCAATGATCCGGCGGCGCCGCCGGAAATCGCCGCCAATACGCGCACCATCCCCGGCATTATTTCCCAGCGCGGCTGCACCTACGCCGGTTGCCGCGGCGTGGTGATGGGGCCGATTTATGATTTGCTGCAAATTACCCATGGCCCGGTCGGCTGCGGGTTTTACGCCTGGATGACCCGCCGCAACCTGGCCCGTCCGAAGCCCGGCGAAGTCAATTACATGCAGTATTGCATGAACACCGACATGCAGGAGGACCAGATTATTTTCGGCGGCGAGAAGAAGCTGCGGCAGGCCGTCCGCGAGGCCTACGACATTTTCAAACCCAAGGCCATCGCCATTCTCGCCACCTGCCCGGTCGGACTCATCGGCGACGACATTCATACCGTCGCCCGCGAGATGAAGGCGGAACTCGGCATCAACGTCATGGCGTTCAGTTGCGAGGGTTACAAGGGTGTCAGCCAGTCCGCCGGCCATCACATCGCCAACAACGGCGTGTTCAAAAACATCATTGGCCTGGACGACAAGGCGGACGAGGCGGAGTTCAACATGAACATCCTGGGCGAATACAACATCGGCGGCGACGCCTGGGAGATTGACGCGCTGCTCCGCAAATGCGGCGTTCATCTCACTTCCACCCTGAGCGGCGACGTGAGCTACGATCAGGTGAAAAGGGCGCACACCGTCCAACTCAACGGCGTCATGTGCCACCGCTCCATCAATTACATCGCGGACATGATGGAGAAAAAATTCGGCATCCCGTGGATCAAGGTGAATTTCCTGGGGGCCGAGGCCACAAAGAAAACATTGCGCAAGATCGCGAAATACTTTGAAAGCAAAAAACTCGCCGACCGCGTCGAGGAAGTCATCGCGCAGGAGATGCTGGCGCTGAAGCCGGTGCAGGACGAAATCCGCGCGCGCTGCCAGGGCAAGACCGCCGCGCTCTTCGTCGGCGGCTCGCGCGCCCATCATTACCAGGATTTGTTCCGCGACATCGGCATGGAAACGGTTTCCGCCGGATACGAGTTCGCCCACCGCGACGATTACGAGGGCCGCCGCGTGCTGCCAACCATCAAGGTGGACGCCGACAGCCGCAATATCGAGGAACTTCACGTCGAAGCCGATCCGGTGCGCTACAAGCCCAGCCGGACGCCCGAACAAATGGCGGCGCTGGAAGCGGGCGGATTCAGCTTCCGCGATTACGAGGGGCTGATGAGCGAGATGAAGAAAAACACGCTGATTATTGACGACATCACCCATCATGAAATCGAGAAGCTGATTGAGATCTACAAACCGGACATCATCGGCTCGGGCATCAAGGACAAGTTCGTCATCGAAAAAATGGGCGTGCCGTGCAAGCAACTGCATAGTTACGACTACAGCGGGCCGTATGCGGCTTTCACCGGCGCGGCCAATTTCTACCGCGAAGTGGACCGCATGGTGAACACGAAAATCTGGAAGTTCATCACGCCGCCGTGGGAAAGCCAACCGCAGTTGACCGCCACGCTGGTTCACCCCGCGCGCGGCCACGGCGCGAAGCAAAAGGCCGAAACCCAGGCCTGGCGGAAGCCGGCCGCCGCAGCACCCGCCGACAGTACGATGTAACTGTCACCCCCTCCATCCGACCAACGCCCGGTGGTGCTTGAAATTGGTATAGTGTCGAGCCTGTGGCTCGACATCGGCGCACAGCGCCGACACTACAACAATTTAATTAAGGCACTACTCAACGCCCTGCTGCTTTGTAATCGCCGCAGTTTGTGATTACGGTTCTACTGCAATGACAACAACGGTTGACACAAAGGGCAATGTGCTCTTCCAGGATGAAAACCCCGTCGGGACGCCAACCGTACGGGCGCACGATCTGGCTGGTGGAAACCGGCGGCCTTGCGCGCGCTTCATAACCGCGTATCCTTTTGAAGCATGATTGCTGAACTCGATTGCGTGGCGTTAACCGCGAACCTGCCGGAGCATGGATTGACGGCGGGCGAGGTGGGAGCGGTCGTCCATGTTGACAAGAGCGGCAAAAGTTTCATGGTTGAGTTCACCACCTTCGACGGTTCTACGGTTGCGGTCGCAAAAGTCTCTGCCGCTCAAATCCGTCCGCTGTCGCGCCATGAAATCCATCCCGCCCGCCAATTCGAGCCGGTCGTGCGCTAAGACGGCGTCAGAGGGTTCAAGCCCGGAAATCTGAGAACCCCCGTTGCCTCAAGGACTGTCAACCGCAGCAAAGCGGGGCGAACCTACATCCGCGTGGGTTCGGGGTTTTGAAACTACACAAACGTAGCCCGCCTGATTCACCTTGCCGTGTCGCTTTCTGCGTTTTTTCCACAGCTCCAAAGCTGCCAAGTCGCTGCCACTGTTGGTCTTACATAAGCGCGCATTTCACTGCGCCGCATTCCCGTCTCCGCTGAAAATGCCTTGGCATACTAATTGCCATAGGATTGCCATGCTTGAAGGAACGACAGCCGAAATCAAACCGCGCGAAGCGCTGCGGATCAACCCCGCCAAAACCTGCCAGCCCATTGGCGCGATGTATGCCGCGCTGGGCATTCACGGCTGCATGCCGCACAGCCACGGCTCGCAGGGCTGTTGCGCCTACCACCGCAGCACCCTGACTCGCCACTTCAAGGAGCCGGTGGTGGCCACCACCAGTTCCTTCACCGAGGGCGCCTCCGTCTTCGGCGGCATGGCCAATCTCATCCAGGCCCTCTCCAACATCTTTACCATCTACGACCCGGAGATCGTCGCCGTCCACACCACCTGTCTGTCCGAAGTCATTGGCGATGACATCCCGATGATGATCAAGAAAGCCACCGAGGACGGCACCATTCCCAAGGACAAATACGTCATCCATGCCAACACGCCCAGCTTCGTTGGCTCGCATATCACGGGCTTTGCCAACATGACCACCGCGATGGTGCGCTACCTCGCGGAAAGGCATGGCCATCGGCCCTTTCAACTGAATCTCATCCCCGGCTGGATTGATCCCGCCGACGTCCGCGAACTCAAACGCATGGTGGACGTCATGGGCATCAATACGGTCGTCTTCCCGGACACCAGCGGCGTGCTGGATTTGCCGCAGGACGGACATTACCGGATGTTCCCGGGCGGCGGCACGACGATTGAAGACCTGAAATCCGCCGGCGACGGTTGTTGCACGATTGCCCTGGGCCATTTCACCTCGCATCCGGCGGCAACGGAACTGGACGAAAAATGCGGCGTGGGCTGCGCGTTCCTGGAACTGCCCATCGGCATGACAGAAACCGACCGTTTCATCCATGCCCTGCGCAATTACGGCGGCGTGGACGTGCCCGCCAGCATCGGCGAGGAACGCGGGCGGCTGCTCGATGCCATGAGCGACATGCACCAGTACTTCCATAAAAAACGGGTCGCGATCGCGGGCGATCCCGACCACGTCATCGCGCTGACGCAGTTCCTGGTGGATTTGGACATGAAGCCGGCCTACGTCATCACGGGTTCGCAAGGCCGGCATTTTGAGGAGCGCGTCAAGGAAATCTTGAAAGCGCAGGAGCCGGACGCCGTAGTCAAACAAAATTCCGACCTGTTCGCGCTGCATCAATGGATCAAGAACAAGCCGGTGGACCTCATCATCGGCAATACTTATTGCAAATACATTGCCCGCGCCGAGAACATCCCGTTTGTGCGCTTCGGCTTTCCGGTTCTCGACCGGATGGGGCACCGCTATTTTCCATGCGTCGGCTACCACGGGGCGTTGCGGCTCATGGAAAAAATGACCGATGCCATGCTGGACTACAAAGACCGCGAGTGCGCCGATGAACACTTCGAACTCATCCAGTAAAATGAACGGCCTGCCTGTTCTCAATTTGGCGAACACGACCGTGGAGGCTGCGGCATGATCGAACTTCTTCCAGAGCGCCGGTCGCAGGTGGTGCGCAAGTCCTCGGACACGCCCGCGACCGACCTCCCCTGCGGCAAGGCCAGCACGGCCGGTTCCGTCAGCCAGCGCGCCTGCGTGTTCTGCGGCTCGCGCGTGGTGTTGTATCCGATCAGCGACGCGCTGCACCTCGTCCACGGCCCCATCGGCTGCGCCGCTTACACCTGGGACATCCGTGGTTCGCTTTCCAGCGGCCCGGAACTGAATCGCAACAGTTTTTCCACCGACCTCCAGGAAATGGACGTGATCTTCGGCGGCGAGAAAAAACTCGAAGCCGCGCTGCTGGAACTGATTGCTCATTACCATCCCAAGGCCGCGTTCGTCTATTCAACCTGCATCGTAGGACTTATCGGCGATGACGTCAGCGCCATTTGCAAACGCGTCGGCGCGAAAACAGGCATTCCCGTTTTGCCGGTGCATTCCGAGGGATTCAAGGGCACGAAAAAGGACGGATACCGCGCCGCGTGCGAGGCGGTCTATCAACTGGCCGGCACGGGTGACATCGCCGGCATCAGCCCGCACAGCATCAATATTCTGGGCGAATTCAACCTGGCTGGCGAGACGTGGATATTGCGCGACTACTACAAGCGCATGGGCATCGAGGTCGTCGCGTGCATCACCGGGGATTCGCGCATCGAGGACATCCGCCGCTGCCACGGCGCGAAGCTGAACCTCGTGCAATGCTCCGGCTCCATGACGCATCTGGCGAAAATGCTGGAACGGGACCACGGCATCCCGTTCCAGCGCGTTTCCTATTTTGGCATCGAGGACATGAGCGCCGCGCTTTACGAAGCCGCGAAGCATTTCAGCGACGATCCAACCATCATGTCCCGGGCGCAGCAATTGGTGCGCGAAGAAATCGCCGCGATCTATCCCGAACTGCAACGCTACAAGCAAAAACTCGTCGGCAAAAAAGTGGCGATCTACGTTGGCGGCGCGTTCAAGGCCTTTTCGCTCATCCGAATTTTGCGCCTGCTGGGGATGGAAACCGCCGTCGTCGGTTCGCAGACCGGCGACACGGAGGATTATCGCCAGCTCCAGGAAATCTCCAATCCGGGGACCATAATTGTTGACGACTCCAACCCGCTCGAACTGGCCAAGTTCTGTTTGGAAAAAGATGTGGATTTGTTTATCGGTGGCGTGAAGGAGCGGCCCATCGCCTACAAGCTGGGGATTGGTTTTTGCGATCATAACCACGAGCGCAAGGAGCCGCTCGCCGGCTTCGTTGGCATGTTGAACTTCGCCAAGGAAGTCTATGCCAGCGTGGCCAGCCCCGTCTGGCAATTCGCGCCAAGACGCGCCAACCGGGGAAAGGAGGCCGTCCGCGCATGAACGCCATCCCCCAGGAAGAAGAGCCTCGCTCGAAGAATTTCACCTCGACGCGCAACGCCTGCAAATTATGCACGCCGCTGGGCGCGTGCCTGGTCTTTCGCGGCGTGGAAGGTTGCATTCCTTTTTTGCACGGTTCGCAGGGTTGCTCGACTTATATCCGCCGCTACCTCATCAGCCATTTTCGCGAGCCGATGGACATCGCGTCTTCGAATTTCCACGAGGAAAGCGCGATTTTCGGCGGCAGCGCTAATTTTCAGCAGGGCACGCTGAACGTGCTGCGCCAGTATCAACCGCAACTCATCGGCGTGGCCACGACCTGCCTGGCCGAAACCATTGGCGAAGACATGCCGCGCCTGCTCCAGGATCTGCGCGAGAAACACGGCGACCGCGTCACCGCGCCCATCGTGACCGTCTCCACCGCGAGCTATCGCGGCACGCATATGGACGGCTTCCACGCCGCCGTCAAGGCGCTGGTGGAGCAACTTGGCCGGCCCGGTGAAACCACCGGCGCGGTGAATCTTTTCCCCGGCATGGTTTCCGCCGCCGATCTGCGGCTTTTAAAGGAAATCCTCAGCGACTTCGGTCTCAATTACACCTTGTTGCCGGACTATTCCGAAACGATGGACGGCGAGACGTGGTCGCAATACGAAAAGCTCCAATCCGGCGGCACGCCGCTAAAGGCCATCGCCGCGACCGGCTCCGCCAAAGCTTCCATCGAATTTGGCCGCACCCTCGTCGCGGGCGAAACCGCCGGCTCCTCGCTTCTCAAGAAATTCAACGTCCCGCGCCATTGGCCCGGCCTGCCCATCGGCATCCGCGAATCAGACGCATTTTTCCAACTGCTTTCAGAACTGAGCGGGCGTTCCATGCCGGTCAAATACCAACGCGAACGCGGCCGGCTGGTGGACAGCCTGATTGACGGCCACAAATACATTTTTGAAAAGCGCGCCATCGTCTATGGCGAGGAGGATTTGGTCATCGGGCTGGCGTCGTTCCTTTGCGAAATCGGGGTGACGCCGGTGCTCTGCGCCAGTGGCGGACGCAGCCGGCATTTTGAAAAGGCGTTGCGCGAAGCGGCGCCCGCGTTGCCCGGCGATACGCTTGTCAAAGAAGGTTTCGATTTCGCCGAGATTGCCGAACTCGCGCCGTCGCTCCGGCCTGATTTTTTCATGGGCAGCAGCAAGGGATACCGCACGGCGCGCGAACTCAAAGTGCCGCTCGTCCGCGTCGGCTTTCCGATTCACGACCGCATGGGCGGCCAGCGGGTGCTGCACCTGGGCTATCGCGGCGCGCAGGAGTTGTACGACCGCATCGTCAACGCGCTGCTCGAAGTAAAACAGGAAACCTCCACCGTCGGCTACGCCTACCTATGAACGCGACCGGAATTGATTTCAACAACCATCCCTGCTTCAGCAAGGACGCGCACCAGAGATTTGGCCGCGTCCATCTCCCGGTCGCGCCCCGCTGCAACATGCAGTGCAACTTCTGCAACCGCAAATACGATTGTGTCAACGAAAGCCGCCCCGGCGTCACGAGCGCGGTGCTCACGCCGCCGCAGGCGCTGGCCTATCTCGACCATGTCCTGGCGGGGCGCCGCGAAATCAGCGTCGTGGGCATTGCCGGTCCGGGAGAACCTTTCGCCAATCCGGACGAAACCATGCAAACGCTCCGGCTGGTTCGTCGCAATTATCCGAAGATGCTGTTATGCGTGGCGACCAATGGCCTGGCCGTCGGACCTCACATTGACGAACTGGCCGGCCTCCAGGTCAGCCATGTCACCCTCACGATTACGGCCACCAACCCGGCCATCGGCGCGGAGATTTACGCCTGGATTCGCGACGGCAAACGCCCGTTGCGCGGCGAGGAAGCGGCCACGCTCCTCATGGCCCGCCAAACCGAAGCCCTCATCCGGCTCAAGTCCAAAGGCATCGTGGTCAAGATCAACAGCATCATCATTCCCGGCGTCAACGACGAGCACATCCCGGACATCGCCCGCAAGGTGGGCGACATGGGCGCCGACATTATGAACTGCATGCCGCTGGTGCCGGTGAAAGGCGCGGCCTTCGAGGAATTGCCGCCGCCGGACAGCCTGACCACGGCGCGGGTGCGCCTCCAGTCCGGTCTTCACCTTCCCCAGATGACGCACTGCGCGCGCTGCCGCGCCGACGCCGTGGGCTACATTGGCGAGAATATGTCAACTGAACAAATCGAGACGCTGCAACATTTTGCCAACGCGAGCCTGCACCCGGACGAAGACGAGGCGCGACCCTGCGTCGCCGTCGCCACCCTCGAAGGCGCCCTTGTCAACCAGCACCTCGGCGAGGCCGAACGGTTCATCATCTATGAGCAATCCCCGGCCATACCCGGACAATTTCGACTCAAGGAAATCCGTCCCGCGCCGCCAGCGGGCGGGGGCGACGCGCGCTGGGCGGCGCTCGCGGCTTTGATGAAGGATTGCCGCGCCTTGCTCGTCAATGCCGCCGGCCCGACGCCGGCGAAGGTCCTCACACAACACGGCTTGCGCGTGATCGAAATGGAAGGCCTGATCGAAGAGGGCCTGCGTTCGATTTATGCCAACCAGCCGGTCCCGGC
>Ga0224554_1001968_pt1 | contig 11502 bp, 9 predicted proteins | sample 714S22024metaG_FD_180666 | JGI IMG/M metagenome (GOLD analysis project Ga0224554, IMG submission 180666) | Peat soil microbial communities from Stordalen Mire, Sweden - 717 S2 20-24 | ecosystem: Environmental > Terrestrial > Soil > Wetlands > Peat | place: Sweden: Norrbotten County, Stordalen...
ACATCGGAAAGATCGAAGCCCAGGTGCACCTGCCGATCGACTTTCTGGCCGTGGTAAACATAGTCGCGCAAGTCGGCGAAGTTGGCCTCTTCCTTGCCCCAGTGCAGGAACGCGCCTACCCAGAGAATCTTCTCCTGGGTCTCGAGGCGCAGATCGGCAAGCTGCTGGTTGTTGGCGCGGCGCATCGTGCCGTTGATGAAAAGGAAGCGCGCCAGCAGGTCCTTGCCAGGCGCTAGGGTGCCGCTCGAATCCACCGAATGCACCAGCTTGTCCATCAGCGCGTCGGTCAAATCGAAATCGCGCGCGCGGAACTTCTTCGGCTTGATGGTGACGGTCACGGGGGCGGTGGCTTCCGCGCCGGCCGCATTGCGCGCGTAGACCACCGGCACAACGTCGCCGGTGAGATCCCAGGGATAGGCGATCATGCTGAACCGCTGCGCGGAGTGGTCTGGCATCGGGAAGCTGCGGAAACTGTACTTGCCGACGCGCACTCCGGCTTCGTTCCAGGAGCCGCCGGGAGTCAACATCACCAGTTCGGCGCCACCCTGGTTGATGTAGTGCCGTTCGCCATCGGCCGAAACGCGCGGCGGCTCGAGCACCACGGTGACGTCGAACGCCACGGAATCGGTGTGGCCGGCGAAATCGTTGGATACGGCTGCCACCACCAGTTGGGCCGGCCCGTCTTTCAGGTTCGCGGCCTGGCTCTTGCCCGCGTTGAAGGTCACCGTCAGCGGCGCTTCGTGTCTGCGCCATAGCAGGCGCGTGGCGGCGTTCTTGGACTCAAACACCGGATACTCGGTGCCTCCCTGCGCCACGAACCCGCGCACTTCGCGCACGCCATGCGGATTGGCAAGCCGGACCGTGACTGGAGTGCTTACACCGATGCTCGTCACCGCCGGGATTGCCTGGATCGCCGTATGGCCGGACAGCGCCACCAGGAACCCACCCGCAATGATCACCGCCGCCAGCACCGCCGCAAGAGCAATCTTCATTTTTTCACCCAGATGTCCAGCCAATCGAGGAACGTCTTATACCAGAATAGACTGTTGCGCGGCTTCAACACCCAATGTCCTTCATCGGGAAAAACCACCAGCTTGGAGGGCACCTTTTGCAACTGCAGCGCGGTGAACAGCTCCAGGCCCTGCGTTTCCGGCACGCGGAAATCCAGCTCGCCGTGGAAGACCAGCGTCGGCGTATGGAATTCCTTGACAAAGCTGGAGGGTGACCACTTCTGGTAATCCTCCGGCTTGTCCCATGGCGTGCCGCCGTTTTCCCAGAGCGGAAACCACAGCTCTTCGGTGGCGCCGAATTCGCTGGTCAGATCGTAGACGCCATCGTGACTAATCAGCGCCTTGAACCGCTGCGTGTGGCCCAGTATCCAGTCGATCATGTAGCCGCCGTACGACCCTCCGGCCGCGGTCATGCGGCTGCCATCGGCGTACGGGATGTTGGCCACCACGTGGTCGGTGACCGCCATGATGTCGTCGAACACCTTGCCGCCCCAGTCGCCATTGATTTCGTCGATGAACTTCTGTCCGTAGCCCGTGGAGCCGCGCGGGTTCGGTTCCACCACCACGTAACCGGCGGCGGCGAACACCTGTGCGTTCCAGCGGTAGGTCCAGCTATGTCCCCAGTTGCCTTGCGGGCCGCCGTGAATCAGCATGATGACGGGATACTTGCGGCCAGGGTCAAAGCCATAGGGCTTGATGAGGAAGCTATGAATGTGCGCGCCATCGGGCGCATCCACCCAGAATTCTTCGAGCGGCGTGAGCTGGTGCGAGTTCAACACAGCGTCGTTCAAATGGGTGAGCGCCGAAGGAGCGCCCCCGGAGGAAGCGGCGCGATAGATCTCGACCGGCGATTCTCCGGTCTGCTGCGTATAGACCATGGTCTTGCCGTCGCGCGCCAGCATCATGTCGTCGAGTTCGCTGTCGCCGGCCGCGGCGGTATGCATCTCGCCGCCCTTCGCCGAGATCCATTGGATGCCCTGCCGCCCGCGGTCGCCGGTGGTGAAGAACAGGCTGCTCGAATCCGGCGCCCAGACGAAGCTGTTCACCCACCGGTCGATGCTTTCGGTCAGGCTGGTGACTTTTCCGGTGGACCGTTCGAGCAGCATCAACCGCCAGCGGTCGCTCTCGTAGCCGGCCCGCGCCTGCGCCCGCCAGGCGAGATACTTGCCGTCGGGAGAATAGCGTGGCGTGGCATCGGCGCCCAGGCCGTTGGTGATCTTCACTGGTTGTTGCGGCTCCGCGCCGCCGCCCAGGGGCAACGCGAACAGATCGGTATTGGTGCTGACGGCGGGCACCGGATCGAGATTCACCGCATAGCAGAGTTCCGCGCCATCGGGTGAAATATCGTAATCGTCCGGCGCGCCGAGCGAAAACGGCGGCACCTCGCGGTCCCCCGGCGTCAGATCGCGGACGGCACCGCCGGCGGCGGGCGCCATCAGCAGATGGCTGCGGCGGCGCGACGCCCAGGCGGTCCAGTGCCGGTAGAGCAGATCGGTGTAGACACGCGCCTTTACCGGATTGGCGCTGTCGGCGTCGAGGTTCTTCTTGTTGCAAGCGTCGTCGGCGCCGCATTCCGGGTAGACGCTGCTCGAGAACACCAGGTACTTCCCATCGGGCGAGAAAATCTCGCCGTCGGCTTCGGTCGCCAGGCTGGTGATCTGTGTGGCATTGCCGCCGTCGGCGTCCATCAACCAGATCTGGGCCGAGCCGGCGCGGTCGGAGATATACGCGATACGCTTGCCGTCGGGCGACCAGCGCGGCCGGGTGTTGTTATCGCCGCTGTGCGTGATCTGGCGCGGCGCGCCGCCCTCGATCGGCACCGTCCAGACCTGCTGCGGTTTCCGGTTGGCGGCCAGGTCGACGGATTGCACGGTGAACGCCACCGTTTTGCCATCGGGCGAAATCTGCGGATCGCCGATCCGCTTCAGTTCCAGCAGGGCGTTGGCATCGAACGGCCGCTTCTGGGCGAACAACATCGCCACCGAAGCAAGCGCGAGTACAAGGCTGCGGCGCATACATGACGATTGTAATGCACCGCCCGGCCGCGGGCGGTAAAATTGGCTCTGGGCATGCTCCAACGGTGGCACACTTTCCGGCACGCTCTGGAGCGGCGCATTCGCTATCGCGTCACGCGCGGCGGGCTGTGGTTTCTGGCCGCGCTTGCGGCAACCGCGCTGGCCGCCGTTGTGTCCGCCAATAACCTGTTGTTTCTGGTGCTGGCCGCGATGCTCGCCACGCTGCTGGTCTCCGGTTTGCTCGGCAGCCTCTCACTGGCTGGGCTGGAGGTCGACTTCGTGGCTCCGGAGCACGTTTTCGCCTGCCGTGGCTTTCCAGGCCAGATGCGCGTGCGCAATGTGAAGTGGCTGATGCCTTCGTTCTCCATCCGGGTGGAAGGCATTCAGAACGCGGGCGGGGCGCGCTTGCAGTCCGCGGTATATTTTCCGCTCATCCCGGCCGGAGTCACCCTTGAGAAAACCGTGGAGGCGCGGTTCCCGCGCCGCGGCGCTTACCGCGAAAACGGGTTCGCCTTCTCCACCGCGTTCCCGTTCGGATTTCTCCGCAGAACCGCGCGCGTCACCCTGCTCCGCGAGACGCTGGTCTACCCGCCGCTCGACCCGCTGGCCGGGTTCGAGGAGATGCTGCCGGCCATCACCGAGGAGATGGAAGCATACTATCGCGGCCTGGGGCGCGACTTCTACCGCATCCGCCCCTACGAAGCGCTAGAGAGCGCGCGCCACGTGGACTGGAAGGCCACCGCGCACACCGGCGCCTTGCAGGTGCGGGAATTCGCCCGCGAGCAGGAGCGGACCGTGGAGTTGTTCCTGGACCGCGACGTGCCGCCCAGCCTCGACGACTGGTTCGAGCACGCCATTCACTGCTGCGCGTTCCTGGCGTGGCGGCTTTCCGCGCAGGGCGCTTCCATCCACTTCCGCTCTAACGGCTACAGCCTGCGACAGCCCGAGGATGGCGACATCTACGCCATCCTGCGGTACCTGGCGCTGGTCTATCCGCAGCCGAGGCCCGCGGTGGAAGGGCCGGTCGAGGAAACCAGCTACAAGCTGGCGTTCAGCGCTTCGCCCGCGCGATTGCGCCACGCCGGCTGGATGGAAGCGCGCATCCTGTCGCCAGAGGGTCTGCCCGCGCCGTAGCGCCGGCGATCTTGTCGCCGGTTCTTTTTCTTTGACGGCAAAACACCGGCGGCAAGACCGCCGGCGTTACGGCATTATTTCCGATTCGGCCTGAGCAGATCGATACGGGTTCCGCTCGCCGAGCGCTCGATGAGATGGGCCAGCCGGCGCGCGCGCGTGTCTTCTTGCTTCGCGCTCATCACCCAGAAGGTCGCGGTTTTCCGGTAGCCGGGGGGTTGCGCATCGAAAAATGACGACGCCTTCCGGTTGGCGCGCAAGGCCGCATCGAGCGCCGGATCGAGCTGCGCCTGCTCGCGCTCGTACGAATACTGCCGCGACTTCCGCTCATCGCGCTCGGCGTACACGCGGAGCCCCGGCGGCTTCATCAGCCCTCGGGCGGTAAGCTCCCCAACACGTTGGATGTTCACCGCGCTCCAGATGCTGCCCGGTTTCCGCGGCGTGAACCGGATCGTATACGATTCCGCGTCGATTCGTTTGCGGACACCGTCGATCCAGCCGAATGAGAGCGCTTCGTCCAGAGCCTCCGGATAGGTGATGCCGCCGCGGCCCGACTCTTTCCTGTAGAACCCCATCAGCAGTTCGCGCGCGTCAGCGTGGTGCCGGGCGAGCCAGTCGCGAAAGTCCGCCGCCGATTTGAAGAACGCCGGTTTCATGCTAGCCTGACGTGCCGCACCCTGGCATCGAGAAGAGTCTCGACGCGCCACAAAAAAGCCGCGTGCGCCGCTACGTGTGCTGCCGTGCGAAATCCCAGGCGTGCTTCACGATGGTCTTCAACTCGCTCGATCGCGGCTGCCAGCCCAGCTTGGACTGCAGCTTATCGGAGCTGGCCACCAGGCTCGCCGGATCGCCAGCGCGCCGCGTTCCCGTTACATACGGCACCGTCCGGCCGGTGACCTCTTCCACCGCGCGAATCACTTCCATCACCGAATGGCCGGAGCCGGTTCCCACATTGAACTGGTCGCTCGATCCTCCGGCCAGCAGGTATTCGAGCGCCAGAATGTGGGCTTCGGCCAGGTCCTCCACGTGGATGTAATCGCGGATGCAGGTTCCATCGGGCGTAGCGTAGTCTTCGCCAAAAACCGTAACTGGTTGGCCGGAGAGCACGGCGCGCAAGATGAGCGGGATGAGATGCGTTTCCGGCTCGTGCTGTTCGCCTAGCGCGCCATCGGGCGCACTCCCGGCGGCGTTGAAGTAGCGCAGGCACACGCTGGTCAGATGGTGGATGCGATCGAACCAGCCGAGCAGCGTTTCCACCATCACCTTCGATTCGCCATACGGACTCATCGGTTGAATGGGGAAGGTTTCGAGAATCGGAACCGCGTGCGGATTGCCGTACACGGCGGCGGTGGAGGAGAACACGAGGTGCTTCACGCCGGCTGCGTGCATGGCGGATAGAAGCGATAGCGAACCCGTTACGTTGTTGACGAAGTACCGCTCCGGCTCCGCCATCGATTCGCCCACCGCGATGAAGGCCGCAAAATGAACCACCGCCTCGGTCTTCAATTGCCGCATCAACCCGGTGAGCGCGCTGGTCGAGGCCACATCCATTTCGTGCAGAAGCCCGGCTGGAACGTTTTGGCGGTACCCTTTGGAAAGGTTGTCCACCACCGCAACGTCGTAGCCGCGTTCCAGCAACAGACGAACCGTGTGCGAGCCAATATAGCCGGCGCCGCCGGTCACGAGAATTCTTCGAGTGGACACGTGTTTAGAGTACCGGGTAGGGCATGCTTCAGCTTGCCCTGCAAATCAAGAAAAAACAGTAAACGGGCAAGCTAAAGCATGCCCCACCAAGGAACGCGTCAGCGCATGCGGTCGGCTTCGGCCTTCATGGCCTGGGCGTTGTGCCATGCCTCCTGCGCCATCGAGCCTTGAATGCCGGCGCACTGCTCGCTGAACTTGGCGCCTTCGAGAATTCTCGCCTTGTTCATGGTCATCTTGCCATATTGGTAGTTGGCGATACCGAGGTTGAGCAGCGCGGCCGCATACGTCGTTGAACTGCCCTTCGCGTAAGGCAGCGCGGCGCGCAGGTTCTTGTCGGCATCCACCCAGCGCGAGGTGGCGGCATAAGCCATGCCCGCCATGTAGTATGAGGGGCCGAGTGTCGCGTCGCGCTCGCGGTTCCATTCGGCTTCGCTCATCCCTTCCGGCGGCTTGGGATGCGAGTTCCACAGCGCGATGATGCGGATGGAATAGGCTATAGTGCGATCGTTCTGTCCATGCGAAGCCGCGTTGCGGGCAAGGGGGTCCAGCAGGTATGGATTCCCGGGGAAGTTCGCCAGGGCCTTATCGGCGATCTCCGGAATCTTCGCGGCGGAGCCGGCCTTGGCGAGAGCTGCCAGGTACGGCCCATAGCCCAGGTCCAGATATTTGCTCTTGGGGTTCTGCTTCTCCAGCGTGGCAATCAGGTCCACCATTACGGGCGCGTCGGATTGCGCCGCGGTAGCGTAAAGCGCGTATTCGGCGTACGTGTCAATGGCGCGCAAGTCATCGAGGCGCTTCTTCAGTGCGTCCGGGTCGGTCTCCTCCGGCTTCGCGATCTCCTGGCGCGCCATGGCGCTGGTTTCAGCGGCCAGTTTCTTGATCGTTTCGACATCCTCTTTGTACGCCGCGTCCTGCTTGGCTGCCGCGTCCTTCGAACCCTTGGCTACCGCGTCCCGCAAGCCCTGGTAGTTTGTGTCCAAATCCTGAGCCGCTGCAACGGCGGCTCCGGCAGTCAGCAAAACCGCCATCAATAGACCGCATCGGTTCATGGCAATTGTCCTCCCAATAATCCGGCTGTGAATCAGTTGGATTATAACCCCAGGCGCGGTTGATGGGAAGGGAACCGGATCTCAAAATCGGAAGCAGTCTGCCCGGAATTGGCGCTGGCGGTTGGCGCTTTCGCCGGTACTCAACTCCGTCCGAGTTCAACAACTCGAGAAACTCGCGCCAGTCTTTGTTCAGCGGCATCGGGGTGACGGCGGTCGCGGAGTTCGATCAGGATATTCAGGCGCTCCTCGGAGGACATCGCCGCGTCATCGCGCGCGTCGGCCACATCGGCGTCCTCGAAGCTGGCGAATACCCTCACCCTTTTCTCCACGCTCATAATTATAGCCGGTTGGGCGCGCCTGCCCGAGGCCGCAGGATCTCAGTGTCACTTGGCCTTTGCCGGCGCCAGTTTCAGGATCATGCCCATGTCCGTCGCGATCCACATATTGTCTTCATCCACCGCCGCCAGGATCGTGCGATGGGCTTCGGCACGGTAATCCACGTCCATCGCTTTCCACTGGATGTAATCCGTGCTGGCCATCACGCGCACTTTGCCCGGGACCACATCGCGCAGTTTCCCCTGCACGCCGGTACCGGCCAGGTAGGCCGTGCCATTCGGAGCCAGCCAGACGTCGCTGACGGCAAAGTCCGGCGTCTTGTAGATGCTGACGTTCCTGCCGGTATGCCAGTTGAGGCGGTAGACCTCACTCGGGTAGTAGAAGCCTTGCGAGTATACGGTCAGGCCCAGGCCGCGTCCGTCCGGCAGGAGACGCACTCGTTCCACCTCGCCGAACAGCGAGGCCGAACGGGAAGTCCAGGTCTTGCCACCGTCGTGCGTCGACAGGGTGTAATTCAGGTGGGGCAGGTCGGAGTGCAGCAGCGCCGACGCGGGGTCCATCCAATCGGGCGCCTCGTTGCCCCAGCGGCGCTGCGGTATGTTCCAACCGGTGATCAGCGCGGCATCCGGATTGGCGAAAGCAATCCACGTGTAGGCGCTGTAAAGCGGGTCGCCCGGTGGCCCGGCCGCCGCCACCACCGGCTTCCAGTGTTGCGCCCCGTCGTGCGTTTCCAGCATCGACTTCCGCGCGCCCACGGCCCACCCGTTTTTTTCGTCGAGAAACGAGACGCGGAGGATTTCCGCCGGCGGCTTGGGCAGCTTGACCCAATTCTTGCCGGTTTCCGTGGTTCGCCAAAGACCTTTGGTGGTCACCAGCCAGCCCAGGTTCTCATTGAGAAAGAACAAGGAAACCGGCATCTCTGGCAGCGGCAGCCGCTGCCAGTGCTCGCCGGAATCCGAGGTTACCAGCGAGACCGGCTCCTCGCGCTTTCCATCGGTGATAAAGCCCACCGCCACGCCGCGCTGCGCCGAAGGGAAAGCGAGGTCCAGGAAGACCAGCCCGGACTTGCCCTCATCGTAGAAGTACTTCGTTTCCCAGCGTTGCGCCGCCAGCGGAGCTACCAGCGCCGCGGACGCCGCCACCGCGCTGGCCCATCGAGTCAGGCCGAAGCTCACGATCCTATTGTTTCATCGAAACCGGGCCCGAGGAAAGCACCAGGTCCACATGGTTCGCCGAATCCACCGCGTCCGGCGACATGCGCGCCAGCACCAGCACGCATCCGATCTGTTCGCCGACGGTGGTTAGCACTTCCATCTCGCTCCCTGTATGCTGGTGCGGCATGCGGTGTTGCACGTTGATGACCCCAACCACGCGATTGCGCGCGATCACCGGAGACGAAAGAAACGCCTCGTAGGTGTCCTCGGGCAGTTCCCCGAATGTTTTGAAGCGCGGGTCCTTGTAAGCCTCACGCGAGATCGCCACCAGGCGGCGCTCGCTGGCCACCCAGCCGGTCAGGCCTTCCTTGCGCCGCAGCCGCACTTTGCCAATGGTGGAAGGGTGCGGCGTGTTGGAGGCGCACAACACCAGGTCCTCGCCATCCGCCAGGTACACCAGGCAGGAATCGCACTGCGTGTACTCCACTACGAGCGAGACCACCCCTTGCAGAACCTCCTGCAAGCTCATTTCCCGCACCATGAACCGGCTGATCTTCTGGAACAGGCGCAGTTGCTGTTCCGTGCGCTCCAGGCGCACCTCGAGATCTTTGGGTTTGGGCACGACGCTTCTATTATAGCCCTGGCTTCCGGCGCAACCGGTCCCTCACGGCCACGGCTCCGACGGGAGCAGTTGCCGGGATTGGACTGGTTATTCCCGACGAAGATCAAGCCGTTGAGGCGACCGCCGCAATTGCCTCCGGCGCGATCTTCCCGCGCGTCTTGAATTCGTAGCGTTCAATGCGAACCGCAGCCTGTCCGGGCTGCGAACGAATCACGCGACCGACCGCAACGAACTTCAACGGGCAGTTTCCATTGAGTTGCGCGGGCCAATCCACGGACAGTTCCACCGAGCGGCCCACCGGCAGCAGATCTTCGGTGGTGAAGAGGATTCCGCCGCTGCCCATGTTCAGGGTGCTGCCAGAACCGCTGGCGCGATCGCCATGGTAATTCAACAGCCGGTATCGCACGCCTTCGCGCAGAGGAAACCGGCTGGTTCCGCGTCGATCCATTTTTTCTCCGAACTCCCTCATTGTCCGATGCTTCCTATTGAAAAGTGCTTGCACTTCAGAATGCTATAATGCGCGGCCTCTGGCAATAGACAAAAAGGCCCAAAACAATAGTTTAGACCCGTACCTTAGGAGTAAGGTGTTCGTCGATCCGCGTGCACGTTTCGGCCATCTACTACCTAAGAAGAAACCCTCCAAAGGCCTGATTTTGTCGTCTGGTATGCTGAGGCATGGACCAAACCCTATTCCGCTCTCTTTTGGAGCAGGTGCGGAGCGGAGAAGTTGCGGTCGACCAGGCCCTGGAACGGATGCGCCACCTGCCGTTTGAGGACCTGGGATTCGCCAAAGTGGATCATCACCGTGCGTTGCGCCATGGCATGCCGGAAGTCATCCTGGCCAAGGGAAAGACGCCGGATCAAGTGGTGGCGATTGCACGTGCGCTGCTCGAAAACGCCCCCAATGTGCTGATCACGCGCGCCGACCGGGAATGCGCCGCCGTGGTCAGCGAGCAGATTCCGGATGCTGATTACTCGGCGGTGGCCGGCACGATTCGTTTCTGGCGCGACCGGTCGATCCGCGGAAAAGGCAAAATCGCGGTGGTGTGCGCCGGCACCAGCGACCTGCCGGTGGCGGAGGAAGCGCGCATCACGGCCGAAGTGATGGGCAACCAAGTGGAATGCACGCACGATATCGGCGTGGCGGGCATCCACCGGCTGATGTACCACCGCGAACGCCTCACTTCCGCACGGGTGGTGGTGGTATGCGCCGGCATGGAAGGCGCGCTGCCGAGCGCGATCGGCGGGATGGTCTCCTGCCCGGTAATCGCGGTGCCCACCAGCATCGGCTATGGCGCCAGCTTTCACGGTTTGGCGGCGCTGCTCGGCATGTTGAACAGTTGCGCCAGCAATGTGGCCGTGGTCAACATCGACAACGGGTTCGGCGCCGGCTACGTCGCGAGTATGATCAACCGCGAGTGATGAAGTTTCCGCATTAAACGCGATATTGTAGATAAACCGCGATGGATGCACCACCCCGATCTCAGACAGAAACGGTGGCAATTGGAGCGGCTGCTCATCCTCCCACGCAGCCGAGCCACCTGTCCACCTCCGTGCCCGAGGAAGGCCGATTTGTCGCGGGCACGCTGGTGGCTGGGCGATACCGCATTATCTCGTTGCTCGGCCGCGGCGGCATGGGCGAAGTCTACCGCGCCACGGATCTCACGCTGGCGCAACCCGTGGCGCTCAAGTTTCTGCCCGACTCGAGCGCGGAGCCTCACCGCATGCTGGAGCGGTTCCACAACGAAGTCCGCGTCGCCCGGCAGGTTTCCCATCCCAACGTGTGCCGGGTTTACGACGTCGGCGAGGCGGATGGCGTTCCTTACATCTCCATGGAGTATGTGGATGGGGAGGACCTGGCGTCGCTGCTGCAGCGCATCGGCAGGCTGCCGGCCGACAAGGCGCTCGAAATCGCGCGCAAGGTGTGCGCCGGTGTCGCCGCTGCCCACGATAAGGGCGTGATCCACCGCGATTTGAAGCCCGCCAACATCATGCTCGACAAGCGCGGCAACGTGGTGATCATGGATTTCGGCCTGGCGGCCATCGCCGCGCAGTTGTTCGGAGCCGAAGCCCGCAGCGGAACCCCGGCCTACATGGCGCCCGAACAATTGCGTGGCGAAGAGGTAACTGCCAGAAGCGACATCTATGCCTTAGGCTTGGTGCTTTACGAAGTATTTACCGGCAAGCGGGCGTACGAAGGCGCCGGCGCGGCTGAGCTGATCCGGCTGCAGGAAAACGCGCAGATTACCAGCATGTCGTCGATCGCCGCCGATATCGACCCGGCGGTGGAGAAGGTCATCCGCCGCTGTCTCGATCCCGCTCCGGCGCGGCGCCCCGCCACCGCGCTGTCAGTTGCCGCCGCGCTCCCCGGCGGCGATCCGCTGGCCGCTGCGCTGGCCGCCGGCGAGACGCCATCGCCGGAGCTGGTTGCCGCATCCGGCAATACCGAGGGGCTGGCGCTGAAGATCTCCGTGCCGCTGG
>Ga0224554_1001970_pt1 | contig 11496 bp, 7 predicted proteins | sample 714S22024metaG_FD_180666 | JGI IMG/M metagenome (GOLD analysis project Ga0224554, IMG submission 180666) | Peat soil microbial communities from Stordalen Mire, Sweden - 717 S2 20-24 | ecosystem: Environmental > Terrestrial > Soil > Wetlands > Peat | place: Sweden: Norrbotten County, Stordalen...
TCCCAACGAGGCGGAGCTTCCCGCACTCAGCCTGATGGCCCTTCTTCTGCTTGCGTGGTCGGGCTTCCGTGCGCCGCTGGAGCGCGTATTGGCCGACGCCGCGCTCGGCCTCTTCGGCCTGATCTACGTCGCCTACCCGCTGACGCTTATTCCCATGATCTGGTACCGCGACGACGGCAAGCCCCTCCTCCTCTTCCTGATGGTCTGCGTCTGGTCGGGAGACATCGCCGCGCTCTACGTTGGCCGGCGCTGGGGCCGTCACAAGCTCTCGCGCCTCAGCCCCAACAAGACCTGGGAGGGGACCTTCGCTTCGGTCGGGGGAAGCGTCCTGGCTGGCCTCGCCGTTGTCCTGGTGGGCAATCTGCTCTCAACCTATGAGAGCAGCACAATCCTGCACATCGTCGAACCGGTCTGGCAGTCGGCTGTGCTTGCCGTCATCATCAACGTCGCCGCGCAACTGGGCGATCTGCTGGAGTCGGCCATCAAGCGCGGCGCGGGCGTAAAGGACTCCGGAACCATGCTCCCCGGCCACGGCGGCGTCCTCGACCGCATCGACGCCCTCCTGCTCGCCGCGCCCGTCCTATGGTGTGTGCTGCTGCTCAAAGACGCCTTCAGTTTGGGAAGATTTTAGCCAAATAGTGTCGTATATTCGTTCTATGGCTATCGAATCTAAATCGACGCCTGGCTCTTTCCGCGAAGTAGCGCAGGATCTTCTGGTGCCGGAGTTGAAGGCCCTGAAGGTTTCGATGGATTCGATGCGGAGTGAGATGAACCTCTCGCTTGGATCTCTGAGCAAGGAGATGCAGTTGCGCGATGAGATGAACGCTCAGGCAATGCGCGGTCTTTCTCAATAACTCGACTTCGCCATCGACATCCGCGAACGTCTGGCCACGCTCGAAGCGCGAATGCCGCGTCAGTAATCAGCGTACTCAGCGCGAACCTGCGCGCATCTGCGAAAATAGAATCGTGAAGAAGATTGCCATCCTCGGCTCGACCGGCTCCATCGGCCAGAGCACCCTCTCCATCTGCGAATCCTTCCCCGAGCGTTACGATGTGGTCTCGCTGGCCGCCGGCCGCAACATCGACGTGGCCTTCGCCCAGTGCCAGCGCTGGCGTCCGCGCATCGTCTCGCTGGCCACCGAAGAGCTGGCCGACGCACTCGCCAAGCGCCTCCACGAAGCCGGCCTCAACGACATCGAAGTCCTCCACGGCACAAAGGGAACGGTCCGCGTGGCAACGCTGCACGAGGTGGACTTTGTTGTTTCGGCCATCGTCGGCGTCGCGGGGCTGGAAGCGACCTATTCGGCAGTCTGCGCGGGCAAGACTATCGGCCTGGCGAATAAGGAATGCCTCGTCGCCGCGGGCGAACTCATCCTCACCGCCGCGCGTAAGCACAACGTCGCGCTGCTTCCCATCGACTCCGAGCACAACGCCATCCACCAGTGCCTGCGCGGAGGCCAGCCCGCCGAGGTCCGTCAGATCTGGCTGACCGCATCCGGCGGTCCCTTCCGCAATACGCCCGCCGCCGACTTCGACCGCATCACGCCCGCGCAGGCGCTCAAGCATCCGACCTGGGTGATGGGACGGCGCATCACCATCGACTCGGCCACCATGATGAACAAGGGCTTCGAGATCATCGAGGCCTGCCGCCTCTTCAACCTGCCTCCCGCCAAAATCCGGGTGACGATCCATCCCCAGTCCACCGTGCATTCACTGGTCGAGTTCATCGATGGCTCGATCCTGGCGCAGATCTCGGTCACCGACATGCGCCTGCCCATTCTTTACGCGCTGGCCTATCCCGAGCGCGTGGACGCCCAGCTTGCGGCTCCGGCCCTCACCTTCGATCTGGCCGCGCTCAGCCAGCTCGACTTCGCCCAGCCCGACCCAGCGCGCTTCCCGTGCCTGCGCCTGGCCTACGAGGCGGCGGAATCCGGCCCCTCCGCCTGCATCGCCCTCAACGCCGCCGACGAGATCGCCGTCGCCGCGTTCCTCGATGGCGCCATCCCCTTCATGGGCATCCCGCGTACAATCGAGCAGGTGCTGAAGCAAACGCCCGCCCTCCCTCCCGCGTCTATTAAAGACGTGCTCGCGGCGGACGAGGCAGCCAGGGTCTGCGCGCGCGAGGTCATCGCCCAAGCTGCGCGTTAGCTCTCCGCGCCATCCAATCTTCTTCCGAGGTAAACGCTCTTGTCTCTCGCCTTTCTTGCCGCTGTTGTTGAACTGCTCATCGTCCTCGGCCTCATGGTTCTGGTGCATGAGTTCGGCCACTTCGTCGTGGCCAAGACCTGCGGCGTGAGGGTGGAGACATTCGCCATCGGCTTCGGTAAGCGCGTGGTCGGCATCCGTCGCGGCGGCACCGACTACCAGATCAACGCGCTGCCTCTTGGCGGATACGTCAAGATGGCCGGCGAGATTCCTGGCGAAGAGGTCAGTAACGATCCCGGCGAACTGAACAACCACCCCCGCTGGCAGCGCATGTTGATCGCGCTCGCCGGTCCAGCCGCCAACTTCGTCCTGGCCTTCGTCCTGATGGCCGGCGTTTACATGGTGCACAACGAGGTGAACGAGTACCTCTCCGGCCCGGCGGTCACCGACTACGTCTCGCAGGGAACTCCCGCCTCCAGGACCGGAATGCAGACCGGCGACACCATCGTCCACTTCGACAATGTTGAGAACCCCACCTGGGACGACATCGGTAACCACTGCCTGCTGAACCTCAACCAGACGGTCCCATTCTCGTATATGCACGACGGCTGGCGCTTCAACACCACCTTCTTCGTCGCCTCCAAGTCAACCAACCCCGACGACTTCTCTCCTGAAACACTGGGCCTTATCCCGAAGGAGCAGCCCACGCCTGTCAAGGTCTCGTCGCTGATGCCCGGCAGTCCGGCGGAGCGCGCCGGCCTGCAGCCCGGCGACCAGATCGTAAGCATCGACGCGCTGGCGCTGCACTCCGTCTCCACGCTGCTTACCTACATGCAGGACCAGAAGGGCGCGCCTGCCGTGCTGGTGGTGCGGCGCAAGGGCCAGACCATTCTGATGAACATCACGCCGGAGCTGACCGACGAGGGCGGTACGAAGGAGTACCTGCTCGGCTTCCACCCAGTCCCTCCGCCGGTCAAGGTGGAGAAGCTCTCCTTCGCCAAGTCCATCGCTGCCTCGTGGAAGTTCACCAAAGTCAACTCCATGCTGATCAAGGACGTGGTCAAGGGAATGTTCGTGGGCCACGTCTCGGTGCGCAGCCTCTCGGGGCCGATCGGCATCGGCCAGGTGGTGCATGAGGCCGCGGAGGCGCCCGGCTGGACGCCGCTCATCGGCACCATGTCGATGATCTCCATCAACCTGGGCATGGTCAACCTGCTGCCGTTCCCCATCCTCGATGGCGGAATGATCTTCCTTCTGCTGATCGAGGGCATCTTCCGCCGCGACCTGCCCATGCAGGCCAAGGAGTACATCTTCCAGGCGGCCTTCGTCTGCATCCTGATGTTCGCCGCGTTCATCATCTGCAACGATATCGTCAAGCTGCACCTGCCCTTCCTCTCCAGGCTGAAGCTATAACCCGCCCGGCGTCGCGCGGGCGTCACGCCTAACTCGGACCGGCGGGCCAGACACGGTCGATCTTTGAGCAACAAGAAAGAGGACTCCGTGGACTATACATTTCTTGCCAACCTGCAACAGGAGTTCGCGTTGCCTGAAAAGGGCATCCTGAGCCGCGTTCTGCACAAGGACGAGCACGCAAACGTCACCTTGTTCGGCTTCGCGGCGGGCGAAGAGCTCTCCGCACACTCCGCGCCGACGCCCGCCGTCCTCTATTTTCTTGAGGGGGAGGCAGACGTTCAGTTGGGCGACGACACGGTCCACGCCCAGCCAGGCTCCTTCGTCTATATGCCTCCGATGCTGCCGCACGGAATCGCCGCCCGCACCCCGCTGCGCATGTTGCTGGTGCAGATGAAGGCCACATCGCAATCGAAATGAAGCGTGCGGCGCACGCTCCGGTTTTCAACCGCGATAGAACGCTTCCAACCGTGAAAGAATAGAGCCATGAGTTTGTTCAGTTCGGTCTATCGAGAGAGGAACGAAGAGGTCCGCGCCACGCTGGACTCTGTCCGCTGCCCCTCGCCGAGCCGCGTTGAAGAGATCCTCGCGCACAGCGAGTCCTCCGCACCGCTCAGCCTCGCCGAACTCGCCGAGCTGCTTCAGATCGGCGCAACCGACGGCGCCGATTCAGACGCTCAATTCGATCTGCTCCGCGCGCACACTCGCCGCCTCTGGCGCGCGCCCAGCGGAAACAGCCTTCGCTACGTCTCTCCCATCTACGTCTCCAGCTATTGCGTGGACGCCTGCCCCTACTGCAACTTCTCCGCGCGGCGCTTGGACACGGTGCGCTATCGCCTCTCGCTCGACGAGCTCGACCGCGAGATCGCGTCCGTCCTTGCCCGCGACGCCCGCGTCGTCGAACTGGTCTACGCCACCGACCCGGAGTACGACACAGCCCTGCTCGTCCGCGATGTCTCCCGCGCCGTCCGCGCCGTCGAGGAACTTCAGGGCGGCGGCGTCCTGCTCTGCACCGGGTACCTCTCCAGCCACGCGTACGAGGCGCTGGCCGACGCCGGTCTGCGCGGCATTGTCCAGTGGGACGAGACGCTCGACGAGCAAGCCTACGCGCGCTGGCACTCCGCCAGTCCGCGCAAGGCGGACTTCCACACCCGCATGGACAACCACGACCGCGCCCTAGCCGCCGGCCTCGACGTTGCCTCCGGGGCACTCTTCGGCCTGGCCGACTTCCGCTACGACGCGCTGATGCAGGTCGCCCGCGCGCGCTACTTCGCGGAAGCACACGGACGCGGCCCGTTCGTCATGGGAACCGCGCGGCTCAAGCCCATCGGGGGCAGGGAACTGCGCCTCGATACCACCGTCAGCGACCGCGCGCACGAGACCGCGCTCATGGTCTACAAACTCGCCCTGCCGCAGGTCGGCCGCTGGCTGCAGACCCGCGAGACCTTCGCGATGAACCTGCGCAACCTGCTCGACGGCGACGTCTTCACCTACTCCTGCGGCGATGTGCAGCCCGGCGGATACACCCAGATCAACACCACTTCGGTGGCCGGCGCGCAGTTCGGCGTCAACGAGCTGGAGCGCGACTACGTCGATAACGAGCTGGCCACCCAGGGCTTCCACATCGACTACGGCTGGATCTCCCCCGCCAAGGCCCGCGCCCTCGCCGCCCGCTGATTCTCTGCGCAGCACCTCTTGAGTTTGTCATTCCGTAGCGCAGCGGAGGAATCTGCTTCTGCCGTTGCCTGTTCTCTTCCGCCAGCAACAAATTCTGGGTGCCCCATCCATTGCAGCCTTATCGCGATGGGTGGGATGTAGGACGCCCACACCGTAAGCCGTTGCCTGTTCTTTGCCCCTACCCCCGCGCCCTCAGCAATGCCGCAATCTCCACTGCGGCCTTCCTCGCGTCGTCCACCTTGTCCGGCGAGAAGCTGACCGCGCCCACCCGCGCGTGTCCGCCGCCGCCATATCGCTCGCAGATCTCCGCAATGTTCGCCAGCTTCGCGGCCGGAAGCTTTGTCCACGGACTGGTTCCCACCGCGACCTTCGTCCGGAAGCTCGACCGGCTCAGCCCCACGTTGTACACCGCCGCCGGGTGCAGATAGTACGGGATGAACTTGTTGTATCCCTCGGTCAACTTGTCCGTAATGTCGAAGGTAACCACGCCGCGCTCTAGCCGCGTCCGCTCCCGCAGCAGCTCGATGCCCGCCAGGTGCCGCTCCATCAGCGGCCCAAGCTCGGCCTGTAAGAACGGCTGGTCGAGTACCTCCTGCAAGCGCATCTCGGTCAGCAGGGGAATCACGCGCGGCACAAACCCCTGCCCCGAGCTCTCGATCACCATGGTCAGCTTCATCGCCGGCGCGTCCATCTCCACCGCCGATTGCGCGCTCTCGTACTTCGCTCCGTCGATGATATTTGCCCAATGGATCAGCTCCGCTAGCGGCGCAGTATTGAAGCCGAACTTCTCCCGCGCCACGTCCGCAATCAGGCTGGTGCAGGAGATGTACGCCGGATCGTAAAACTTTCCGCCATCGCTCGGCTTGCGCACCGCCATCACCTTGGCCGAGTTGGCTTGCGCCTGCCACGCCAGAAAATCGTGCCGGTCCTCAGCCGTCAGAAACGCGCTCTGGTGATGGTCGAACCACCAAGTCACCCTGGGCGAGGAGGAGTATTTGAAGTCCACAATCGCATTCTCGCCCGCGACGAACGCCGACTCGTCGACGAGCTTCCCCACGGCCTGATGCATCAGACCGTGGTAGCTGAACTCCGCCTCCCCGATGCGCTCGCGATGGAAGCGCGTGAACAGCGACGCCGAGCACGCGCCATCGAAGCAGTGATCGTGATAAAAAACGCGGCAGTTCAAGCGAAACCCTCCGTACAAAACTCCATCTTCGCCTCCGCGCCGGCGCTCCAGCGCGACAATAGGCCATTGCGATGCGAAGCTCTAGGATTGTCGCCGCGCGCCCCCATGTCAAGCCGCTGCTGCAACGCGAGTGGAACCCGACTCCTGTTTTCACCGTATAGACTTTCAATCAACCGAGGAGATTCACTTGCCTGACCGAGACGAGCCAGAAGCCCACGAGCCGCAACCTGCCGAGTCCGCCGCGCCCGCCGATGAGATTGCCGCGCCGGTTCTGCCGTCCTCGCCGCGCTTTACCCTGCGCGAGATATTCTTCGGCCCCGACGGACTGCGCGCTGGCTGGAGCCTGCTGCTCTACATCGTCCTGCTTGCTGCGCTGATCACTGGCGACGGCTACCTCATCAATCCGCCGCGCCACAAACCCGCCGTCACTCAGACGAACTCAGCCGCGCCGCCCAACGCTTCCGCGCAACCTAAACCGCAGCCCTCCAAACCCTCCGTCCCCGCTCCCCCCATGCTCCTGCCGGCGAAGGCCCTCCTGCTGGGCGATGGGACAGCGTTGCTCTCGGTCCTCATCGCCACATGGCTGATGGGGAAGATTGAGCGCCGCCCAACCTCCGTCTTCGGACTGGGCGGCACGCACCGCTTGCGCAACTTCCTCAGCGGCCTCGCCTGGGGCGTCGCGTTGCTCACGCTGCTTGTCTTCACGCTGCGCGCCTGCGGCCTGCTGGTCTTCGACGCGCGCCAGATCTTCGGCGCCAGCGCTCTGCGCTTCGGCGCGGTCTGGCTCTCCGGCTTCCTTCTGGTCGGCCTCTTTGAGGAGACCTTCTTCCGTGGCTACCTACAGTTCACGCTCGCGCGCGGCATCAACGGCATATTCGACTGGCTCCGCTCCTTCGCCGTGCACGCGACAGAGTACAGCGCATCCGGCTGCAACCAGACTGCTCCGCGCGCGAGCGGATTGCGAGCGACAGGTCAGTCCGCGCCCGGCTTCTGGACCGCGGCCCTTCTACTCTCCTTCGGCTTCGGTTTCACTCATAGATCCAACCCGGGCGAGTCGCCCATCGGCCTCGTCGCCGCCGCGCTCATCGCCGTTGTCTTCTGCCTCAGTCTGTGGCGTACCGGCTCGCTCTGGTGGGCCATCGGATTCCACGCGGCGTGGGACTGGGCGCAGTCCTTCCTCTACGGCGTTGCAGACAGCGGCCTCATAATCCGGGGCCATCTCTTCAGCACCCATCCCGTGGGTCGCCCGATCCTCTCCGGCGGACTCACCGGCCCGGAGGGAAGCTTCTTCATCCTGCCCATTGTCGGCCTGACCGCCGCTGTCATCGTCCTCACCCTGCCCCGCGTCCATCACGACGACCCGTCTGCATCCGCGAACACGCGAGCCACCGCAGGATTAGACTTGCCCTAAGCCATGAGCAGCGACGATCCGAACTCCACCCAGTCCAACCCCTCCGCCAATCCCAGCAAGCCCGAACTGCGCTACCGGGGATTCGTGCGCCAGGTGGAAGGTAGCGGCGCAGCAGACCCCGCGCCGGATCGTCCCGTTCCTCCAGATGCCGTGCTCGCACCCCCGCCCACTCCTTCTCGCTGGGCCCGCCGGCTGCGCGTCCTCGGCCTCTTCCTTCTGCTCCTCGCCGGTCTCGCCGCCGCGGCTCTCTTCACCGGACGCCACTTCATACGCAACGCGATGCGCCAGAACCTGCCGCAGTTCGACGGCTCGCTTGCCGTCTATGGCCTTGCCGCGCCGGTCACGGTCGCCCGCGACGCGCGCGGCGTCCCGCACATCCACGCCGCCTCCATGGACGACCTCGTCTTCGCCCAGGGATTCGTCACCGCCCAGGACCGCCTCTGGCAGATGGACCTGCTGCGCCGCCACGCCTCCGGCCAGCTTGCCGCCATTCTTGGCCGCCCCATGTTGCAGCACGACCGCCTGCAGCGCACCATGCAACTGCGCGCCGCAGCCGATCGCGCCATCGCAGTCCTGCCCGCCGACCAGCTCCACTGGCTCGATCTCTACGCGCGCGGGGTGAACGCATCCATTGCAGCCCAGCGTGACCACCTCCCCGTCGAGTTCCGTCTGCTCGCCTACCAGCCCGCCCCGTGGACGCCGCGCGACTCCATCCTGGTCGAGCTCGCTCTCTTTCAGGAACTCACCACCGGCTTCCCGCAGAAGCTCGCGCGCGAGGCCCTCGCCGCGCATCTCTCCCCGGAGCTGATCGCCGACCTCTACCCCACCGGCTCCTGGCGCGACCACTATCCTGGCCAGCCCATGCCCGATCTCTCCGCGCCCCAGCCCGAGTTCAACGACATCCCGCTCGACGAGTCGCAATCGAAGCTCCACCGGCCCCCGCCTCCAACCAAAGAATCGGGTACCCCATCCATTTCGCGCTCTTTGCGGAATGGGTGGGAGTCAGCCGCAACCATCTCTCCATCCGACCTTCTTTCTCTCCATCAGGCCCTCGCCCTCTTCCACGCGCCCTGCTCCACCTGCGTCGCAGGCTCAAACGCATGGGCTGTCTCCGGCTCTCGCACCGCCTCCGGCAAGCCGCTGCTCTCCAATGACATGCACCTCGCGCTCGCCGTGCCCGAGCTCTGGTACGAGGCCGATCTCCAAGCCACGAACTCCGCTCCGCAGGCCGATTTCCACGCCGCCGGAGTCACCCTCCCCGGCACGCCCTTCGTCATCGCCGGCCACAACGACCACGTCGCCTGGGGATTCACCAATCTCGGCGCAGACGTGCAGGACCTCATCATCGAGCACACCCGCGGCACCTCCTCCGGCGCCGAGTTCCAGACCGCTAGCGGCGCATGGCTCCCCGTCCGCTACCAGACCGAGGTCATCCAGGTCCGCGGCAGCACAGACGTCGTCCTCGACGTCCCCCTCACCCGCCACGGAGACATCGACACGCCCATCGTCTCCAGCGTCTTTCCCACCGAACGCCGTTCCCTCAGTCTTCTTTGGACCATCTACGACCCCGCCAACCTCACCGCGCCCTTCTTCGCCGTCGACTCGGCCACCGGCTGGCCCTCCATGCTCGCCGCCTTCGCCGCCTGGGGAGGCCCCGCGCAGAACCTCATCTACGCCGACGACCAGGGCCACATCGGCTACCACGCCCTGGGCCGCATCCCCATTCGCGGAGACATCAACAATCCCAGTCCACTCTCGCCCGTCCCCACAGATGCAACCGCGCCCGACGCCGCCGCGCACGAGTGGGCAGGCTACATCCCCTTCGACCAGCTCCCCCAGGCCTTCGACCCCGCGGACGGCGTCCTCGCCACGGCCAACGCCCGCGTCACCCCCGACGGCTACCGCTTCCCCATCACGCTCGACTGGATGGCGCCCTACCGCACCGAGCGCATCTACAGGGTTTTAGAATCCAGCCCCGAGCGCGTCCTCGAAGCCAGCCCCGAAATATCAGCCAGCCCCGATAAAAATTCTTCCGCTCTTCCCGGAGAGACGCTGGCCCCCAGCCGCCCGCTCACCCCGGCTGACATGCTCACCCTGCAAAACGACGTCACCTCCGAACCGGACCTCATCCTCGCCCAGCGTCTCGCCTACTCCATCGACCACGCCACCGGCCCGCTGAAGAACGATCCCACGCTGCACCAGTCCGCCGACATCCTGCGCAAGTGGAACGGCAGCGTAGACGCCAACGCCAGCGCGCCCGCCATCGTCAACGCGGCCCGCGCCGCATTCTGGCCCATGCTGCTCATCCCCAAACTCGCCCCCGAGGCCGCCACGCCGCTCGCGCAGGGCGCAGCCCTCTCCAAAGTCAAAAACCTGCGCGCCGACGCAGCCCAGGCCGCCAATCTCTGGCAGCTCTACACCTGGGGCGAGCGCTCCAGCGTCGAGGAGCAACTCATCACCCACACTCCCGCCCGCTGGCTCCCCTCCGGCTACGCCACATGGGACGACTTCCTCGCCGCAGTCGTCCAGCGCGGCCTGCGCAACGCCCACGCTCCGCGCAACCTCGCCACATGGCAGCAGGGAAGCGCCTTCCCGCTGGACATCGAGCACCCCCTCTTCTCCCACGCAACCCTGCTGGCCCGCCTCCTGCTCGGCGTACCCACCGGAACCGGCCCACAGTCCCAGAGCGGCGACCTCACCACCGTCAGGCAGTCTGGCCAGGCCTTCGGCCCCTCTGAACGCTTCACCGCCGACCTCAGCGATCCCGACCGCACCACCCTCAACCTCGCCCTCGGCCAGTCCGGCAACCCCGCCAGTCCGCTCCACATGGACCAGTTCCAGTCCTGGCTGCGCGGCACCACCTACCCGCTCCCCTTCACCTCCGCCGCCACCCAGCCCACCATCGCCCACACCCTCATCCTCACCCCGCGTTGACGCCGCCATCTCCAGTCCTCGCCACCAGCGCCGCAAATCTCCCCGTCTCCGCCTTGTACCCCAGCAGCTCGCCCGCATCCATGTCGAAGTACCATCCATCGAGCGTCAGCGTCCCCGCGTCCACCCGCTCCCTCACCCACGGGAACGACCGCAGGTTCTCCAGCGACAGCGCAATCGCACCCTGCTCGCACGCCTTCCGCTGCACCGCGCGGCTCTCGCCCGCCATCTCCCGCAGCACCCGCTCCCGCGCCGCCCGCGCAATGCTCACCCACGCGCCGATAAACTCGAACCTGCCGCCCGGCTCCCCCTCGCCGTCCATCAGCGCGCCGATCCCGCCGCAGCCGGAGTGGCCCAGAACGATGATCCGCTCCACGTTCAACTCCTTCACCGCGAACTCGATGTCCGCGCGAATTCCGGGCAGTTCCGCGCTGTCGCTGTATGGAGGAACAAGGTTCGCCACGTTGCGCACCACGAAGATCTCTCCCGGCCCCGCGCCCAGCAGCATCCCCGGATCGGCCCGCGAGTCGCAGCACGAGATCACCAGCGCCCGCGGGCTCTGCCCCTGCCGCAGCCGCTCGAAGACGCTCTCGTCGCCGCTGGTAAAATACTTCTCCCGGAACCGCTCGAACCCCGCCAGAAACGCCGCAATCTCCGCCATGCCACCCCCATCGCAACCTGTCGCCAGCCCGGCTTCCAATAGCATCGCACAAATCCCCATACCCCCCACCCCCCC
>Ga0224554_1001971_pt1 | contig 11489 bp, 6 predicted proteins | sample 714S22024metaG_FD_180666 | JGI IMG/M metagenome (GOLD analysis project Ga0224554, IMG submission 180666) | Peat soil microbial communities from Stordalen Mire, Sweden - 717 S2 20-24 | ecosystem: Environmental > Terrestrial > Soil > Wetlands > Peat | place: Sweden: Norrbotten County, Stordalen...
TGCCGATCTCATCCGCCAGATTCACGCGGAGTCCATTGACGGCCTTCTCTCCATCGATGCACAGCCGGGAGCCTTGCCGACGGCCACCTACACCTCGCGCTCCGCCGGTGACTTCCAAACCAACGGTCGCTTGCGTAATGCGGTCAATGACGGAATCGTTGCCAACCACCTGGCTCTCGCAGGCATGGCGCCTGACCAGTCCGAAGCGCTCCTCAAGGGCGTGGCCATTCAAACCTTCCAGGTCAAGCGCGACGGTTCGGTCGTCAAGTCCAATGCCGAAGCCTCTTTTTGGAAGGGCTACGTCATGGCTCTCCTCTTGTCCATGACCACCATGATCTACGGCCTCAATGTGGCGCGCTCCATCATTCAGGAGAAGACATCGCGCATCTTTGAAGTCATGCTGGCAACCGTCAAGCCAGGTGACATGCTTGCCGGCAAGCTCATCGGCGTCGGCGCAGTCGGCCTCACGCAGATTCTCATCTGGGTCGTCGCCGGAGCAGCCATCCTCCTCTCGCCCTTCGCCGCCGCGCTCATGACCGGGGAATTGCAGGTCCACTTCTCCTGGACTGAAGGCATTCTCTTTCCCGTTTATTTCTTGCTCGGCTACCTGCTTTACAGTTCGTTGTTCGCCGGCCTGGCCGCCACCTGCGAAACCGAGCAGGAACTGCAGATGTACATGCCCCTGGCCGCCGCGCCCACTTGGCTCAGCTTCGCGCTCATCGTTCTCGTCATCAACGACTCCAACTCCCCATGGTCCATCCTCGCCTCGCTCTTTCCGCCCACGGCCCCCATCATCATGTTCCTGCGCATGGCCTCTGAGATTCCGCCCCTCTGGCAGATAGGCCTCTCGCTCTCGCTCATGGTGGTCAGCATCTGGGTGACCCTCTGGTTCTCCTCGCGCCTCTATCGCATCGGAATCCTCATGTACGGCAAGCGCGCCACACTGCCAGAACTGTTGCGCTGGCTCCGCTACTCCTAGAGAATTCTAGAGTTGACAATGTTTTGAAAGGGCACCGCTTCAGCCGTGCCGCAAACCCTCATGAATGAATCGGGCTTTACAGCCTGCGAAAAAACTCCACAGGTGAGATGGTTTGTAAAAGGGCACGAGTTTACTCGTGCCGAAAATGCAGCAAAATATGCGTCGGGCTTTAGCCCCTGCATGAGAACTCCTGAATTTGAAGCCGCGCAGCGGCAAGAGCTCCCGGAGGGACCGAAGGATAATAGCCCAGGCCGGGGCCCCCAAGGACAGGTCTTCGTCCTTGGGGTGGAGAATGGAGTCCGAGCCAAAGGCGCGGACGCAATCCTGGGAAAGCAAGGAAAAATTAACCTAAAGCCCCGTAAGGGCGACGCGAATCTGTACAACCGAATCGCGCTTCGTGAACGGAACCTGAATTCGACGAGTTCTCACTCAGACACTTTAACCCCTGCCATCATGGCCTCAGAGTAAATGGACCTTTCCGCAGCCTCTTTAGTCCCTGAGGGACGCATTACGCTAACTCCGCTAGCTCCGCTAAAATCGAGACAGTGACCACCGAACCAACATCGGATCGCGTGCCTGGGAAAGTAAAGTTCACTCTGTCCCAGCGCATCGTGCTGGCCGTCGTTCCCCGCATCGTCTGGGCTCTCGTCTCTCTCGTCGGCCTCACCTGGCGCTTCGAGGTCATCGCTGAAGAAGGCGCAACGCCGCTCCTCTACGGCGCCGGCGCAGGGCCGCGCATCTTCTGCTTCTGGCACCAATGCGTGCTGCCGTGCGCCATCTACTACCGCAGTACCCGCGCCACCATCCTCATCAGCCAGAGCTTCGACGGCGAATTGATTACGCGCATTCTTAACCTGTTCACCTTTCGCGCCGTCCGCGGCTCCAGCTCGCGCGGCGCGCGTGAAGGATTGCTCGGGCTCAAGTCCGTCATCGAAAGCGGCGACCCCGCCATCTTCACCGCCGACGGCCCGCGCGGTCCCATCTACCGCACCAAAATGGGTCCCATCAAGCTGGCGCAACTCACTGGCGCACCCATCGGCGCATTCCATCTCGAGCCCGCGAACGCCTGGGTCATGAAATCCTGGGATCGCTTCCTCGTGCCCCGCCCCTTCACGCGCATCGTGGTCAGTTGGGCACGCTGGACCCACGTTCCTACCGATTTGCCTGAAGAACAATTCGAGCAAAAACGCGAAGAGCTCAACGCCGCCATCGAACGCGCCCGCATAAACGCGCTCGCGCACTTCGGAAAGGCCGTGTGATGTCTCGCCTCCGTAGCGCCGGCCTCCTGGCCCTCACATTCTCCTTTGCCGCCGAGAGACTGCCATGAGCGCCCACCGCGTCTCCGACTTCGGTTTCCATCTGCCTCCAGAGCTGATTGCCCAGCAACCCCCCGCCGTCCGCGGCGCAAGCCGCATGTTGGTGCTCAACCGCGCCACCGGCTCACTCGATGATTCGCATTTTTCTCAACTCGGCGACCAGCTCCACCCCGGAGACCTGCTCGTTCTCAACGACAGCCGCGTCATTCCAGCCCGCCTCTACGCCCATCGCACTCTTGTTCGCGAACGTGAACGCCCAACCGGCCAAATCGAAGTCATGCTCACCGAGCCAGCCGGCGAAAATCTCTGGCACGCCCTGGTCCGTCCGGGCCGCAAAGTCGCAATCGGCGAGCGCCTCGTCTTTCCCGCTCCTGGCGGCGAAATTCTCCTTGAAGCCGAAGTTCTCGAGCGTGGCCAGTTCGGCGAGCGCCTGCTGCGCTTCGCCCCATCAGCAGATTTCTTCGCAATCCTCGATCGCATCGGCCACATGCCCCTGCCGCCGTATATCCGCCGCGACGATGCGCTCGAAGACCGCGAGCGCTACCAGACGGTTTTCTCTCACGATAGAGGTTCAGTCGCCGCTCCCACCGCAGGGCTGCACTTTACGCCCGAGCTGCTCGATTCGCTCGCTCTGAAAGGCATCGAAATCGCCAAACTCACCCTCCACGTCGGTCTCGGCACCTTTTCGCCCCTCCGTGTTGACCGACTCGAAGACGTGCGCCTTCACCGCGAGCGCTACACAATCAGCGCCGCCGCCGCAGACGCTGTCAATCGCGCACGCGCCGACCATCGAAGGATCGTCGCCGTCGGCACCACCGTAGTCCGCACCCTCGAGCACTGCGCTCTTGAGGCCCAGGGCAGGGAACTCGAACCCCACTCCGGCGAAACCGACATCTTCATCTCGCCCGGCTTCAGGTTCCAACTCGTCAGCGCCTTGCTCACCAACTTTCACCTTCCGCAATCGAGCCTGTTGATGCTCGTCAGCGCCTTCGCCGGCCGCGAGTCAATGTTGGCCGCCTACCGCCATGCCGTCGAACAGAAATACCGCTTCTTCAGCTACGGCGATTGCATGTTCATCTGCTGAACAGCCAGCCTCTATTGTGCGATCCGATTCTGCCCGCCAGCTTTCCGCTTTCCTCCCCCGGCTCAGGACGCTATGGTGTTGTCATGGACCAATCGCAGTCTCATCCCGGCGCAGCCACGGTTGCCGCTGCGGCCCCTTCCGGTCTTCTTCATCGGATTTTTTCCCGTCACCTTATGCACGTTTCGGTACTCATCCTGCTGGCCATGGCGCTCTCGGGCAGCCTCCTCACTCCCGCAGATCAGTTGCGCGATCCCGACGTCTGGTGGCATCTGGCCAACGCGCGCATTCTCCTCACGCAGCACCATTTCATCCGCGTTGAGCCTTACGCTTTCACTCTCGCCGGCCAAAGCTGGATCAACCCCGAGTGGCTTTCTGAGGTTCCCATTTGGCTGGCGTATAACTCGGCCGGCCTGCGCGGAATCTTTCTTTTTTCGGTGCTCTCTCTCTGCGCCAATCTCCTTTTCGTCTACTGGCGCTGTATGCGCACCTCGCAACACTCCGCGGCAGCGTTCTGGGCCTCGGTCATGGGACTCGTCCTGATGAGCACCAACACCGGCCCGCGCACCATCCTCCCCGCGTACCTCGCCCTCAGTGCTGAGATGGCCTTGCTTGAAGCGGCCGAAGATGGAAAACACCGTTTGCTCTGGCTGCTGCCGCCTCTGTTCTGCGTCTGGATCAACCTCCACGGCAGCGCTCTTGTCGGCCTGTTTCTGTTTGCCCTTTATATCGCCTGCGGCTCGTTCTCCTTCAGCATGGGAATCATCGTCCAGTCCGCCTGGCCCAGCGAACAACGTCGCAGATTACTCACGATTTTTGCCGCATCGGTCGCCGCGCTCTTCGTCAATCCCTACGGCTGGCGACTGGTATGGAATCCCTTTGACATGCTGGCGAACCAGGGCCTCATGCAGACCTTCGCCGAAGAGTGGCAGCCTCTGAGTTTGGCCTGGTATGCGGGCAAAGTCTCCGTAGCGGTCATCGTCCTTCTTGTCATCGCCAACTGCCTCCGCAGCCGCAATTGGAAAATCTACGAGCTGGCCTTCGTCTTCTATGCCTGGTATGCGGCCTTCGCGCACGCGCGCTTCACCTTCTTTGCGGCCGTCATCACCATCCCGCTGCTGGCGCGCGAGTCCGCGCGGAGCTTCCTGCTGCCGCTCGATCCCAAGACCATGCCGGCCATGAATGCCTTGTTCGCCGCCGCCGTTGCTTGCGTCCTTGTCGTTTACTTTCCATCGCAATCGTCCCTCAACAAGGCCATGAATGCGATCTATCCCATGCAGACCATCGCGTCTCTCCAGCCCTCCTGGCGCACCCTGAATCCTGACAGCCTCGGCGGACTCCTTGCCTTCGAGGGCAAACCCGACTTCGTCGATACGCGCTGGGATACCTTTGTGCATCACGGCGTCATGCAGGACTACCTCTCCATCAAGCTCCTCGGCAACTCGCTCGCCCTGCTCGACCAATACAAGATCGACCATGTGCTCATGCGTTCCGGCGAGCCGCTCAGCTACCTCTTGCAGCGTGTCCCCGGATGGCGTGTGGACAGAACAGAGGGAACCGGCGACGATACCTGCCTGCTGTTTTCAAGAACCGCCGCTGCAACGCCGCAAAAGTAAAACTTCGCTCCCGAGGCTGCTAAACTCTGGAACGTGCCCGATCAAGCCAAACCGCCCGTCTTCCTGCTCGACACCATGTCGTTCATCTTCCGCGCCTACCACGCCATGCAGCGTTCGCGGCCCATGTCCACGCGCGGCGGCCTGCCCACCGCTGCCACGTATGTCTTCGTCAACATGATTAAGAAGTTGCGCCAGGACTTTGAGCCGCAGTACTTTGCCGCCGTCTTTGACCTCAGCGGCGAAGTCTTCCGCGACGAGCGCGCCCGCACCATGGGCCCACTCCGCAAGTGGAACTCCAAGACCCAGTCCTTCGACGAAGTCACCTACGAGGGCTACAAGGCAAATCGCGAGGCCATGCCTGAAGATCTGCGCCGACAGATCCCCTACATTCGCCGCGCCCTCGAAGCGCTCCGCATTCCCATCCTCGAAGCGCAGGGCTTTGAGGCCGACGACGTCATCGGCACCCTCGCGCGCCAGGCCGCCGAGCACAAGCACGAAGTCTTCATCGTCTCCGGCGACAAGGACATGATGCAGCTCGTCACGCCCCAGGTAAAAATCCTCAACCCCCAGAAAGACAACCTCATCCTCGATCCGGAAAAAGTCACTGAAGTCCTCGGTGTCCCGCCGGAAAAGGTCATCGACGTCATGGCTCTCCGCGGAGACGCAGTCGACAACATTCCCGGTGCTCCCGGTATCGGCGACAAGGGAAGCGTTGACCTCATCGTCGAATTTGGCACCGTCGAAGCTGTCCTCGATCGCGCCTCCGAGGTCAAACGCAAAACCTATCGCGAATCCCTTGAGCAGAATCGCGCCGCAGTTCTCCTTTCAAAGGAACTCGTCACCATCGACAGCCACGTTCCCCTCGAACTCGATCTGCACGCAATGCAAACCCAGGCCCCCGACCTTGAAGCCTGCCGCGAGCTGTTCACCGAGCTTGAGTTCACCTCCATGCTCCGCGACCTCGCGCCCGCCACAGGTGCGGCCACAATCGAGCTCATCGACGAGCCCACCTCCGATCAGTCCGCGCACTTCTACACCACTGCTCGTCAAAACGGTTTTGCTTTTGTGCTCGACGCGGCCTCATCCGCCCCGCCTTCAGACGAAGAGGAACTCCCCCCAGCGCAATCCCTCCTCGACCTCTCTCAAGCAGAGGAGAAAAAGCCAACCTTCGCCGTCGGCGTCTGCGCCGAACCTGGAGTCGCTCTCAAGCTTCCGCTCACGCCCGAACTCCGCCTTCTCCTTGAAGACGCCTCCGTTCAAAAACAAACCCACGACTTCAAGTTATCGCTGCATCTGTTGCATCAAAACGGTGTTTCCCTCCGTGGCGCGGTAGACGACACCATGCTGCTCTCCTACGCGCTCAATCCCACCCACGCCACCCAGGCCCTCGCCGATGTAGCAGCGCGCCACGGGCAGCCCGCTCCGGATTCGCTCGCCGCAGCGGCCGCCACCGTCTCCGCCCTCGTGCCCGCACTCCTCGCCGCCGCCAAAGAGTCGGCAGTCGAACGCGTCTACCGCGACATCGATCTGCCCCTGGCTCCCGTCCTATTCCGAATGGAGCAGGTCGGCGTGCGCATTGACACCACCGTTCTCGGTGGCCTCTCAACCCGCTTCAGCCAGGAATTGGAACGCGTTGGCGAGCGCATCTTCGAGCTTGCCGGCCGCCGCTTCAACATCAACTCTCCCAAGCAACTCGGCGAAGTCCTCTTCACCCACATGGGTCTTGCGGCCCCCGCTGCTCGCGGCAAAAGCAAAAACGTCTCCACCGCGCAGGATGTGCTCGAGCAGCTTGCGGAGCAAAACGAAGTCCCACGCCTGGTCCTCGAATACCGTCACCTCTCCAAGCTCAAATCCAATTACATTGACGCCCTGCCGCTGCTGGCTGATGCTCAATCCCGCGTCCACACGACCTTCCAGGCCGCCGCCACGGCCACCGGCCGCCTCTCCTCCGTCAACCCCAACCTTCAAAACATTCCCATCCGCACCGAGCTGGGCCGCGAAATCCGCGCCGCCTTCACCGCTTCGCCCGGCACCGAACTCCTCTCCGCCGATTACTCGCAGATCGAACTGCGTCTGCTCGCGCATTTCAGCGCTGATCCTTTGCTGATGCGTGCCTATGAAGAGAACATCGACATTCACACGCTCACCGCAAGCGAAGTCTTCGGCGTTCCGATCGACACCATGGACAAGGAAACCCGCGGCCGCGCCAAGGCCGTCAACTTCGGCATCGTCTACGGAATCTCTGCATTCGGTCTGGCTGCGCAACTTGGCATTCCGCAGAACGAGGCCCGCGCCTACATCGACCGTTACTTCGACCGCTATCGTGGCGTGAAAACCTTCATTGAAGAAACTCTGGCGCAGGTGCGCAAGGACGGTTCAGTGCGCACCCTCTTTGGCCGTATGCGCCCCATTCCCGACATGGAGAGCCGCAACCCCAACCAGCGCGGATTTGCGGAGCGCACTGCCATCAACACACCTCTGCAGGGCACGGCAGCCGATCTCATCAAGCTCGCCATGATCGCCATCGATCGTCAATTGACCGAGCGCAATCTTAAGACCCGCATGATTCTCCAGGTCCACGACGAACTCATCTTCGAAGTGCCGCTCCAGGAAAAAAGTGAAGTGGAGACCCTGGTACGCGAGCAGATGGAGGGAGTGGTCCAACTCAAAGTCCCGCTCGTCGCCGATGTTGGCTTCGGCCCCAACTGGAGAGATCTCTAGAGCATTTTCGCATTTACTGTAGACGAGTTTTGAAAGGTTCAATCCCCGCGCTAACCCGCATTTCTGACAGGGAGCCGAGAATCGTAGCGCCGGCCTCCCGGCCCTCAGATGCATCGCCAGAATTTGAATTATGGGTTGTTGTGCAGCCGGTGAGATCCCTGCGCTACTGCTTCCCCTGTTCAGCCAGCCATTCCTTCAGTCGCGGCTCCTGCAGCCCGCGCATCTCAATGCAGCCGTTGATGCGCTCAATAGCGTGCTTCAGCTCTGTCTCCGCCGCTGGAACCGGATGCGCCGTGAAAAAGCTCTGCACATCGTCCCGCGCAGTCGCCGAGCAAAAACTCCCCGTCGAATTCACCAGGATCGACCCCAATTCCGGAGTCAGAAGCGTGCTTATCTTGTCCCAATGCGCCTGCGTGAAACTCCACGCCAGGTCCCGGTTCGCATCGATCTGCAAGCCATATGCAATCTGGATCGCCGCATCCTGGCTGCGCACCTTCCCTGAGATCGCATAATCCAGCGAACGCTGTGCCAGCGCTTGATCTTCAAATTCGGCAAGCATGCGCAGCGCACCCTCTTGAAATTCGGGATTGCTCGACGTCTCCGCCACGTTCTGCAGTTTGTCAAAAAGCCCTGCATCCCCGTTGCGCGCCGCAATGCTCAATGCCGTCTGTCCAAGATTCGGATCCACCGATCCAGGATCGGCAATGTACTTAGCTGCGAGCTGCGAGGCCTCCGCAATAATCTGCGGGTCCTTGCCGTAGTAACCCAGGAGCTCAAAGAGATGGGCGCGCAACTCTACCACGTTCGGTGAATCCGCCGCAGTCGCCGGCCCGAGCTTTGCGTAAACCGGGTTGAACGTCCTACGAATCCATCCGCCCAGCGCGGCCTTCTCCTCAGCCGTCGATGCAATTCGGTCATAGATCGTGTCCACGCCGCCCAGTGCATTACTCACCACGGCCGCATTCGGGTCGGCTCTGAGTGCCGTTACCAGGTTCAGATAGTCGCCGGCAGTCGCCTTGTTCGCTCGCAGTTGCGCCCACTCGTCGCCCGTCAGGCTGATGCGCTCGGCCGGCGTCAGGTCCGTTTCAGCGCCCGCCACCAGCTTCGCAAAAACACTGGGCGGATAAGCGCTGCGGTAATAGCCGCTGGCGCGCGCGTTCGCAAAGAACAGCCCTCCGCTCGGAGCCTTCACGCTCGTCGTCGCAGGGGTCAAAACTTCGCAGCTCTGCGCGTCCGAATCCCCGCTCTTGAAGCACACCGGCACAGTCCACTTCTGCTTGGGATCCGGTTGGATGCTCGGGCTCAGGAAGAACCGCATCTGCTCAACCGTCACTTTGCCCCCTGCGGGCACACCAAAACTCAAAAGCGGTTCGCCCGTCTGCGAAATCAGCGAGTCCATGATCTTGTCTACCGGCTTGTGGCTGGTCGCCGTTTGTGCATTCCAAAAGTCTTCAGCAGTCGCGTTCGCATACAAGTGCGCCGACAAGTACGCATGCACGCCCTTGCGGAAGGTCTCCGGCCCCAGGTAGTTCTCCACTGAGAGCAATACGTCGCTCGCCTTGCCGTAAGAGATGCTGTCAAACATCTCTTCTATCTCGTCGCGCGTCTCTGCCTTTGCGCGGATGGCGCGTGTCGTTGGCTGTGCGTCCACGCTGAGCGTGTTGTCCTCGCTTGAAGCCACCTCCTGGTCCATCGCCCATTCCGGATGCATCACAGCCACGGCTTTGGTCTCCATCCACGTGGCGAAGCCTTCATTCAGCCAGACGTTATCCCACCACTTCATCGTCACCAGGTCCCCAAACCACTGGTGCGCCATCTCGTGCGCAATCGTGATGGCCACTCCTTTCTTCGCGCCCGTCGTCGCCGTCTTCTCGTCCAGCAGCAAGTCTTCCTCGCGATACGTGATCGCGCCAAAATTCTCCATCGCCCCCGCCTCAAAATCAGGCAGCCCGATCAGATCCAGTTTCTTCAGCGGATACGCGATTCCGAAGTACGTGTCGTAGTAGTGCAACATGTACTTGGCAATCTCCAGCCCGTACTTGGTAAATTCAACCTTGTCCGGTGTCGAGCAAACACGCACGGCCACGCCGTCTGATTCTCCGACTGAGCATTTGAAGTCGCCTACCAGATACGCAACCAGGTACGTCGACATCTTCGGCGTCGTCAGGAACTTCAGGGTGTGCTTACCCGCTCCCGGCCCCGGCGTGTCGCTCACAATCGGCCCGTTCGAAATCACCGTATCGCCCGCGTCCACCGTCAGCGCCACGTCGAACGTGGCCTTCATCGCTGGCTCGTCGAAGCTCGGAAACGCGCGCCGCGCATCGGTCGATTCGAACTGCGTGACGGCATAATTGCGCCGATCCGTCTTCGACAAATAAAACCCGCGCAGCTTGTCGTTCAGCGTTCCCGAGTACTCAATCTGGAGCCGAGCCTTTCCCGCAGGAATCTTCTCGGCAAAGGTGAACGTCGCCTCTTCATTATTCTTGTCGAGCGAAATCCTCGCCGTCTGCTGCTTCTCCGCCGCCGTCACCGTCACCGTCTTGAACGCGATGTCCACCGCATTCAAAGTAATGGCTTCGGCAGGCTCTGCCAGCGTCACATCGATGGTTTCGCTTCCCTCAAATGTCGCCTTGCTCAGGTCCGGCGTGAGCGCGAGCGCATAATGCTGCGGCGCAACCGTGCCGGGCAGTCGTTCCGCACCAGCATTGCCGCTGGAAAACATCGCCAGAAGAACTACGAAGCTGAAGTGAAGGGTAGGGGAAAACCAGGGAAGTCTGCCTGTTGAAATTGCCATGATCCGATTCTGCCACACCGCTGCGGCTGTTGGTTACCGCTCACGCCGTCTCTTCCTTGTGCGGCAGCAGGGAATCCAGCATCAGCAGGCACGCGCCAACCACGATCGATGAGTCGGCCACGTTGAAGTCGGGCCAGTGGTACGTGAAGATGTGCACTTCGATAAAATCCACGACCGAACCATACGCGATGCGATCGTGCACATTGCCCAGCGCTCCGGCAAACACCAGCGCCAGCGCCACGGTCGTCAGCGTAAAGCGGCTGCCCAGCCGGATCATCGCGATCAGCACCACCAGTGCCGCCACCAGCGAGAAGCCGATCAACACCCATCGAACCGTGTGCGGCGATGCCGAATCGGCGAACAGCGAAAACGCCGCGCCATCGTTCGTCCAGTGCGAAATGCGCAGCACATGCGGGATCAACGGAATGCCTCCGCCAATCGGTACATGATTGCCGACCCAAATCTTGGTCAACCGGTCGGCAACCAGAACCAGAGCCGAGATCAACAGCAGCCAGGGAAGCCGGCGAGGCGCGGTAAAGCTCACTGCGCGGCCTCCGCAGGCTCGGGCCGCGCAACGCCCATCTCCGTCAGCGCCGTCTGGCAGCGCGCGCACACGTTCTCCCAAACCCCGTAGTTGCTCACCACCGGCATAAAGTTCCAGCAGCGCGCGCACTTGCTGCCGCTGGCTGGACGCACGTCACATAGCAAATCGCCGGAAAAATTCACAAGGACGGGCTCGCCTGACCTACTAAGTGGAATTCCGAAATCATCTGTCACGCTGACTGACGAGACGTTGAATACCTCTTTGAGATTTGGTTCATACCGGCGAAGTAGGGCAAGTCTAGCGCCCTTTGCATGCACAACGACATCCGCCTCAAGCGCCTTTCCGATCTTCCCACTCTGACGATAGACTTCTAATTCACGCAGAGCGGCATCTCGAATTTCAAATAATTGCTTCCACTCTTCCAGCAACGTCGCCGGA
>Ga0224554_1001977_pt1 | contig 11470 bp, 9 predicted proteins | sample 714S22024metaG_FD_180666 | JGI IMG/M metagenome (GOLD analysis project Ga0224554, IMG submission 180666) | Peat soil microbial communities from Stordalen Mire, Sweden - 717 S2 20-24 | ecosystem: Environmental > Terrestrial > Soil > Wetlands > Peat | place: Sweden: Norrbotten County, Stordalen...
CTTTTCTTTGATTTGCTCAAGCAGATCGCGAAGGAGCAGCCGGGCGAAAACATCTTCATCTCGGCGTTCAGCGTTTCGAGCGCGCTGCAAATGGTCGGCAACGGCGCGGCGGGCGAAACGAAAACGGAAATGCAGCGGGTTTTGAAAACGGACAGCCTGGAACCGGCGGCGCTGAACGAGGCCTGCAAAAAATTGAACCAATCCTTGAATTCGCAGTCGGACGTGATTTTGGAACTGGCCGATGGCATCTGGTATCAAAAGGGATTTCATTTGAAGCCCGCCTTTATTGACCACAACACATATTTCTTCGGGGCGGAACTGGCCGGGGTGGATTTTGCGGATCCAAAATCCGCGAGCATCATCAACGACTGGGCGGACCAAAAGACGCACGGGAAAGTCCAGAACGTCGTCCAGTTTCCGTTTGACCCGGACACGCGGCTGATTCTGGCCAACGCGATTTATTTCAAGGGCAAATGGGAAAAACCGTTTGACAAAAGTAAAACTGCGCCGCGCGATTTTCATTTGTCCGGCGGCGAAACGAAACCAGCGCCGATGATGTGGCAGCAGCGGAAGTTTGATTATCAGGAAGGCGACGGCTTTCAGGCGGTGCGGCTGTCCTACGCGGGCGACCGGCTGCAAATGTATCTGTTTCTGCCGGCGGCCAGTTCCAGCCCGCAGCAATTGCTCGCCGGTTTTGACGGCGCTAACTGGCGCGACAAAATCCTGCCGCAATTTGACGAGCGCGAGGGGATACTGGTGTTTCCGAAATTCAAAATCAATTACGACGTGCTGCTCAACGGGCCGCTGAAAAGCCTGGGCATGAAGCGTGCCTTTGATCCGCAGGGCGCGGATTTCTCGGCGATGGCTGATGAGCAGCTTTTTGTGAGCAAGGTGAAGCAGAAAAGTTTTGTCGCCGTGGATGAAGAAGGAACGGAAGCGGCGGCGGTGACGACGGTCGGCATCACGGCGATGTCCATTCGGGTGGATGAGCCAAAGCCTTTTGAAATGGTGGTGGACCGTCCGTTTCTTTTTGTGATCGCCGACGGGCAGACGCAGTCCATTTTGTTCACGGGCATTATTTTTGATCCGGCGGATTGAATGAATCACCTCGGCGGCGGCGATTTTTCGTCCAGCTCCAGCCGCAGATAATCGTAAATGATGCCGCTCGTCAGGCCGCCGGCGGGAATCGTCAGCTTCAGGACATTGTTTCCGGCGTCCATCCGCCAGGCGTCGAACGCAAGGTCATGCTCCATCCAGTAACCGCCGATGCCGTCGCGGTTGATGGTCGCGTTATAGACCAGATTGGTGATGTTGCCGATGGACTTGTCGTTGAGCGTCACGGCGATGCTCTTCGCGCCGACGCCGCAGATCGCCAGCCGCAACGTGGCCTTGCCGCGCGGCGCGTCGGGCAGGTTGAAGTTGATCGTCCACGTCGTGCTGCGGCCCTGGCCGTTGCCGGTGGTGTCCCGGGGATTCTGGTCGTGCGGCACCTGCTCGAAGAACCAGTCCCGATGAAAATCGCTTTTGCCGATGGTGAAATTCACGTCGTTCGGAAAAAGTTTTGCATATTGAACATACCAGCCCCAGTGAAAATAATCGTCGCCCTTGTAAAATTCCGAGCCGGCGCGGTTGGGAATGCCGATATCCCAAAGCTGCTTTCCAAAACGCACGGGCTGCCAGTTCACATTTTCGAGCGCCAAATCTTTTCCCGGTTTGACGACAATGTTGGAAACGGTCAAATCGCCGAGCACGCCGTCGGCAATCGCGTGCAGCGAATAAGTTCCGGCGCGCACATTGGGAATTTCAAAATTTCCATCGGCGTCGGCGCGCACCCAGAATTCATAATCCTTCGCGTCGTTCTGCCAGTCCACAATGCGCGGGCCGGCATTAAATCCGCCACCGCCGCCGCCACGTCCACCGCGTCCGCCGCGTCCGCCACGGCTGCGAAAGCTGTTTGTGCCGCCGCGCCCGAAACCATTCGTTCCAAATCTCGCAAAACGATTTGTAAGACCTTCGTCGAAATTTGTGCCGGAGCGGTCAAGATTGTTGGTGAAATTGTCGCTGCTGCGCTCGGCGGAATTGGTGGCGTTCACATCCGCGTTCGTGTCGGCGTTCAAATGCTGGAGATAATTGCTTTCGTCCTCGCCGCCGCCCGCCGGGCCGAAGCCGCCGCCGAACGCGCCGCGCCCGCGCGGAATGGTTGCGGGCGCGTAGTCCGGAGCGGTCAATCCGACGAGCAGATTTTTCATCCGCAAATCCGGCGCCTGCGGATCGTTGAGGACAATTTTTCCGGTGACGGTTGCGCGTTCGTCCTTGTGCGGATAGTCAACGCCCGCGACCCAGTCGAACGGCCACGCGGCGGATTCCGTGCCGGCTTTGGCGAGCGCGTCCTGCCACATCGCGTCGTGAGTCGCGCCGGAGTTGCAATAAATCAGAAACGGCCCGATGACTTTTGTCCATGCGTCGGTCGCGGCGAGGTTGCAGATGCTGCCGCCGTAATGGCTGCCGCGCCAGTAATTGAGCAGCGTCGGCGGTGCGGGGGCCTTGAAATCGTTGGTATTGAAGGTCGCGTCGCGGTGCGAGGAGAGTTCGTATTTCGTCGGGCCGCCGCTCAAGTATTCGACGGACGGGTTGACGAGCCAGAGGCCGACGTGTTTTGCGCTGCTCGACCAGCCCCACGCGCGCACGTCGAACTGGTTCGCGGAATAATCGTATTTGTGCTCGACCACGCCTTTTTCAATGCCGCTGTTCATCAGGCGCATTTCCTTTCCGTTCATCTGCGTGCCGTGGTTCCAGTCGTAGGTGGAGATCATTTCCATGTTCCGGTTTGAGTCAACGGTCATCCAGTCGAAAACGCTGTCGTTGAGCTTCAATGCAAAACGCGCCTCGCCGATGGACGTGGCGGGATAATTCGTCGGGTGGTTGAAAATGGAATAAGTATAAACGCCCGAATCACCGCGACCGAGCGCGTAGCGGATTTCAATGTCCGCAACCACGCTGCCGCCCGGGCCGCTGCCCATCTGGTCGCCGTTGGCAATTCCCTTGACGGAAATTTCGCCGCGTTCGCCGCCGTTTGATTGTGGATCAATTGTTATGCGGGCTTCCTGCCGGGCGTGCGTCGCGCCTTTGGGTGGCGCGGTGTTGTGCGACCAATAGGCGGCCTGCCGGTTCGTCCGGGCGTCGAGCATTTCCAGGCCGTTGTATTTCAGCGAAGTCAGGTCGCCGGAATGCCTGGCGATTTGCACGGTGACAATGCCATTGGCGAGCGTGTAGCTGTTTTGATTTTCGGAAACGGTGACATCAGGATTCGGCGCGGCTTGAAGCATTGCGGGAAGCAGAAAAAATAAAACGGCGGCGACCAGTCGGGCAAATTTCATAGAGATTTTGGCGGTGCAATAGGTTTAGGATTTAATTTATCTGACTTCAGACGCATTGACCAGCGCGCAGGTGACAGCTTTCAGAGATTCGAGCGCCGGGCATTGCTCGGCGTGGAAGCGAAAGCAGGTTCGAGCCGAGCAATGCTCGGCGCTCCGTTTAACACAAATTTTGCCGCCATCACCTTTCAACTTGTTTTGACGGTTGCGTCTGTTATTCAAATCGTGTGAGCAATTCATTTCGACTCGGTGTTCTCGGTTCCGGCAAAGGTTCAAACTTCGTCGCCATCGCCGATGCGGTTGCGGCGGGAAAAATTCCGGCGGAAGTCGCCGTCGTGTTGAGCGATGTCGAGAGCGCGGGAATTCTCGCGCACGCACGCGAACGGAAAATTCCGGCGCAGTTCATCCCGCCGGGAAAATTCCGCACGAAGCTGGACGAGGACGCGGAACGCGAGTTCGTAAAAATTTTGAGCGGGGCGAAAGTGGATTTGATTGTGCTTGCCGGTTTCATGCGCGTGTTGAAGGGCGAATTTCTGCGCGCGTTTGAAGGCCGCATCGTGAACGTCCATCCGTCGCTGCTGCCGTCGTTTCCCGGACTGGAGGCGTGGAAGCAGGCGCTGGATCACGGCGTGAAGGTGACGGGCTGCACGGTGCATTTCGTGGACGCGGGCGTGGACGCCGGGCCGATCATCGGCCAGCAGACCGTGCCGGTGCTGGACAACGACACGGCGGAAACTTTGCACGCGCGCATCCACGCGGCGGAGCATGAGCTGTATCCGAAATGCGTCGCGGCGATTGCGCGCGGGGAGATTTTGGTTCAAGGGCGAAGAGTGATTTGGAAGAAAAATTAAAAAACTGTTAATGATTATGAAAATTCAAAATTGGATTATTGCATTGGGCATCGCGGCTGTCGTTACGTTCAATCTTCAAGCACAAACGGAAGCTCCCAAATTGTTTCGCGTGCAAAAGGACGGCAAGGTTGGGTTTATTGACAATACTGGAAAGGTGGTCATCCCACTCACTTATTGGAGAAACAACGGCGAATTTTCCGAAGGGCTGGCGGCGGTTGAGACGACCAACCAAGGCTGGCAGTATATTGACGAAACAGGACAGACAAAGTTTGTTTTAGGTTTCGACTGTTTTCCGGCTCCATTCCATGACGGCATGGCGGCTGTCGTATACTCGGGGCCATCGTTTGAATTATCCGGTTACATTGACAAAGAAGGACATCAGGTCATCAAACCGCAATTCACATCCGCCGATGATTTTTCAGAAGGGTTTGGATTGGTGCAGAAACCAGATGTGGGGGACGTATTTATTGACAAGACCGGTCAGGTTGTTTTTCCTCAATACTCCCCTCAACCTTTCCAATATTTTTCAGAGGGATTGGCATCGGTCTGGATTGGTCCAAAGTTCGCCCGCGGGCGTTTAACGGGTTACATTGATCGAACCGGAAAATTGGTGATTCCTTGCGAATACAGTTATGGAGAACAATGCAAAGAAGGTGTCGTAATGGTTGGGAAGGATGGCGTTGGTATGGGATTAAACACAAACGGGGAAGTTGTAATCAAAGGTAATTTTCAGCAGCTACGGCCTTTCTCTGAAGGTTTGGCTCAAGCCAAAATTGACGGCAAATGGGGTTATATTGACCATCAAGGGAAGGTTGTCATTGAACCACAATACGAGTTTTGCTCTTGGTTTTCCGAAAGCCTCGCTGGTGTGCGGGTTAATGGAAAATGGGGATTCATTGACAAGACAGGCAAAATGGTAATTGAGCCAAACTTCAAGTTTGTGAATTTAAGATCTGTAGAGTTTCAAGGTGGTTTGGCTTCTGTCGTCGAAGGCACCAAAACCGGCTACATTGACAAGACCGGAGCATGGGTCTGGACGCCTTCGGAGTGAGGCAAAATCCAAAAAGAAGAAAGTGGCGTTTCCGCGACGGACTTGGCAGATTAACCCGGTCACGCGCGTGAAATCTTCGGCGAAAAAGTATTCGCGTCCGCGCGTCAAACAGGATTTGCAGAAGCAGAAAGAACAATAATTGCCACCGAGGCACAGAGACACAGAGAAAATTTAATTCAAAAACTCTGCGCCTCTGTGTCTCTGTGGCAAAAATAACATGAGCAAAAAATTAAAATTCGGCCTGCCGAAAGGCAGCTTGCAGGACGCCACCGTCGAAAAAATGGCCAAGGCGGGTTTCAACATCACCGTCAGCAGCCGTTCCTACATTCCGCACGTGGACGACGACGAGATGGAAATCCGGCTCATCCGCGCGCAGGAAATCAGCCGCTACGTCGAGCACGGCTATCTGGATTGCGGCATCACCGGCCACGACTGGGTGATCGAAAACGGCTCGAAGGTCCACGAGGTCGGCGAGTTTCTTTTCAGCAAAGCGACGCGCCAGCCCGCGCGCTGGGTTTTGTGCGTGCCGGAAAATTCGCCGGTGAAATCGGTGAAGGATTTGGAAGGCAAACGCATCGCCACGGAAGTCGTCAACCTGACCAAAAAATATCTGAAGAAGAACGGCGTGAAGGCCGAGGTGGAATTTTCGTGGGGCGCGACGGAAGTGAAGGCGCACGAATTGGTGGACGCGATTGTGGAAGTCACCGAGACCGGCTCGTCGCTGCGCGCAAACAAGCTGCGCATCGTGGACACGCTGCTGTCTTCGACACCGCGATTGATCGTCAATATCGAGGCCTGGAAAGATTCGTGGAAGCGCAAAAAAATCGAGACGCTGGCGATGCTGCTCAAAGGCGCGCTCGAAGCCGAGGCGAAAGTCGGATTGAAAATGAACATCGCCGAGAAAAATCTGGCAAAACTTTTGCAAGAATTGCCGGCGCTGCGGAACCCGACGATTTCCAGTTTGAGTTTGAAAGGCTGGGTTGCCGTGGAGACCATCATTGACGAGCACGTCGTCCGCGAATTGATCCCGCAATTGAAGGCCGCCGGCGCGGAGGGAATCATTGAATATCCGCTGAACAAAGTGGTTTATTGAAATCATTCTCGTCCTCGTTCTCATCGTCATCCTCGGTTCTGGAATTTGAGGATGAGGATGACGATGAGAATGAATTGAAACAAATTAAGATTGGCATTGCGCCTGATTTAGTTTATTCCATTGGCAATCCTATATGGGTTCAATCAAAAAACGCCGCAAGGCAAAAATCAACAAGCACAAACGGCGCAAGAAGCTGCGCTTGAATCGTCACAAGAAGCGCACCTGGCAGAAGTAATTCTGCGCTGCGGTTTCAATTCATCCGTTCGCGGGCGGCGCATTTTTGCATCGTCCGCGAACGGTCTTTTATATTTACGATTCACGCACCAGCTGAATGCCGGGACGTGATTGAATTTCAAACTGCCGCGTCAATCGTCAAGGGCAAATCCAAAATGGACAATCGTTTCACCAAACATTACACGCGCGAGGAGGCCAACGCGCTGCTGCCGCAAATCCGCCAGTGGCTCGTGCGGCTGAACCGGCTGCGCGAGGATTTGCAGCGCTGCGAAAAGCGCTTGAGCGGGCTGACGGGGCAGGGGAACGACATCGGCGGCGAGACCGTCAACAACTGGATTCGCGCGCTCGCGGACATGCAGGAAATCCTTGCCGAGTTTCAACGCCGCGAAATTTTCATCAAGGATATTGAGCGCGGGCTTTTGGATTTTCCGGCGCTCATCGGCGGCAAGGAAGTTTTTCTCTGCTGGGAATCGGACGAGGACACTGTGGAATTCTGGCACGATCTGGAAACCGGCTTTGGCGGACGCGAGAGATTGTAATTGGTTGAAAAGTTAAATTGTTAAATCGTCAAAACGTTCACAATTCAACCGTTTAACGGTTTAACAAAACCCTTCCCGTGTGCTGCGGATTTGCGCGAAACATCGGCCACGGACTTTTTGCGAGCAGCGGCAGGTGGTTGGTCGGGCTGACGGCGTTGATCCATGCTCCGGTGGCGACATAAATTGTCCCGTTGGGGGCGATCGTCGGCGACGCATAAAGCTCTGTGGGCATTTCGTCCGACCAAAGTTCCGTGCCGTCGTCTTTCGCCGCCCACAACTGGCGCCAGGGGATTGAAAAATAAACCGCGCCATCCGCCGCCACCGCCGGGGTTGTGTCCACCAAGATGGCTGAAAACCGCTCCCACCGTTTTTTTCCATCTTTGCTCACGGAATAAGCCTGCTGGTTGACCGAGAGGTAAATGTTTCCGCTGCCGTCCAGCACCGGCGAGGATTCGGTCATGCCGCCGGTGCGCAGCCGCCAGCGTTCCGTGCCGTCCGCCCGCAGCGCGTAAAGATTTCCGTCCGTCGAAGTAAAATAAATCGAGCCGTCCGAATTGATGGCGGGCGACGAGGTGATCGGCCCGTCCGTCGAAAACGTCCAGCGCACCGTCCCATCCGGCTTCAGCGCATAAAACTTTTTGTCATGCGAACCGAAATAAATTGTCCCGTCGGCGGCGATGGCGGGCGATGAAACGATGACGTTGCCCGTGGCAAAAACCCATTTCTGCGAGCCGTCGGGATTGAGCGCGTAAAATTTTTTGTCCCACGAACCGAAGTAGATTGTCCCGTCCGCACCGATGGCCGGTGAAGAATCAACCCACGCGCCGGTGGGAAAAGTCCATTTTAATTTCCCCGCCGGCGTGACGGCGTAACATTTCCAGTCGCGCGAGCCGAAGCAAATCGTGCCGTCGTCGGCGACCGCCGGGGACGATTTGATTTCGCGCCCGGCCTTGAAAACCCATTTGATCCAGCCGTCCGGCGTGACGGCCACGAGACTGCCGTCGGAAGTTCCCTGATAAACGGTTCCGTCGGCAGCAATGGCCGGGGACGCGCCGCACTGATGCGGCAACGGCAGCGCCCATAAATTCGTTGCGCCGGATTGCGCCCGGCAGACGGGCGGCGCGGCGAAAAGAAAAATGCAAAGGACGAAAACGGCTGGCAGCGGCAATTTCATTTGTGCGCCAGTAAATCCGCAAACCGGGCAGACGGCAAATCCAAACGGTGGAGATGGTGGTGAACCGGGAAAAAATCCTTGCAAATCGCCGCCACACGAAGAAAATCACAAATCACGTCATGAAATTCCAGATTCAACCAGCCATTCTGAAACCGTCCGGCATATTTTTGCTGCTGCTGGCGGCAGCCTCCGTATCCGCCGCCATCCTGACCGGGGCAACCGGCTCACACGACCCGTCGCGGATGATCAACTGCAACGGAACCTACTATATGTATTCCACCGGCGGCGGGATGAAGTATTCCACCGACCGCCTCCACTGGTCTTCCGGCGCCTCACCGCTTGCGCGCGGCACGCCGGCTTCGGTCAGGAATGTTATTCCCAGCACGCGTGGCATCTGGGCGCCGGATGTCATTTTCTACAATAATAAATATTACCTGTATTATTCCGTCGCGAGTTCCGGTCCCTCCAACAACGCGATTGGCCTGATTACCAGCCCCACTTTGAATCCCAGCGCCCCGGACTACAAGTGGACGGACATGGGCATGGTGGCCATACATTTCAACAAAGCCGACCACAAGGCCGCGATTGATCCGTGTCCTTTCATTGATGCCAGCAACCATCTCTGGATGAGCTGGGGTTCGGGCTACGGCGACGGCACCAGTTCTTCCGATCCCAACATCTTCATCACCCGGCTGGATGACACCACCGGGCTGGCCAGCGCCACGGACACCAATGATTACCCCGTGGCGTTGGGGCACATTGAAGGCTCCTTTGTCTATTATCACAACGGCTATTATTATCTGTTCTGGAATTCCGGCGGCTGCTGCAACGGGGCGAGAAGCTCCTACACCATCCACATGGCGCGCTCGCGCAATGTCACCGGCCCGTATATGGACCGGAACGGCGTGGTGAATTCCGCGGCAACGATTTTTCTCGCTTCAACCGTGTTGAAAAACGGCATCAACGGCAACGAACACGGCCCCGGCCAGCTTGGCATCATCAGCGAAAACGGCATTGACCGCTGCACCTATCATTATTATCCCGACAATGGACGCTCGGTCATCGGCATGGAGACAATTATCTGGGGTGCAGACGGCTGGCCGGCTTGCGCGGCCGACCTGGCGCCGGGAACTTACCAAATTAGTTCCGCGAACAGCGGGCTGGTGCTGGGTGTTTCTCAAGCCGGCACCAACAATGGCACGCCGCTGGATCTGGAGACCGCCACCGGCAGCCCAAGCCAGCAATGGCTGGTGGATTACACCACCAACGGGCCGGCGGCGGACGGTTATTATCGCCTCACATCCGTGAGCAGCGGCCTGGTGATTGGCGTTGCCCAGTCCGGCACCGACCACGGCACGCGGATTGATCAGCAGACTTGGGAGAACGGCAACCACCAGTGCTGGCTCATCGAGCAGACCAGCGACGGCAGCTACCGGATCGTTTCCAAGGCATCGCCCGGTGCGATTGACGCGAGCAACGCCAGCGGCACGTCCGGCCCCGGGCTGGAGACAAAGGATTGGAACAACACTCCGAACCAGCATTGGAAATTCAGCCCCGCCAGCGGCACGCCAACGGCCAGATAGCGTTGCCTTGGATCACGACTCCTTCGCCCATCGGACGGAAGGTGGCCGAAGGCCGGATGAGGGTAATTTTGCCTGACGGCAACCAGATCAGGAACCGCCTGTCAAGTTCAGCAAATGCCGAACTTCAAACAGAAAAGTCCACCACCAGACCAGCAGTATGCCTCCGCGCAAATAATATGAAACTGTCAGAAACGTCATGACGATTTTGCCGGTCAACAGCGCCGCAAGCAGCAGCGGCGGGAGCTGGGTGGGGAGCGACTGGATTCTCATCACCAGCACGCCGGCTCCGAACAGGACGGTCAGGTTGGTTGCCACCCAGCGGTTCTTAAACAGCCGTATGAGCCAGGCAAACGGGGCGAAGAGCAGGAACAGTTGGCTGAAGGCCATGGAAAACAGCATCAAGGCCAACCAATGTTTCAGGTCGGACGGATAATCTTCCGGCATTTTAGACCGGAGCGACGGGTCAAGCATCACGTCAAACACCAATGCCGCGATGATTCCCGCCAACGTCGCCGTGATGAACGATTGCGGTTCCGGCTTGAACACAAAGACCGGACGGTGCGTGTATTGCGTGTGCCACGAAAAGACAAAACTCCAGAGGACGATGCCGCCAAAAAAAATGATGGCCTCCATATACCAGATCGGGGCGGAACGATTCAGCCAGAGCGACAGGCGGGGATAACAAGCCAGCGCCGAGGCCAGGGCGGCGATGCCCGCCATGTTCAGAATGCGAGGTTGGAGGAGGTGGCGCACGTTTTGTTCTGTCTATGACAACGTATGTTTTGCAACGCATGATTTGGCAAGGAAAAACGCGCGAACATCCCAGGAAATCGTCCCATAAAATAATTCCTTCTCCGCATCCGATGGGGAGAAGTTGGCTGGAGGCCGGGTGAGGGGAACGAACCACGCGAAAAGTTCACCGGAGCGCGAGTTGTCTCAACTCGCAGCGGCTGCGCCAGACCTGACGGCGCGGGATTATTTCAAACCGGTTTGGCTGGCCACGCGCTGCGGATTGGGGACAATCCGCGCTCCGAAGGCGGGAATTGTCCGGCTAATTTCCAGTTGTCCCTTTGGGAAGATTCCTGCCGGACTGGCCCGAAAATTGCAGTGGAAGATTTGTTGATTTGTTGTCCGTGTCCTTTCAGGCAGAGAGGTTTTGCTGCGATGCGGCCCGGACAGCCTGGTTGGACTCTGCATCGCGTTTATGGCGGTTCAATTTGACATTGGCACACTTTGGAAAACTGTCATGGTTTCTTTCTGCAATATGCCGTCTAATTTTAGTGCTTAGGGCGTGGCCACGACATTGGTGAATGTCGCCGTGCAGGTGACGGTGTTGTTGTGGGCGCAGACCGGCAGGCCGACATACACGCCGGTGCCCATCGTTATCGTGTTCGTCCCCAGCACCGTCCAGGCCGTCCCGTTCGTCGAATAATATCCGACAAAACTGTTCCCCGTCCGCGTCACCTTCACCCAGTTGGGCGCCGTGATGCCCGCCACCACCGTCGAGGCCGCGCTGGCAGCCGTGTTGGTCCGCCAGACAAACTCCACCCCCGCCGAGGGCGTGAGGTCCA
>Ga0224554_1001979_pt1 | contig 11460 bp, 15 predicted proteins | sample 714S22024metaG_FD_180666 | JGI IMG/M metagenome (GOLD analysis project Ga0224554, IMG submission 180666) | Peat soil microbial communities from Stordalen Mire, Sweden - 717 S2 20-24 | ecosystem: Environmental > Terrestrial > Soil > Wetlands > Peat | place: Sweden: Norrbotten County, Stordalen...
ACAAGTGGTTCGCGAGATGCGAAAGCTCTCGGCTCAGGTACTGGCTGTCCAGGCACGTAAGAAGCGCCGATAAACCGCCGGCGAAATTACCCGGAAATCATGTCCGAGATGTGCGGAAAGTAGGTTACTTCAACTCCTGGGGGTCGAATCCTGTGTACGGCATCGCGATGGATGTCGGCCGCGCTGAGTGAGCACCAGTAGGAGTTTCAAAGTCGCACGTTGCCCTTCGGAGTGATCGCTTATGCAGCTGGCAGGCTTGGGGAAGAATCGGTGCGTGGCCAGGGTCATGTGCATGCAGTTGCTCCACCCTGCGGCAGGTCCACGCCGGAGGTCTTTGATATCTGAGAAGGTGAGGCAATTGCAGATATCCTAAACCTTGCCACCGAGATGGCTGCGATCGATGTCTTGTTTTATGGTGTAGGTATTGTCCGCCATGGTTCAGTTCTGAATTGCACGGACGGATATTCCCCGGAACGGTACAAACACATACTCCCGACGGCTAAATCGCAAGTCGTCTTGATGGATCAGCAGCATGCGCAGAGTTCATGTGACCGACTCGCGTCGCGCTCGCTGGTCTCCAGGAGGCGTGGGGTCTCTGTGGCCTCAGTCCGGTCACGTCAGCGGAGTCAGCTTCATGCCGGAAAATCAGAATCCTGACTTGTCGTGGCAGCCTGGGCACAGGGAGAGTTTATGGTCCGCTGCCAGATTGCAAGCAGAATCTCTGACATGGGTGGTATGGTCTGTTCAAGTGTATCCGGCCTGTTTGTGAAGCCAAGCTCCTTGCTATATTTTGGACTGCCCGGTGATTTGTGCCGCGGAGAGTGTTTGTTTAGCTCTCACCATAAACCACTTCACCGTCCGGAGACCGCTCATGCAGCGCCACTACACCACGTGCACCGCAATGCCTCGCTTGCGAAACGGAGCAACCTTCTCCTCCGTAACACCGGTGTCGGTCACAATCACGTCCACCGCCGCGGTAGGCGCAATCAGCCATTTCTCCACGACTCCGAATTTGCTGCTGTCGGCGACCACGACCTTGCGCCGCGCCTGCTGCACCATGGCCTTGTTCAGTTCCGCTTCATCCGGGTCGATGCAGGTCAGGCCCCGCTTATCGTCGATTCCATGCAGGCCGATGAAGAGTGTGTCGATAAAGACTTTGTTTATGCTCTCGATGGCTGTTGGGCCCACCAGAGAGAACCACGTGCCCCGCAGATGCCCTCCCGTGACAAACACCTCGATGTCTTTGCGCTTGCATAACTCCATCGCTACATTCACGGTGTTGGTCACAACTGTGAGTCCGCGATTCATCGGCAGACAGCGGATGGTTTCAGTTGTTGTGGTGCCGGCAGTCATCGCGACAACATCGCCTTCGTTCACAAGCGCTGCTGCTGCCTTGGCAATTCGCCGCTTTTCGTCGGCAAAGCTCTCCATCTGTTCTTGAAACGACCGATCGGCGCGGAAGGGCTCATAGAAGAGAGGCTCCAGTTGTGCCGCACCCCCATGCACACGGCGCAGCACTCCCCTGTCGTGCAGGTCTTCCAGGTCGCGGCGAATTGTATGCACAGACACGCCCAGTTCCGCGCACAACTCTTCCACACTGGCAGATCCGGCTTCCCGCAGACGTTGGAGAATAGCTGCGTGCCGTTGTTCCTGCTTCGGGCTCCGTCTCTCTTCCGCATCTGTCATTGCCGTAACTCCTTCAGTCAGCTACTTGTCGGTAGGATCTTCACGCACGAAAACATCCCGGTGGGAAAGCGTAGGATGCGCACTGTCGTCCTCTGCCGCTGCGGCAACCTGCAAGGAATAATTGCCGGAGACTGCCGGGGCAATCGGCGGGACCGTGTACGACTGCGCACCCAGCGGCGCCAATGAGAACGGCAATTCCCGGGCCGCGGCTTCCTTGCCCCGCAGCATCGGTGAACAGCAGCCGCAGCCTTCCGTTGCGCGGCGTGTCTTCGTCGTTCACCATGGCAATGGTATAGTCTCGCGATTCACCCGTGCTCAAAGGCATCGACGCTCTCCTGCACATCCCACTGGCCATCCAGAGACAGCGTAGTACGATGCGTATTTTCAGCAGCAGCCGATAGATTAATGAACACTATCCCGCAAAGCATCGTCCAGAGAATCGTTCGCCTTGAATTCATGCTCTTGCTCGTTGAGGAAACACCCTTCGGCCTATGGTTCGAACCGCGGCCACAGTTCAACCACGCGCTGCGGCTGCGCAATCCACCCCACCGACTCTGGAGTCCTGCAGTACTGTTCATAAATTGGCGCGACAGGATCGAGCCCCAGCTCCGGATAATCCCGGCTCCGCCTCTGATCGAGCCCAACCGCGCGATAGCGATCGTTAGCCACCCACCCGATGGTTCCATCTGCCGCCACGAGGGGAAAGAATGCCAGGCCCCCATGCGCGCGCACGCCGCTGTACTCAAAGCCGTATTGCCGGTCGCACCACGCACCAAAGACCATGCGGCTTTCCGTCTCGGCGTTGATTACGGCATGTGCCCAGCCCGGAGGCACCACGACCTTCTCGCCAGGCCGAGCCGCCACCGCGATGCACCGGCCAGGGTCGTCCGTCGTGAACTCCTGCGCATAGACGATCGCTGTGCCTTCCCATATCTCGAATAACTCCGGCGGCGACCATCCGCTATGAGGTGCAATGGCATGGACGTGGCCCTGGCTGCGCACCGGCTCTTTCCCCAGCCTTCCCGCCGCATACACAACTACGCCAAACAGGAGAAAACGCGCCTTCAGATCGTCTTCGTCCTCTTCGCGGCGCACATCCATCGCGATCGAATACACAGGACTTGGTCCGCTGCAGTGCGGGTCCCTCAGGCTGGGACGAATCGTATCCAGCGTGCGGAACTCCGGCTCAGGCCCGCGGACGCCCGCGCCATAGCGAAACCCCATCGTCGCCGTGTCGATCGCAAGATCTAGTCCCGTCTCCGCTTGATTCATCCTTCACTCCGCACAAAAGCCTTGATGGTTGCCAACGGCTTGTCCGCTTTCCTGGTTGGTGAAACCCGGTACCACCCGATGCACGCCGGCACAATGAACGTCTCTGCGTAGTGCACTACAAACGGCTCGAAAGCATCCTCGGGGCTCTCCACGACAATCTCTTCGCCCTCCAGCAGATTCAGCACGTTCAGCGTTCCGCCGGTGTCATGCAGTACCGGTTCGGTGAACCAATGCCGTCGCGTTTCAATGAACTCAAAACAATGCAAGCCAGTCGCCTCTTCTCGCCAGCCCTCGCCACAGGCAACCTCGCGCACAGGATTGATCAAGTTGCTCTTCACCCACTCCCGGTCGCGGTTCCACTGGATATTTGCGAGCCCATGCTTCAGGTGGATCGGCCGTGGCAATCCATTCAAGCCCAGCCGGGCCCAATCCCACAACTTGAATGTGAAGATGTACGGCGTTGCGCTGATCTCCAGCACCATACTGTTCTTTCCCGAGCAGTGGATCGTTCCCGCAGGGATCGAGAAATGATCGTGCTTCTTCGCCGGCCACGCGTTCACGTACCGCTCGGCGGAAAACGGCGCTCCGCCTGCCTGCGCCGCTTCGAGATCCATCCTCATCTGCGCCGCATCAACTCCCGGCTTCAGCCCCAGGTATACCACTGCATCCGGCTCCGCATCCAGGAGGTAGTAGCTCTCGTCCTGCGTATACGCCATGCCGAAGTGCTCGGCAATGTACGAGCGCAGGGGATGAACCTGCAGCGAAAGATTGCCGCCCTCCACTGTATCCAGAAAATCGAACCGGATGGGGAACTCCGCGCCGAACTTCTTTACGATGTTGCTGCCCAACAACTCATCCGCATGTTCATGCACCAGGGTCAGCGCCGGCGTCTCGACGACCTTGTCGCCAAATCGAAGCCGCAGGCTGTTCTCCTCCGGCACACAATCGAAACACCAGGCAAAGTTGGGCGGTTCCGTGGGTAGATTGAAGTGCCGGCGCATCCACTCTCCACCCCACGGGCCTGGATCAAAGAACGGTACAACCCGGAACGGACGCCGCGTCGCCTTCGCCATTGCTTCCCGGTAGTTGCTCCCTGAGATCATCGCCGGACGCTGGGCCAGGTTGCTGTCGATGTAGAAATCGATCGCGGCATGCAGACGGTGCCGCTCGGCATCCGCTGCACGCCAATCGATAAAGTAAGCCCGTTTGTATAACTCTGCGGGCGAGGCCGATGCGTTGTCCGCTCCGATATTGCCGATGCGGTGCACACGCTGGCGTTGCTGAATCTCCCACCGCGTCACATCGCAATAAAGCAGCAGGTTCCAATGCTCCGCCACATACGCCGCGCCTGTTCCAAATATCAGTATTGTGCCCTCAGCCCGCGCTATCTCGCTACGCACCTGTGCGGTCTTCGCCGCATCGAAGAGCGAACCCAACTCCCAAGCTGTCATCCTGCCGAAGACAGGATCGTCCCCCAACCACGGAGCCAGTAACTCCTCCAATTCCTCCGCGGTCTTGAGCGCGCGCTCCGCGGATATGATGGTTCCGGCTCCCAATTCGCTGAGTCCTGCCCGAACCTCCTCGATATCGGTTCCGGGATAACACTCTGCCACAATCACTGTGCGCTTCCCGCTCACGAGCCCGCGCTTCAGCACCTGCCCAATGGTGGGCCAGCCAATCGAGCACTCAGAGTCACTTTCTGAAACTCGAATCGCCGGCTCCTTGTCGTAATTCGGGGTCCAATTCATACCCGGCCCCGCAGCAGCGGCAACGCTCCCAGCAATGCCGCAGAAGAGCCCAGCGCCGTTGGCACGATCTTCACCGAGCCTTTTTCCGCCCAAGCATGCCGATCCAGATGCTCGCGGATTCTGGGCAAAGTTGCCTCGTGCCGTCGCATCACTCCGCCGCCAAAAACGATTACCCTGGCGTTATAAGCATGGATCAGAGTGCCCGTCAGTGCAGACCAAACCCCCACGCAGCGATCGACGACTTCCAGCGCAAGAGCATCGCCTGCATCGGCCGCATCGAGCAAGCCATGAAAATCGATTGCCGTCGCAGTATCTGCAAGAGCGCTTATCGCAAAGCCTTCCCGTTCACGGCAAACCGCATCAAGCACTGAAGTCGAGGCTTCTGCCTCCGCGCAACCGCGGTCTCCGCAACTTGAGACCCGGCCGTTCCAGGCAACCCCCAAGTGGCCTGCCAGTCCTCCGGCCTTGTGGCCCCCTGATTGGAGCAGTTTCCCGCCCAGCATCACAGCGCCTCCTATTCCCGTTCCGAGGGTCACCAGCACCAGAATTCCCACCTCCAACTCCGGCAGCACCGTCTTGAGCGATGCATCCTGCACCGTGATCGTCTCTGCGGTCACACCTCTGTCGTCGCGCACGATCCCAAAATCCACGTGAGAACCGCCCATATCCACGGCGATTGCAACGTTGCTCATAACTGGGCCACCACCTCGGGAGATCCATCCCGACGCATTACGCGCAGGCTGAATCCCCGTTCGTCGATCATCGCGTAGTCGTGATCCGCGTCGCACGGCCAGCATGCTAGAAACCTCAGCGGCTCATTTCCGGTATCTGCAACCATCAAGCCGGTCCCCAGATTCATCAGGATCGGTCCCGGCAACCTCAACGCCTCACCCCACAGTTTTGATCCCATGGCCATCGATCATACCTAACGCAAAGGTCGCCGGCAAGATATAATGCTCGTTTTTTGTTCAAAAGAAGTACTATGAAGCTCGCCTTCAGGATAAAAGTTGACAAATTGTGGTGCGGATGGTTCAAATGGTGGGCACTGTCCGCTAGCTATAGCGCCATCCGCTTCAACGCGCAGGAGTTCCACCTACTTGCCTCTTCCACCCGCAGTCCGCTTCGGTTCCATCTATCGCATCGCCCTCACCGGCGCCATAGCCGGGCTGCTGTTCGGGTTCGATACTGCCGTCATCAACGGCGCACTGATCTCGCTGCGCATCCGGTTCGCGCTTTCCGAAGTTCAGATGGAGTTTGCCGCCAGCAGCCTCCTCTATGGCTGCCTCTTCGGAGCCATGGTCGCCGGCACACTCAGCGACCGGTCCGGTCGTCGCTCCATCCTTCGTCTTAGCGGCTTGCTTTTTCTGCTCTCCGCAATTTTCGCCGCCGTGCCGCATACCTTTGCGGAGTTCCTGGTCGCGCGCTTCCTTGGCGGTCTCGGCATTGGCCTCGCGTCCACCGTAGCGCCACTTTACCTCGCCGAAGTCTCGCCGCGAAACAAGCGAGGCAGCATTGTTACGCTCAATCAGACCGCTATTGTCTCCGGCATTCTGCTCGCCTACTCCAGCAACTGGGCGCTTTCCTTTACCGGCGCCAGCGCCTGGCGCTGGATGTTCGGCTCCGCCGCCATTCCCGCCCTGGCTTTCATCCTCTGTCTCCGCTTTGTTCACGAAAGTCCCCGCTGGCTCGTCCAGCAAAATCGCGTTCAGGAGGCAGACGCGGCTTTTCGTGCGATCGGAGGCAAGGCGAACCGCTCAGAACAGCTTGAGGAGGTTCGTGCCGCCATCGCCCAGGAAGCTCCCGTTCCCGGCTGGCTGCGCCGCCTTCGCCGCCCGCTCCTGCTTGCTGCCGCCATCGCAGCTCTGCAACAGATGACCGGCATCAACACTGTCCTCTATTACGGCTCACTGCTCTTTGTAACTCACGGTAACAGCGGCAGCGATCAGCGCGCCTTCGTCGCGAATGTACTCATCGGGCTCACCAATCTCGTCTTCACGCTGGTTGCACTCTGCATTATGGATCGCATTGGCCGACGTACCTTGCTCACTGGCTCCGCCTCCGTCATGTTCGCGGCGCTGTTGCTACTTGTCTTCGAATTTCAACATGCGCACCCCGACTTCACCCTGATCGTCGGCAGCACCATGCTCTACGTGGCCGCCTTTGCCACCGGCCTTGGCCCCGGAGCCTGGGTCTATATCGCGGAGATTTTTCCCACCAACATTCGTGGCCGTGCCATGTCTATCGCCACGGCCGTCCTGTGGGCAAGTTGCATTCTCGTTTCCAACTCTTTCCTGACCATGGTCCGCGCCCTTGGCCCCACAGGCACCTTCGCTGTATTCGCGGGCATCTCCGCTATCGCTGTCGTCTTCTTTTCACGCCTACCGGAGACACGCGGCCGATCGCTTGAAGAGATAGAGCAGTTCTGGAAGCCCTGATTCTCATATATTGGAGAACCGTCCCTCGCCCGGGCCATTCGACCCTGCGTCTCTTGCTCCACGAACCGTACAGCCTTCCTTAGAGCCAATGCTGCCCGTGTTCATGTTTCGCGCCTCCGATCATTTTCCATCTCGCTTTGTACTGGCAAAGAAAAAGGCAACGCCCTATCTGACCCGCCCGGGGAGTCGTTATTTGAAACCATGCAGATTTTCTCTTACGTTCGCCCTCGTGTCGCAACAAACTCCGAAATTGATTGATGTCTGAATCGCCGCCTCCTGTTCTGACAGAATCGATCATGCTTCACCGCCATTCAACGTCGAAGGATCATGTTTACTGCGGGACGTTCTGGCAGGCCTTTCCCTGTACCTACTAAATGCACTTTCGCAGCGGCTTTGGGGCAAACTGCGTAAAGCTTCCGCACCCATCGAATCCGAAATGCAACGTGTGTTTGCCAATCATGTAATCGGCGCGGTCGGCCAGAGACCACTGTCTTTCAAAGACCCTTCCCACAGAGAACGGTGCATTGCCCAGAGTGAATGGGGCCGGGCTATCCAATATCAACGTCGGGATGTTTGGAGCCAGGCGGGCCGGTGTCGCGATCTGGTTGTCTTGCGAGGTGCCCGCGTGGAATTCGTTCAGCGGCCGTGAGGGGAACGTGTGCGTCCATCCCAGGCTGGCCTGGAAGGCATGCACATAGTCGTTGGCCAGCGTTTGCGTCCCATAGTCTCTTGCCGCAGGGTCGGTGATAACACCACCGGGGGGTTTAAAACGGTTTACATTGAAGCTCAGGAACAGGCTATCGCGGGAGCTGGCCTGAAAGTCCAGCCGGGGCGTAATCACCAGATCGTTGCGCTTCCTGGGTCTGATACCGAGCTTTGAGTTCAGCGCGTTTAGAGTGTTCGACACTTGTTGAAGGTATACCGGATTGGCCGGATCGGGCGTACTGCCATTGCCCCGCACAGGGTAGGGCGCGTTGGGCGCCGGTAGAGTCGTCCCGTCGGGAATTCCAAAATTGGCAGTCAAAAAAGAGGTTAAGCATCCGCTCCGATTAGCGCATTTCTCCCGCGGGAGTTGGTCCCGCCGGCAAATCCCGGTGTGGCCCTTCCCGAAAAAGAAGGACCACGCCGGGATCATTTGGGCTCACCGAGGTTGACATGAGAAACGAAAGGGCCTAGTAGTCATCGGGGTCCACGACCGCTCCTGTATACGTCAGGAAGAAGTTCGCATCCTTTTCCGCGGGCACCACAGTGTAGGCGCGCGGTTGAGTGAGACTGAAGAACCCGCTCAAATCGGTCGTCGCCCGCTTGTCGGCGAAACCCAGTTGGCCCTCGGGCAGATGATTGATGCCCTCAATCATCCGCAGCACGCTGCCGAAATCGTGTGGCACATTGTTGATATAGCCGGCCGGGGTGTAGGCGGAAACCACAATTAACGGCACGCGGAAGCCATATTGATAATCGCCCTGGCAGTCGGTTGAACCGCACGGCAACTTCGACGCATACCGCGCAGGTTGGTTGTCCGACCATCCTCCCCAATCGTCCCAGGTGATCACGATGGCCGTGTTCTCCCAGTATGTCTGGCCGGCGTCCTTGGTTCCCGTGGCGCATCTTTTATTGCTGCCGATGGCATTCACGACAGCCGTAACCCACGACGGCCCGTAAAGATCGTTCGGCCCGGCGTGGTCGGACCAGGCTCCATTCGGAATTACCCAATTAAAGAAGATACCATCGTAGTCGGTAATTATCTCATTGGTAAACAACTGGACAGTGCTGAGTTCACTGCATCCATCACGCAGCCATTTCCCCTGAATCCAAGTGAATATCGGAGCGCCTGTATCGCTCCAGGATTCTCTTGAGTTTGGGATCCAATTGGGAAGACGAGAAAAATCCTGGAATGGCCGCACGCAAGGCGTTTGCGGCAACCAGTTCTGATGATGGAAGGGCCGGATTCATGGTGCGGAGCCAGCTTCTGAAGCAGAGCCAGACTTCAGCGGTATAGTTCAGCGACAGATGTTGCATTAACCCCTGGGCGATGCATCCCAACTGGACATGGATGTGGAAGGCGGCCAGCTTGTGGCGGATCGCGGCGCGGTAGGCATCGCTTGTCCGGTGCAAGTGCTGGTTACCGTCGCCGCGCTTCAGTGGCTTGATTGCGCACATCCAGAAGGTAGGCATACGCACCCAGGACGTGAACGGCCTGACGGAATCCCAACTCGATTCTGAATCGGTATCCGTAGAGCAAGAGGATATCGAGTGGTGCGAGGGTGAGGTCGGTGGAAAGCAGGAAGATGATGCCGCGATGCCGGGGTCCCCGGCGACAGGTCTTCGTCGCAGGGGTGGGATGGGGATGGCACACGATCACGAAGCGCACCATACGGGCCGCCGGGCGCCAGATCAGATCCAGGCATCGGTAGCGCAGGGTTACGTTGTTTTCGCCGTAGACGGGGCTGGGCGCTGCAATGAATGCGGCATCGTCCTGGGCAAGATGCTTGAGGCGGACCTTTTCTCCGTAAATCCTTGGTCTGCCCCGTCGGCGATGCGCGGCCGCGGGTACAGGCAGGTAGGCCACCGCGTTGCTCTTGGCCCGGGTTACGAGTTGATGCCCGTTGCAGAGCAGCTGGGCGATGAGCTTGCCGCTGGCGTAGTAGGCATCGGCCAGGAGCAGAATCTTGCCATCCAGAACGCCGGCCATGGACAACAGCAAGACCGCCAGCTTATCGAGCAGGGTTCTGGAATCGCGGTTGGAGAAAACCAGCCCTTCGTGAATCCGCGATGTCAGGGGTACGGCGGCCACATGTCCGGAGCCTCCCTGGACCAGCAGTGAAATGGCCTGAAAGGAATGGCCCATGATGCATTCCGGCTTCCACCCCAACGACGAAGACCTGTCGTTGGGACCCCGGTTTGGAGTTGCTGGGCGATTGCTGGTGCAGCATCTTGGCGGCGGGCATCAGCTTGCCCTCTTTGGGGGCCTTGATGCCGTCGGCCATGCAGACCATGCGGGAACCGGCACAAACGGGCTTGAACAGCGTCAGACACAGCTTCACCCAGCCGACGGTGAGCCTTTCCAGATCGAGCCCCTTGCTGTGGAACAGATGCAGGAAGCGGTGGTATGCCACGGGACGTAAGCCGAGAACCCGAACATAGCTGGTAAGGGCGACCAGATCCAGACGGCAACAGAGTCCCATCAGGGTCAGGACCATGCACAGGAAGGTGCGCGATCTGCGGCAGGCGGGCCGCAGGGACCGAACCGCGTTCATCCAAGGCATGCAAAGAGTGATGAAGGCCACCTCGGCTGTCGCTGATAGCAGTATCGTGCTATCAGCGACAGAACGAGGTGTGCTTTTCTTCGATGAATACCAAAAGGGAATCTGAAATCGAACGTCAGATCGAAAAGCTGAAGCGGGACCTTGCTGGACTCGGGGAACTGCGGCCAGGCAGCCTTTCGACGCAGTACACCGTATGCAGCTCTCCAGGATGTCGCTGTAAAGCAACACCGCCGCAAAAGCACGGCCCTTACTACCAACTGAGCTTCACCCGAAAGGGCAAGAGCAGTACCAAGTTCGTCCGCAAGCCAGACCCACCGCCAATCCGCAAACAGTTGAAGAACTACGAACGCATGAAGATACTCGTAGATCAATGCATCGATCTGGCCACCGAACTATCCATCCTCCGGATCAAGCAAAATCGAACCTGAACTGGCCACAGAACTTGTCGCTCTCCAGTTATATGTTCTTCATGTTAAATGCTCTATAGTTTTCGGCAAGCGTGCGTAAAGCAAGAGGAGCAGGTTTTTGTTCTCGGCATGGCTGAAGCGGTGTCAGTTTCTATGCCTAAAGGAGTTGTCTGACGCGGGAGAACCGGAGCGACTCTTCGGCGCCCATCACTGGGTTTTCGACTAAGGGTTCGTCCGGGTCATCGAGTTCGTCCAGATCGTCCATTTCAAGATCTGGGTCCGGGGGAGCGAGATACTTTGTGTTCTCCAAGAGATCAAGATAGTCGCGGATCTCTTCGACCGTAAAAATCCGCCGGATCTCCCTGATGAAGTCCGGCACCTCCGCGGCGAATAGGGGGTCCCGCTCTGCTGGCCACAGGAAGGTGAACAGCTTCTCGCCGATCGGATAGGGGATGTGCTTTTGTCGTTCAATATCAGCCTACCTCGGCGGCTGATTGTACTGAACAAGCTGAGCTAAATGTAATACTGTTCACTTAATGAAATCTGTGGCATTCTGTATGCAGCAAGGACAGGAGGCCACAGGTGGCGCGTACGGTTGCGGAACTCCCTCCGGGTGCCCGGATCACGGACTACATCAGTCTTGGCG
>Ga0224554_1001984_pt1 | contig 11427 bp, 13 predicted proteins | sample 714S22024metaG_FD_180666 | JGI IMG/M metagenome (GOLD analysis project Ga0224554, IMG submission 180666) | Peat soil microbial communities from Stordalen Mire, Sweden - 717 S2 20-24 | ecosystem: Environmental > Terrestrial > Soil > Wetlands > Peat | place: Sweden: Norrbotten County, Stordalen...
AGTTCACCAAGACCTTCCTGGCACTTTTCGGATTGCGTGGATGGGAGGAGATCAGCGAAATCCCCTACCTGCTTTTCCTGGAAGCGCTGCCGCTCAACTACCGGCAATTCTCCCAATGGGTCATCCCGCACCTGCTCCCCATGGCCTACCTGCGCCACAATCGTGTCTCGCGCAAGATCCGCGGGACCTTTGGGCCGGAGCTTGGCTTGAGTGAACTTTATGCCGGGCAGCCTTGGCAGACGAGCGAGAAAGAAAACGAACCCTCCGCTTGGTATGACGGATTCATGGTCAGCAAAATCCTCCGGCAGCAGAGGCAGCATGGAAGCTGGGGCGGATATACGGTTTCAACCCTGTTCAGCGTCGCGGCGCTGGACCATTTTTACCGAAAACATCCCATGCGCTTCCCCGCCATTCCGGGAGCGATCAAGCGCGGACTCGGCTTCTCGGATCAATTGTATTTTGACCACGGAAAGGGGAACTACCTCGGCTGCCTGATGGACGGCGGCGTCTGGGATACCATCCTGGCGGCGCAAGCGCTGGCCCAAGCCGGGGAGACGAGCGATCCGCTGATTCTTGCCGCCAACAATCTCTATGAAACGCAGACGGCCGAAGGAGGCTTTCCCTACGGACGGGACTTTGAGCAGTACCCCGACGTTGATGACACCTCGAGGGCCTTGGTATTTCTACAAAAGATGGCGCCATGGACCCGCAGAAAGGGAGCGGCGGAATCCCGCAAGCAGGGACTCCATTGGCTTTTGAAACGACAAAACTCCGACGGCGGCTGGGGGGCCTTTGACCACGACAACATTGGGAGCCGGGTGGTAAAGCTGTTTACCAAGGACCTCACCGATTCGGTGGAGTTGTTTGATGGCAGTTCCGCCGACAACACGGGCCATGTGCTCGCAGGGCTCGGAGCCTACGGATTGACCGCGGAACACTCCCGATCCGTCCGGCGGGCTGTCCGTTTTTTGCGTCGGGCTCAGAATCCCGCCACGGGTCTTTGGGAAGGCCGCTGGGGCATCAACACCCTCTATGGCACCACCCAGGCCGGAACCGGGCTTCTGCGGGCGGGCGAATCCTCTCAATCGCCCTATCTCCGCATGGCTGCCCGGACGCTGATGAGTTTTCAAAATCCCGATGGCGGCTTCGGCGAATCAACACTGTCTTACCTCGATGACAGCCAACACGGACGAGGGACAAGCACCCCGACCCAAACCGGGTGGGTGCTCGAGTTTCTCTGTGAAATGAAGTTTCACGAAGAGAATACTGTTTCCAAGGCCGTGAATTACCTTCTGGAAACCAGGAGCGAGTCGGAATCCTGGCGCGATGCCTCGGTCGTCGGGACCGGTCATCCCGGGATTTTATACGTGGATTATCCAGTCTATCCCGAGGTTTTTCCTGTGATGGCCTTGGCAAGCTACCTGAATCCTCGCTCCTCTACAGGCGCAGGCGGTGAGTGATGAAACATCTCCGCACCAACCCAAGTGAAATGACGCCGCCGGATGCCACTTTTCAATTCACGCCCCAGCATACGCGCCGGATTCTGTGCCTCTTCCCTGAGTACGCCTGGTCGTTTGTCACGTTCAACCTCGCTTTTCCACTGACGGGATCGGTCAAGGCATTCATGCCTCCGCAGGGCATCCTCCTCATCGCCGCGCTGGCCCAGGCCCGCTGGGAATCAGGTTCATCGACGAGGACGTCCGGCCCGCCACCGAGAACGACCTGCGCTGGGCCGACGTCGTGTTCACCACTGGCATGCATAACGACAACGTGACCGATGAAAACAATCCCATTCCACAACTCGCCAGCGATACTTCCAGCATCGCCCAATCCTGGATCCGTTAGCACCCCCAATTCAGCCGCTTGCATGAGGCAGCCCAATCGCATTTCCTTTGCTTTCATTCTGCTGGTTCTGGTACTGGCGGGATGGCTGCACATGGGCGCGCTGCTGCTCTCGGTGTTGTTTTCCTATTTCGTCATCAGCAAGCTGGACTTTATCAAGCCCCGGGGAAAATGGCTGGCGGTGGCCATCTTTCTGGTGCTGCTGGCCGGTCTGGCTTATGCGCTCACCTATTTTATCCACGCCACCGTCCAGGCGCTGCCCAACATCGCGGAGAAGGCGGTGCCTGTCATCATTCGCTGGGCCACTGACCACAAAATCAAGCTTCCCTTCACCGATCTGGACAGCTTGAAGGACAGGGCCTTCGAGTTCGCGCGCAGCCAGGCGAGCAATCTGGGCAACTTCGCGGATTTCGCGCGCGGGGCCACCACGCAGTTTGTGTATTTGGTGGTCGGCTGCCTGGTGGCCATTGGATTGTTTCTCAATCCGCGGCTGGAACAGGATCACCCTTCCGACGTCCTGCGCCATAATTTGTATTCCCTCTGCTGCGAAAAAATCAACCAGCGTTTCGCCACGTTTTACAGCAGCTTTGACAGGGTCATGAAAGCCCAGCTCATCATCTCCGCCATCGACACCGTGCTGACGGGAATCTTCATGGCCAGCATGGGTCTTCCGCACCTGGTGGTGGCGGTCGGGGTCACTTTTCTCTGCGGCCTTATCCCGGTGGTCGGCAACCTCATTAGCAACACCTTGGTGGTGGCCATTGGCTTCATGGTCACGCCCGCCAAGGGATTGTGGGCCTTGGCTTTTTTGGTTCTCATTCACCAATTGGAATATCTCCTCAACAGCAAAATTATCGGGACGAAAATCCACACCTCCGTCTGGCTGACGCTGCTGGCTTTGTTGCTGGGCGAAAGGCTCATGGGGATCACCGGCATGGTGCTCGCGCCGGTCGTGCTGCATTACATCCGGATCGAGGCCTCGAAAATCTCAGTCAATCATAAGACAGAAAAAGGGCGGCCGGAACCGGCCCTGGCTTTCCCGGCAGCGGAGCCGGGAATAGATTAACCAATAGAACGAAAGAAACAAAATGGACAAACAAACACATGCAAGTAGTAGTGACATGGGTCAACTGGCCGAAGACGCGCAAGCATTGATGGCCGCCACCGCCGATGTGGCTGGAGAAAAAGTTGGGGAAGCCCGCAAACGTCTCGCCGCCGCGCTGGAACGCGCCAAGGAAATCGCGGGACGTGTCCGTGACAAGACGGTCCAAGCCGCGAAAGCGACTGACGAAGCCGTGCATGAGCATCCCTATCAAGCCATGGCCATCGCCTTGGGTGTCGGTGCGCTCATCGGCTTTCTTGTCGCCCGCCGGTGCGCCTGCAAACGCGATTGATGTGGTTGTGGCAGAATCCACGGCCAGCTTCGGGAAACTGGCCTCGAAACGTTTTGCGCGGCGGCTGTTGACCATCGGGGAAAACCGGCCCGAACTGTTGAGGGTGGAAGTGCAGGAGGAGAGCGAGCGTCTCCCACCAAAGGGTATTCGTAGTTGGTGGATGGTCGTTGGATACCGGATCCACTGGCCAGCGAAACCGTGCCCAACCCATTTGGCGGGAGGACCTCGCTTTCTGAAGGTGGCCTGTTCCCTGGAAATTGCCCATCCTACCGACGCAAAACCTGTCCTTGAAATCGCGAGCAAATCTCCCTCTCCTCCGCGAGGAACAAGCGGGGGAGAGAGGTCTTTACACCTCGCTGTTTAGAGCCTCCACATGGGGACGGCTTTCGAAGAGTGGGATAAAGTCCAATTGGGCCTTGCGCGCCACAGCTTGCAGATAGTCACGCGTGCGGGAGGATTGCGGATATTGCGGTTCGTCGGCGCCAATCAACGCGGTGAGAGCGCCCTCGCGTGATGCCCGACGTGGCAGCCACGCGTCAATCCAGACGTAAAGGCCAAGCGGCAATTCATCCGCCGCATGGACTGAGACCACAATCAGATCGGCTACCAGGGCGGCACAAACAGCATCCAAAAGGATCCGGACATCGTCCAAGGAGTGAACGTCGTACCATGTGTCTCGGACGTGTTCCTCTCCGACCAGTTGCGTTGCCAAGCGACATATTGGCACCCCCAGCTTTGGGTCTGCGGGTCTTGATAAACTCCCACGATGGTTAAGGCATACTCCGATTCAGTCGGGGCAACGATTACTTCGTCCGAAAGAAGACCAGTCGCATTCATACGCTTCACATGCTGAAGCGCAATCATGACCAAAAAGAGATGTGGGCGCTATGGGGTGTTCACCCCATAGACTGATTGAGTGGTTGGCGCGGGCTATCTCAACATGCAAACGAACCGACCAACTCAAACCAGCCTGCATTCATGCAAGTTCCTGGCTTTGATCAAAGAAGGCCATTGGGAATATGTGGATCGGGTCAACGCCACTGGCGCCGCCATCATTCTGGCCGTGACGGCGGAACAGAAAATTCTGCTGGTGGAGCAATACCGCATTCCGGTCCATGCGCGCACAATTGAGCTTCCCGCCGGGATTATCGGCGACGAGCCGGGTTGCTCGAACGAATCTCAGGCCGAAGCGGCCCGACGCGAGCTATTGGAGGAAACCGGTTATGTGGCGGACAATTTTGTGCCATTGATGACAGGCCCGGGTTGCAGCGGCCTTACTTCCGAAAGGGCGACTTTGTTCCACGCCACGGGATTGCGTCGTGCCGGGAAGGGCGGTGGGGTGGCCAACGAGGAAATCACCATTCATGAAATTCCGATGGTTGAAGTGGTGCGGTGGCTGGAAACGAAAGCGAGCACTGGAATCCTGATAGATCCCAAAGTTTATGTGGGGCTGTTCTTCTTGACAAAAAACAAGTAACCAAGCCGGCGGCCATACGCTGCATCCCCATTTCATCGCAATCAGATCAACCGGCGGATGCCTTTCATTGGCGGCATGCAGCCTCAGTAGCGCGGGCACAGTATTCTAGGTAGGTCCGGACGATCGTGCCAGCTTCTCGTCGGAGTCACTAGGAACACGGCATGCGCTTTCATAGCGGTTCACGAGATTGAACCAACTCAGCATCAGAATCAGTTTCCGCGTTTTATCGACACCCCAGCGCTCGATTGATGCTTCCAACAAGTCCTCTCCGAGAGTTGCGTGATCCGCGATGTCGTCCGCCATCCGCGCAATCAAAACGATGCCCGGATCGATTCCGGCGACTGGGCCGTCAGCGGTGAGCGCCTCCACCTCAGTTTTTGAAAGCCCATTATTGAGCGCTATACGAGTGGAAGAATACACAGCATAAATGCAGTTCAAACGTACGGCGGTTCGCACGATCATTGCTTCCCGCAACCTGGCGTCGGCAGCGGGGCAGGCGAAGACCGCCCTCATTAGCGCAACAGCTGGACCTGCGAGATCGCCCGCCGCTGCCAGCGCAATCGCCCCATTGAGCGTTCCGTCAGGATCGAAATCCTTTCCGAAGGCGGCTCGCGCCTCTTCGGCGGTTGGCATCGGCAAACAGATAGTGGTCATATTTCGAGGTTGATTGCGCTCTCAGCCGAGGATGTGCAGCCGAAGTTCTGGCTTCCATTCAACGTATTCCAGCACACTGCCATCAGGGTGGCGGGCAAAGAGATTTCGGCCCGTCACGGTTGCCTGGTTTGGCTTCGTGATGACGGCACCGGCCCCAACGGGAAATTTCTCGGTGGCCGCCAGATCGTCAACGATCAGCGGCCCTTGGGTGCCGCGGAGAGGGTCCAGCTTTTCCTTGGAGCCTGCAACGACGCAAAAATCCGCAAGACCACTGGCCTCAATGCCCATTTCCGGCAACTTGAATCGGTAATCAGGCTTCTGCCCGGTGAGATGCTCCAAGAATCGAAGTGACAAATCCATGTCCCCAGTGAAAATACGTGAATAGGTTTTTAGGATCATAAAATTAAATGCGAGGCCAGTCGCAATGCCAGGCAGGCGCATCTTTGTTACAGACGGCGCACGCTTCCGTCTTGACCAAGATCTGAAGCGAGAGTTGTTGTCATATTCAAGCCCGATGATGCCTCCCGTCGCCGAAGGGCAACATGGGGTGTTCCGCTGTTCGTTTGGAATCTCTCCCCCTTCGTTTTCCCACCGTTCAATCGCTCTCTGTTCCATAGTCCTGGTGTCGCCAATCCGCAGGTGCCAAACCACCGCAAGCGCCTCATGTGAGGCGGTATTCTCTAGGGCATTAACCCCCACCTGCCGAGGGTGATCAGCGCAGGCACTGACAGGCTCCTGTTTGAACGCATTCATGGCACGAGAACTGCCGCGCCCTCGAATCGTCCGGCGCGGAGATCGGCGAGGGCTTGATTGGCCTGGTTGAGCGGATAGCGCGTGGTATGCGTGACGATGCCGAACTCCGGCGCCAGCCGCAGGAAGTCGATTCCATCCTGCCGCGTGAGATTGGCCACCGATACGAGTTGCCGCTCTTCCCAGAGCAAATGATAGGGGAAGCTCGGAATGTCGCTCATGTGGATGCCCGCGCAAACGACCCGTCCCCCCTTTCGGACTCCCTTCAGCGCCAAAGGCACGAGACCGCCAACGGTCGCAAAAATGATCGCTGCATCGAGCGGTTCCGGCGGCATCTCGTCGGATCCACCTGCCCAACTCGCGCCGAGGCGCCGGGCGAAAGACTGCGAAGTCACATCTCCCGTCCGAGTGAAGGCAAATACCGACCGCCCTTGGCACTTGGCGACTTGCGCCAAAATATGGGCAGCGGCGCCAAAACCATAAAGCCCCAGCTTTTTGCCGGTGCCAGCGACCACCAACGAACGCCAGCCGATCAGGCCGGCGCACAGCAAAGGGGCGAGTTCCACGTCATCGCCGACTTCACTGAGCGGGAAGGCAAAGCGCGCATCGGCGATCATTGCCGTCGCGAAACCGCCGTCGCGTGTGTAGCCTGTGAAAAGCGGGCGATCACAGAGATTCTCATGGCCACCTATGCAATAGGGGCAAACGCCGCAGGTATGGCCGAGCCATGGAATGCCGACCCGCTCACCCACTTTCAATCCCTCCACGCCAGCCCCGACCGCGTCAATCCGGCCGACGATCTCGTGGCCAGGGATGATTGGCACCATTGGGTCTGGCAACTCGCCATCCACGACGTGCAGGTCCGTGCGGCAGACCCCGCAAGCGGCCACCTTCACTCGAATCTCGCCAGGTCCGGGTTGCCGTTCGGGCAGTTCTGTCCATTCAAGAGCAGTTCCAATTTTCTTTAGTACCATCGCATGCATGATCTTCTTGCATTTTCATCACTTCTCACCCCACTGAGATGCCGAGAATTCGACCGATGAGGGCGGTCACGGCCATGGCCAGGGCGCCGCCTAAAGTAACACGCCATGATGCGCGGCCCAAGGGCGCGCCGCCGAGATAACCGCCAAACGCGCCGAGAACCGCGAGGCTCACCAAGCAGAGCACCGCGATCAAGGGGATGCGCAGTGACCCGGGCGCGACGAGAAGAGCTGCAATCGGAATCGTGGCAAAGAACGCAAAGCTCGCCGCAGAGATCCAGGCCGCTTGCATCGGACGCGAGAGTGATGCTTGGTCGATCCCAAGCTCGTCGCGCAAGTGCGCGCCGAGCCGATCACCCGCGCTGAGTTGCTCCGCGACTCTCATCGCGAGATTCTTCTCCAGGCCTCGTTTTACGTAGATCATGGCAAGTTCCTGCAATTCGGCTTGTGGCTCGGTCGCGAGCTCTTGCTTCTCACGCCCGATGTCAGCTTGCTCCGCGTCGCGTTGCGAGCTTACCGAAACATACTCGCCCACGGCCATCGACATCGCGCCCGCAACGAGGCCCGCCACACCGGCAACCAAGATGGCCCGCTTCGACGCGGAGGCTGCGGCTACACCAATCATAAGGCTCGCGGTTGATACGATGGCGTCGTTCGATCCGAGCACCGCAGCGCGCAGCCAGCCCACGCGCCCGCTTCGGTGCATTTCCCTTTGGTTCGACTGCATTACAGGGTTCGCCTTCATGTCCCAACACTCGAGACTGATCTGCCTGATGCCTCCAATTTCGTGGGGGTTATTCTCGACCCACCCGTTTTTTTACCGGAGACGGCATTCACCGTGCCGACGGTTACAACCCGATGAACGGCTTCACTCATCCGGCGGACATTAGGTATGGCCATTTGGAGGTTCATCAAATTTCCATCATTTCCAGTTTATGCCGGAAGGCTCGTTTCTCATGTTAGCCATGAGTGAAATCGAGCACCACCCGTGACGCTACACCACCATGCTCGATCCGTTCGAGGACCTGATTGACCGAGGAAAGAGGTTGCAGTACGATATCGGCCTGGACCTTGACCTCGGCTGCGAAGGCGAGCGCTTCGGCCATGTTCTGGCGGGTGCCGACGAACGAACCACGAATGGTGATGCAACTCGACACCACATCAAAAAGAGGTGTCGGGAATGCTACACCTCAGCCAATTCATCAACCCAGTAACCCTTGCGATTGTAGTGACGATGCAGCGCATCCTCATAATCCCGAGTCAGCAGAAACGCCTCCGTGTATTCCGGCGACTGCTTGATCGTCTCGCGGGAAAGATTGACGAAGACTTTCGACTCGCCCCAACTGACACGCTCGATCCATTGTGGCGAAACCAGCACCTTTTTTCCCGGCCACCAATTCAGGGTGTTGATGAGAAGATAGCGAATCGCCCAGGTGTCATCGTCGATGATGAAATCCTCGACGTGACCAATTTCGCCGTCTGTCGCCTGGAGGTGATAGCCACTGACTTCGTGAGTGCTCCGCAAGTGGTGATTCCACGTTTTCTTGCCTTGGGTGGCTTCCCTCCATTTTGCGCGGTCTCGCACGAGGTTGCGCTCATATCCCCAGGTATATGGGCCGGCCCAGTACATCGGCCATCCATAATACCCGCAATAATTCTCCTCAAATTGCCGGGAAACGGGCCTGTCGCTGTTCAAGGATGGACTATCCTCGATTTGCTTCCTGGTCAAATTAACTTCGATTTGGTCCTTGTACATGTCTGTATTTACAGCGACCAGCGCATAAGGCGAAATCAGCACCTGCCGGCCTGGGAGCCAGTTTCCCGTGTCGGCGATCAGATAACGAATGGTCCAGTGCCGGTCATCAAAATAAAATTCTTTGACCCTCCCGATTTCCCCATCAAGGCTGTCCAATTTGTAACCCTTAATTGTTTTGGCTGCGTATAACATAATAATTCCTTCGTTTTTTGCGTTTCGTTTCTGTTGGCGTCCAGCTAAAACCACGTTTGATATCGGTTGTGCGCGGCCTGCACGGGTGCCAGCATCTATATTGGTCTGGCAGGGCGTCTTGGCTATGGGGTGTAACCCTACCGTGGCATGGTCCTCATTTGGGCGATGCTTGCATTCAGAAAATATTGCACTGTCGGATTGGAATTGCGCTTGATTTCATCGGGAGTGCCAATCGCCAGGATGCAGCCGTCTTCGAGCACCGCGATGCGACCGGCGATGCCGAAAGCCAGGTCGCGATCGTACGAGACCACCAGCGAAGTGGCATGAACCCGCTCGTTAAGTTTTACGATGTCTTCAGCGATTTCGACCGATGAGATCGGGTCCAACCCACTGGTGGGTTCGTCGTAAAAGATCAACTGCGGTTCGACAACCAAGGCCCGAGCAATGGCCACCCGCTTCGTCATCCCGCCAGAGAGTTCGCCGGGCATTTCATTTTCGGTTCCTTTCAAGCCGACGCTTTCGAGGTCCTTGGAAACGATCTGCGCGATTTCGTCAGACGATTTGAGGCGATGCTCGGCCAGATAGAAACCAACGTTTTCTCCCACGGTCAACAAGCCCGACTTCGGAAGCTACATTATCACGAACCGTGCCAGCAGGGCACGAAAATGCGGGATTCATTGTCCGCAAACCAGAAAATGCCCTCGCATCCAGTGATTTGCACACAACAATGCTCGTCCACAAATGTTGCCCTTGCATGAGGCGCTTCCAGCCAAATGCCGCGCAATAGGCACCAAAAGTATCTATTTGGATACTGCTCAAGTCAACTACGTTCACTGCATCCGGTGACTGCCTGCGATGCCTTGGGGCCGGAAATGCATCATCAAAACCAGCAGCGCGCCGGAAATGAGCAGGCGCAGATTGGCAGCCTGAGCGTCGGGAAAGGGCAGGAAACGTAGCACCTCTGGCAACAGCAGCAGAATCGCCGCGCCGACGACCGGGCCACGAAAATTGCCCAACCCGCCGACAATCACCATGCTCAACATAAGAATGCTCTCGTCCAGCGAGGCAGAAGAGGGATCGACGTAGCGTACGTGGGCTGCATAAAGGGATCCCGCCACGGCGGACAAACCACAAGACAAAGCCACAGCCTGGACTTTTGCGAGTCGGGTGTTCTTGCCCAGTCCGCGCGCGGCCAAATCATCGTCGCGCATGGCGATCAAAAGGCGGCCCCAAGGGGAGGTTTGCAAGCGCCAGAGGACAAAGGCACAGACTACGGCTACCAGCGTGGCGAACAACGCAAAGGTCGCGCTACCACTGATCTGGCAACCGAGAATGCTGGCGCGCAGGATGCCCGAAATGCCAAAGGAGCCGTTGGTGAGGTTCCGCCAGGAGCCGAGCGGAGCGTTGGCGCTCGACCAGTTGTAAAGGCCGCTGAGGATCAACGTCTGGACCGCAAGGCTGGCAAGCACAAAGAAGTCACCGCGCAGCCGCCAGGCAGGGAGCGAGACAGCCATGCTAAGAACTGCCGCGATGACCGCACCGGTCAGTGCGGCTGGGATGAACCCCCAACCCGGTTGGAGGGAGAGCAACGCATAAGCATACGCGCCAACCGCGTAGCAGCCAGCCTGGGCAAGGGTGAGCATCCCGCAGTAGCCGACCAGGAGATTCAGGCTCAGGGCGACAATCAGGAAGATATCGAAATACACCAGCAGGTGAAGCAGATAGTTCAAGCGGCGGCCTCCAAACGATATTTCTGACCGAGCAATCCCTGCGGCCGGATCAAGAGAAACAACGCCAGCAGTGCAAACGTCGCTGCCTCCTCCCAGCGGGCGGACCAATACCAAACAACTTGAGCACGCAAGGTACCGAGCAGCAACGCCCCCACGAACGCTCCCATGAATGAACCTCGTCCGCCAATGATCGCGGCGACCACGGCGAGCAGAACCTCATTCAGCCCGGTGTGCGGGTCGAAGCCGATGTCGTAGGCGGTCACAAGAGAACTAGCCGTGGCGAAAACGCCCGCCAGCCCAAAAGCCAGGAGGCGGTGCCGGTCCAAGTTGTAGCCGAACAAAGCGAACTGGACGGGGTTGTCCGCCAGCGCACGCAGCCGCAGCCCGAGGTTGGGCCGCATCAATACCGGACACTGACCCTGCGGGCGCTGTATTTCTGGCTCAACCGCCGGAGTCAGAGAAGGAGTCACACGTGGCAGAGCTTCAATCGACTGCTGAAGCGATTCGGCGTGCCGTTGCCGAGGATAACTGAAGACCTCATGGTTTGTTCTTGCTCAGATCCACTTCAGACGCAGCAGCCACATCTTCACGCCCTGGGTGAGCAGCATGTAGCACACGATCGTCAGCCCCAGCAGCGGCCAGTAGAGACGCG
>Ga0224554_1001987_pt1 | contig 11404 bp, 4 predicted proteins | sample 714S22024metaG_FD_180666 | JGI IMG/M metagenome (GOLD analysis project Ga0224554, IMG submission 180666) | Peat soil microbial communities from Stordalen Mire, Sweden - 717 S2 20-24 | ecosystem: Environmental > Terrestrial > Soil > Wetlands > Peat | place: Sweden: Norrbotten County, Stordalen...
GCGGTTCGCGGTTTTCAGGGCGATGCTTCGTTCAAGGACAAGAAACACGTCGTGGCCACGCTCAAGCATTTCGCGGCACATGGCCAGCCTGAATCTGGAATGAACTGCGCGCCGGCCAATGTCTCGATGCGCGTGCTGCGCGAGACATTTTTTCGGCCATTCCAGGAGGCGATCCAGAAAGCCGGCGCCATCAGCGTCATGGCGAGCTACAACGAGATTGACGGGGTGCCGTCGCACGCGAACGAATGGTTGCTCCGTGACGTGTTGCGGAAGGAATGGGGATTCAAAGGATTTGTGGTTTCGGATTACTACGCGATCTGGGAACTGTCAAACCGTGGAGACACCCACGGGCATCACGTGGCCGCTGATAAGAGGCAAGCGGCTGAACTCGCGGTGCGTGCCGGCGTGAACATTGAACTGCCGGAACCGGATTGTTACCAGCATCTCATCGGACTGTTTCGCGAAGACGTGCTGAAGGCATCGCAACTCGACGAACTCGTCGCGCCAATGCTGCTCTGGAAGTTCAAGATGGGGTTGTTTGACGATCCGTATGTTGATCCCGCCGAAGCCGGGCGCGTCGTCGGCTGTGAAGCCAATCGCAGGCTTGCTTTACAGGCCGCTCGCGAGACGATCACGCTGTTGAAGAACGACACCGATCTCGCGCCGCTTGATCCAGCCAAGCTGAAGACTATTGCCGTGGTTGGGCCGAATGCGAATCGCAGCTTGCTGGGCGGCTACAGCGGCGTTCCGAAGCACAACGTTACGGTGCTCGACGGCATCAAAGCCAAAGTCGGGGACAGTGTGAAGGTGTTCTACAGCGAAGGTTGCAAGATCACCGTCAACGCCTCGTGGCAGCAGGACGAAGTTGTGTTCAGCGAACCGGCGGATGACCGTAAACAGATCGCGGCCGCAGTCGAAGTCGCGAAGCAGGCCGACGTCATCATTCTGGCCATCGGCGGCAACGAACAGACTTCGCGCGAAGCCTGGAGTCGGAAACACTTGGGCGATCGCGCGAGTTTGGATTTGATTGGCCGGCAGAATGAACTGGTTGACGCAATGGTCGCCACTGGCAAACCGGTAATCGCCCTCCTCTTCAATGGCCGTCCCTTGGCGATAACCCATCTGAGCGAAAAAGTTCCGACGATCTTAGAATGTTGGTATCTCGGCCAGGAATGCGGCCATGCCGTCGCGGACGTGTTGTTCGGCGACGTGAATCCCGGAGGCAAACTACCGATCAGCATTCCACGTTCGGTGGGGCATTTGCCGGTGTTCTACAATTACAAGCCTTCGGCGCGGCGCGGTTACCTCGGTGACGAGGTTTCGGCGCTGTATCCGTTCGGTTTCGGAATCAGCTACACGACGTTTGCCTGCACGAACGTCCGCCTTGAAAAGTCCACGATTAAACTCGGCGAGTCCACGCGTCTGTCGGTCACGGTGGCCAACACCGGCCAACGCGCCGGCACCGAAGTCGTGCAGATGTATATCCGCGACTGCGTCAGCTCCGTGACCCGACCCGTGAAGGAGTTGAAAGGCTTCCAGAAAGTTTCACTGAAGCCGGGCAAAAAGAAAACGGTTTCGCTCGACATTACGCCGGAATTGCTGGCGTTCTATGACGTGAAGATGAAATTCACCGTCGAGCCGGGCGAATTTGAAATCATGGCCGGCAATTCCTCGCGCGATACGGATCTGCAAAAGCAGATTCTGACCGTGGTAAAATAGTCTGGACTCCGAAAACCCCATGGCCGAACCACAACACTTCCAACAGAAACTTTCGTTTGGCGAGAAAGCCGGTTACAGCGCGGCCGATGCCGCCGCGAACTTCGTCTTCATGACGATGATTCTGTTTCAAACCAACTTTTACACGGACGTGTTCGGGTTGAGCGCCGGTGTCGCCGCCGCCATCCTGCTGTGGCCGCGTCTTTGGGACGCCGTCGCCGACCCGATCGTCGGCGTGCTGGCCGACCGCACCAGCACGCGCTGGGGCAAGTTCCGCCCGTGGGTTCTGTTCACCGCCGTGCCGTGGTTTGTCATCATGATTCTGGCCTATACCACGCCCAAAGGTTGGAGCATGGGTGCCCTGGTCGCCTACGCCGTCATAACCAACACGATGTTGATGACGATCTACTCCATGAACAACATGCCTTATTCCGCGCTCGGCGGTGTGATGACCGGCGATGTCAATGAGCGGGCGAAATTGAATTCGTTCCGTTTCATCGCCGTCAATGCGGCGCAATTCATCGTGGGAGGGTTCACGCTGCCGCTGGTCGCCAAACTGGCCCGGCATCACGCGGCGGGCGGGACCATCGGGATGGCGGATCAGCAATACGGCTGGCAGATGACCCTGGCCATTTGGGCGGTGTTGTGCCTGGTTTTGTTTCTGATCACTTTTTCGACGACGAAGGAACGCATCCAGCCGGTCTCGAAGGAAAAGACCTCGCCGAAACAGGATTTTTTCAATCTGCTTAAAAACAATCCATGGAAAATCATGTTTTTCATGACGCTCTGCCATTTTTGCATCCTCTCGTTTCGCGGCGGTGCGCTTTATAATTATTATCATCACTACGCCGACCGGGCGGCGCTGTATGACTGGGTGCAACAACTTGGCCTGGTGGCGCCGTCGGGCGCGAAGGCTTCGGCGCTTTTGGAAACGTTGGGCTACATCGTCCACGGCAACCGGGCTGATCTGGCGAACTCAAACGTGGCGGACGTGGCCAACAGCATCATCAACATGCTCGGTACCGGCATCACCATTATTGTCATTTTGCTGTCGCCGCCTCTGGCGAAAAGATTCGGCAAGAAAGCCGTTGCCATCACGGGTTTCGGACTGGCCAGCCTGGGTTCGCTCGCATTCTATTTCCTTTCGCCCACGAATGTGTGGGGCATGGTTGGGTTGACGGTATTCATCGCGATTGCCTACGCGCCGACGATTCCGTTGATCTGGGCGATCTACGCGGACGTGGCGGATTATTCCGAATGGAAGACGGGCCACCGCTTCACGGGGATGGTTTTCGCGACCATCGGTTTTGGCCTGAAAGCCGGATTGGCCCTCGGCTCCGCTTCCTTTCTGTGGATCATGGCCGGCTGGTTCCATTATGACACCAAGCTGCCGGAAGCCGCGCCAGCCGTCCAAGGTTATCGCGTCTGCAGCGGCATGGTGGTCGGCATCCTGTTTGGTGTCTGCACGGTTCTGCTGATTGCCTACCAGTTGAACAAGAAACTCACCCTCCAAATGGCCGACGAACTGGCTTTAAGAAGGAGCGCCAATTCCGGGACTTCATCCACGGCAACGTCTTTGTGAAAACTGTAATGATTGCGCGCTGTAACTACTCAGCATCTCAGGTAGGGACGCCTCGCCGAGGCGTCCGGGGGGCGTTTAGAGTTTTGCCTTGGACGCCTCGGCGAGGCGTCCCTACCTGAATAATGATTGCGCGCTTATGAACGGCCAGTCCGGCCTCCGGCCGGCTAACAATGAAAAACACAACATGATAAAACCAATCCTGCAAAAAACGGGGTCAGTGCTGTTTCTATTAACCGCGATGGCCGCCTCGGCGCGGTCGCCAGCTCCCGGCCAGCCTGTCGTTGCCACCGTTGATGCCTCGAAGACGGGGCCGCCCATTTCGCCCTATCTTTACGGGCAGTTTATCGAGCATGGCGGCAGCCTCATTTACAGCGGTCTTTGGTGCGAGATGCTCGATGACAGGAAGTTTTATTACGCCGTCCAGCCCAAACCAGCCGAAGACCCAAACGCCGGCCAACGCGGGCCGGGTGGTTTCGGTCCGGGCCGCCGACGGAATGTCGGGGCGGGACGGTGGAATCCGATCGGCCCGGTTGATTCCGTCGTGATGGACACGAGCAATCCTTTCATTGGCAACCACACGCCTTTGATCAAACTCGCCGGCTCCGAGCCTCGCGGCATCCGTCAGACCGGCGTTAATCTCAACCAAGGCGTCGCCTACAATGGCCGCATCCAGTTGGCTGCCGATCCCGGGGCAGAAGTTTCCATCAACATCGTCTGGGGCACCAACGCCGACGCCGCGCGTCAGACGGTTCCGCTGGGCGGCTTGAGCACGGACTACAGGAAAGTCACGTTCTCATTCAAAGCCGAAAACTCCGGCGCGGCACAATTCGAAATCGCCGGCGCTGGCGCCGGCTCGTTTCATGTCGGCGCGATTTCGCTGATGCCGGCGGACAACATGGACGGCTTCCGTCCCGATGTCATCGCCGCGCTCAAGAGTCTTCGCTCCGGTGTTTATCGCTTCCCCGGCGGCAATTTCGTTTCCGCCCATGAATGGCGCTATGCGATTGGCGATCCGGACAAACGCCCGCCCATCTACGACCCGGTTTGGCGCGCGCTTCAACCCAACGACCTCGGCACGGATGAGTTCATGACCTTGTGCCAACTCCTCGGTGTCGAACCCTATATCACGGTCAATGCCGGCACCGGCGATGATTGGTCCGCCGCTGAATACGTCGAATACTGCAACGGCGATGGCTCCACACCGATGGGCAAACAGCGCGCGGCCAACGGCCATCCGGAACCTTATAACGTGAAATTCTGGGGCATTGGCAATGAGATGTGGGGCATCAGCTACCAGTACGGCGCCATGAAGCCAATTCAGTTTGCGTATAAGCACAATCAGTTCGCCAAGGCGATGAAGAAGGTGGACCCGACCATCAAATTGATCTCCTGTGGGGCCATGCCCGACACCATGACCGGCTCCAAGGAATCTTTGAGCCTGGGCACGAATCTTGTTCCGCCTTACCTGTCGCCCGGGGACTGGAGCGGCATGTTGTTCTCGAATTGCTTCAACAACTTCGACCTGATGAGCGATCACTACTACAACTACGGCGCCACCCACTTCAGCCTCGCCGAGGGCAGGCAGGTGCCGAATGATCCGAACGAGCCGATGACCGACTGGATGCGTCGTCCAGCCAATCACATCCGTATCAAATACGAGGAATACAAGGAATACGAAAAACTGTTCCCGCAGCTTGTCGCTCATCCGAAACCGCTGAACATTGACGAATGGGCTTACAGCGGCGGCAGCCATCCCGTTTATCCATCCTTCGGCTGGGCATTCCATGAAATGTTCCGGCACTCGGACATCTTTCAAATGGCGGCTTACACTTTCGCCACGTCGCTGCTTTCCCGCAATGGAACGACCGCCTCGCTCAATGCCAATGGCCTCGTCTTCAAAATCTATCGCGACCACTTTGGCAGCATCCCTGTTGACGTGTCTGGAAATTCACCCCAGCCCAAACCCTCCGACCCGCCCGGTGGCGAACAACCCGTGGTCAACGCCGGCAGCGATACCTTCCCGCTCGATGTTGTCGCCGCGTGGACCGAAGACCATCGCGCTCTCACGGTGGCCGTCCTGAATCCGACCGATGTGGAGCAACCTCTCAAGCTCAACATTGCCGGCGCCGACTTGTCCGGCAAAGGCACGCTGTGGCGCCTCGCGTCAACTGAAAGCAATGGCCAAAATCCCACAATCAGCAGTTCACCCGTTGATTCAGTTCCGAATGCAGTCACACTCCCCCGGTTCAGCATCAACATCTACGAACTTCAACTGAAGTAATATGGACTTTATGAAAAAACATCTGTCCTTCACCTTGATCATGGGACTTTTGGCAGCGTCCCTTGTCTCCGCGGAGGCCGCGGTCACCGCATCAAAGAAGTCGCCCGATGGAGCGCAGTTCACCGTTGATGGCGGCACGCTCCGCATTCAGTTCTGGTCGGAGGATATTGTCCGCGTCACCTACGCCGGCGCCGCCGAGTTGCCGGCGCTCAAGAGCCTCTCTGTCGTCGCCAGTCCGGCGGCCACACACTGCACGCGGCAGGAGAACAACCAGGCTTTCACCTTGGCAACACCGCGTGTGAAGGTGAGAATTGACAAGCAGACCGGCGCGGTGGGCTTTCTCGACCCTGCCGGCCACCTTTTGCTTCGAGAAGCGGCCCAGGGCCGGAGAATCCTGCCGGCCACCCAGGCCGGCGTTACCGGCACTTCCTGCACCCAAGTCTTCGAGTTGGTGGAGGACGAAGGCATCTACGGATTGGGCCAGCATCAGCGGGGCGCGTGGAACTATGCGTCCGGCGGCGGTAACGTCAGGCTCGCCCAAGCCAACACAGACGTGGCCGTCCCGGTCACCACTTCGAGCAAAGGTTACGTGCTCCTCTGGGACAATCCCGCCGTGACCACCATTTCCGCCAGCGCCGAGGGCGAGCCACGCACCGGCCAGAAAGTCCTGCGCTGGTCGTCGGAAGTCGGCAACGCCATTGACTACTACTTCTGCTATGGCGACGGAACCATTGACGCAGCCATGAAAGCCTACCGGCATCTTACGGGCGAGGCTCCCCTGATGCCCGGGTGGGAATTGGGCTTCTGGCAGTGCAAGGAGCGTTACGCGTCCCAGGAGGAATTGCTCGGTGTGGCCAGGAGGTTGCGTGAACTTAAAGTCCCCGTGGATGGGATTATTCAGGACTGGCAATACTGGCCGCCCGGCACCAACACCTGGGGCTCACACCAGTTTGACCCGGCGCGCTACCCGGACCCGGTGGGCATGTTCAAGGAATTGCACGGGATGAACTACCATACGCTCATCTCCGTCTGGGCGAAATTCGACCTCGGCAGCGACAACAGCAAGGAACTCAATGCCGCCGGTGGCATGTTCCCGCAGGTCACACGTTATGTCTTTCCGCCCGGCCAGGGACAATGGTACGACCCCTTCAGCGCAAAGGGCCGGGAAATCTACTGGAGGCAGATGCGCGACCAACTCTTTGCCAAGGGCGTGGATGGCTGGTGGCTGGACGCACCCGAGCCGGAAATCAACGGCATGGGCTTCCGCTCCTACACCACCCCCATGGGGCCGGGCTATGAGGTTTACAATGCCTATCCCCTGATGCACTCGACCGGCATCTACCAGGGGCAGCGCGCCACAACCGATGCCAAACGCGTCGTCATCCTCACCCGTTCAGCCTACGCCGGCCAGCAGCGCAACAGCGCCATCACCTGGTCGGGCGACATCCAGGGGACATGGCAGGTTCTCCGCAACCAAATCCCCGCCGGACTGAACTTCTCCCTTTCCGGCATACCATACTGGAACACCGACACCGGCGGCTTCTTCGGCAACCGCGAAACCGGCAACGGCAATCCCAACAACCCGCAATTTCAGGAGTTCTTTGCCCGCTGGTTCCAATTCAGCTCCTTCTGCCCCATGTTCCGCGTTCACAGTTCCTCCGGTCTCAACCCGGGCCGGGAATTCTATCAGTTCGACGAGAAGACTCAAGGGATCCTGCGGACCTATCTGGACTTGCGCTATCGTCTCCTGCCGTACCTTTACTCGGTGGCCTGGCAAGTGACGACCAACGGCAGCACCTTCATGCGGCCGCTGGTCATGGATTTTCCAACGGACCCGCAAGTGTTGGGCATCGGCAACCAGTATCTATTTGGCCCGGCGATCATGGTGACTCCCGTCACGACCGCCGGGGCGCTGACGTGCCCGGTCTATCTGCCGGCCGGCGGCGCCCCTTGGTACAATTTCTGGACTGGTGAGACTTCCCCCCCCGGCCAGCGGATCGAGGCCGCGGCCCCCATACAAACCCTGCCCCTGTTCATCCGGCCTGGCTCGATCATTCCGATGGGGCCGTTCCTTCAGTATTCCAGCGAGAAACCCGCGGATCCCATCGAACTGCGCATTTACCCCGGCGCCAATGGCTCTTTTACTCTCTACGAAGATGAAGGCGACAGTTTCAACTACGAAAAAGGAAAATACGCCACGATTCCCATTTCCTGGAACAACGCCAGGCACACTTTGGAAATTGGAAAGCGCACCGGCGAATTTCCCGGCATGTTAAAGGAACGCACCTTCAACATCGTCTGGATTTCGGAAAACCACGGCGCCGGAATCTCCTCCACCGAAAAGCCGGACGCCGTCGTTCATTACAACGGCAAAGCCGTGAAAACCTCTCGACCGCAATGACACCATAAATTTAAAAAAGGACTGATATAGCTATGAAGCAATCAACTTTGAGGAAATCGGCGAATGGGTATGGAGGGCAGAAATTCGTCGTGTGGGTTGCGGTGTCTGCTGCAACAGCTTTGGCGACGATATGTCATGCGGACAATCCGGTTGTGCAAACATGCTTTACCGCGGATCCCGCTCCGATGGTGTATAACGACATGGTCTATCTTTACACCAGCCACGACGAAGACGATGCCAGGGGCTTTCATATGCTCGACTGGAAGTGCTTCTCCACCAAAGACATGGTGAACTGGACAGATCACGGCTCCATCGCGTCCCTGGCAACCTTCCCGTGGGCGGTGCAAAACAATGACGCCTGGGCGCCGCAGTGCGTGGAGCGGGATGGCAAGTTCTATCTCTATGTCCCGATCAGCGTGCCAGGATGGCCCAAGAACGTCATTGCCGTCGCCGTGGCGGACAATCCTCTGGGCCCGTTCAAGGACCCTCTGGGGCATCCGTTGGTTGACAAGGCCAATGGCTACATTGATCCCACGGTTTTTGTGGACGACGACGGCCAGGCCTGCCTTTACTTCGGAAACCCGAATGCCTGGTATGTGAAGCTGAACAAGGACATGATCTCCTATTCGGGCGAGGTGGTGAAGGCGGAAGGCAAGCCGGCGAACTACCAGGAAGGCCCGTGGCTTTGCAAGCGCAACGGCCATTACTACCTGGTCTATGCCTCCACCTGCTGTCCCGAAGGCATTGGCTATGCCATGAGCGACAAACCCACCGGTCCCTGGGAGTTCAAAGGCAATATCATGGATGGCAATAGGCTGTCCTCGGGGAACCATCCGGGAATCATTGATTTCAAGGACAAGTCGTACGTCTTCGGCTTCAATTACAAGCTCAATTGGGAATTAACGGACGTGCATCGGGAACGGCGTTCGGTCTGCGTGGCAGAAATGACCTACAATCCCGACGGAACGATTCAGAAGCTTCCCTGGTGGAACGATGAAGGCGTTGCCCAGGCTGGTACATTCAATCCCTTTGCACAAGTTGAAGCAGGCACCATCTGTTACGAAAAAGGCATCAAGACCAAACCGCGCGGCGGTGACAAACAGGGCGTGTATGTGAACGCCACTGAAAGCGGCGCTTACATCAAGCTCAAAGGCGTGGACTTTGGCGAGAAGGGCGCGGCCAAGTTCTTCGCCAATCTGGCTGCCGCAGCCGAAGGCGCCACTCTCACTTTGCGCCTCGACAGCGAAACGGGCTTTGCGATCGGCACGCTCAAGGTCAAGTCCACGGGCGCCCTCGACAAATGGGAAACGCAATCCTGCAACATCAAGGATGCCAGAGGTGTCCACGATCTGTATCTGAAGTACTTCGGCGCCGCTACGCCGCTGATGAACGTTGACTGGTGGAAGTTTGAGTAAATAAAGCAAATGAGACTAATATTGTGACGCGCTAAAATACGTTTGTGAAAACTATGAATAAAATGCGTCCCTCCATCCTTGTCGCTCTTCTGGTCTGGGCCATCTGCCCTTCTTTTGGGCAGGCCGTTTTGACACCGAAGATTCCCCCTGCCGCGGCAAAACACTGGACGGCCGACAACGGCAACGGCACCTACTCGAACCCCCTGTTCTACGAGGAGTTCGAGGACCCCGACGTCATCCGTGTCGGCGAAGATTATTACCTTGCCGGCACCACCATGCACATGAACCCCGCGGTTCAGATCATGCATTCCAAGGACCTGGTGAACTGGGAGCTTGTCGGCTACTGCGAAGATAAACTCGATCTTGGGCCGGCCTATCGTTTGGAAGGCGGGAATATCTACGGCCGTGGTATCTGGGCGCCCTGCATCCGCTATCACGACGGCGTGTTCTATGTCTTCTCCAACGTCAACGGGGCGGGCCTCCAGGTCTTCCGGGCCAAGTCAATCAACGGTCCCTGGGAGCGCAACCAGTTGCCCGGAAGACACGACCTGTCGGTTCTCTTTGATGACGACGGCAAGATCTACATCATCTCGGGCGCTGGCAGCCCCTATCCTATCGAAGAGATCGCTCCAGACCTCAGATCATTCGTCCCCAACGTCCGCCACCAACTCACCGTACCGCCGGGCGGCCAAAGGATGGGCGAAGGCCATCACTTCTACAAGATCGAGGGCAAATACTACGACATTTCCGCCATCCCCGGCGGTGCAGTCAACCAGATGGTCGCCAGGGCAGACTCTATTGACGGCCCTTGGACTGTCACGACCATGGTGGAGGGCGAATCGCTGGGCGTGACCCCCGTGGCGCCTGCGCGCGCCAACCCCAACGACCGCGGCGTGTGGCTGCACCAGGGCGGCATGTGCGATACGCCCTCGGGCGAATGGTGGTGCATCATCATGTCCGATCATGGCAGCGCCGGCCGCATGGTTTCCCTGGTTCCCATCACCTGGGACAACGACTTTCCGCTCATCGGCCTGCCGGGCAATTTGCGTAAAGCGCCCAATACATGGCTCAAACCCGATACCGGTTACACCCAGGAACCCAAGCCGGCGTTCATCCACGACGACAACTTCGACAGCGGCAAGCTCAATCCGCTTTGGCAGTGGAACCATGTCCCCGATGACAGCAAGTGGTCCCTTACCGAGAAGCATGGTGTGCTTCGCCTCCATTCCCTGCCCGCCAATGATTTCTATTCAGCCCGTAACAGCCTTTGCCAGCGGCCCCCGGCGCCCGAATCCATTATGACTGTTGGACTGGACACGACGGGCCTGGTCGCCGGGGACGCCGCGGGATTGGCGCTCTTGAGTTCGCCTTATGCCTGGATTGGCGTGGTGAAATCCGCGGAGGGCACGGCGTTGCAAATGTACACGGGTGGCGGCAGCCGCCGTCGAGGCGGCGGCGCTGCCCCGGCCAATCCTCCGGCGATGGGTCCGGCCAATCCTCCCAGCCACCTGTGGCTGCGCGTCGCGTGCAACTTTGACACCGACGAGGCCATCTTCTGTTGGAGCGCCGATGGCAGGCAATTTACGCCTCTGGGCAATCCCTTCACCATGACCTTCCAGCTTCAGACGTTCCAGGGTGTTCGTCCGTCCCTGTTCAATTTCAACACTTCGGGGCAGCCCGGCGGATATGCCGACTTCGACAACTACACGGTTAAGGAACCGCGCGCACGGGGCATCGAACGGGAGATTCCCCTGGGCAAGACCATCACGCTGACCAGTGGCGCCGACGGCAGCTTGCTGGCCGCCGATACAGAGAAGATGGCGCTGGTCAATGTCGCGGCCGACGCTGCCGCAGCCAGCTCCCAGAACACCCTGTTTCAAGTGGTTGACCTGGGCAAGGGGCGCGTGGCCCTAAAGGCGGCCAACGGGCGCTTTGTTTCCGCCGCTGAAGACGGAGTTGTCTTGAAGGATCTTGCCGGCAAGACACCGGGCGACGCGGAATCTTTCCAA
>Ga0224554_1001988_pt1 | contig 11402 bp, 12 predicted proteins | sample 714S22024metaG_FD_180666 | JGI IMG/M metagenome (GOLD analysis project Ga0224554, IMG submission 180666) | Peat soil microbial communities from Stordalen Mire, Sweden - 717 S2 20-24 | ecosystem: Environmental > Terrestrial > Soil > Wetlands > Peat | place: Sweden: Norrbotten County, Stordalen...
TTTTAGAGCGTTTTCGATTTAAGTGTTTACATATCCGCATGAGGCGAAGAAGTTCGAACATTCCTCTGGCGTGACAGCGTTGAGCCGTTCACCGATTTCCTTCCAAAGGGCATCGATGGATCGTTTGGCTGCTTTGCGCAGCAGTGCTTTAAGTTTGGAAAAGAACTTCTCAATCGGGTTGAAGTCGGGAGAGTATGGCGGCAGATAGAGCAGGGTTGCGCCTGTGGCACGAATCGCTTCGTCAACACCGGAAACCTTGTGACTGCTGAGGTTGTCGAGGATAACGACGTCTCCTGGCTGCAAAGTTGGACACAGGAATTCGCGCACATAAGCGCTAAACATCTCCCCGTCCATTGGACCGTCTGTAACCATCGGCGCGGTCAATTGGCGGCATCGTAGAGCGCCCACGAAGGTAGTCGTCTTCCAGTGCCCGTGCGGTGCTGAGGCGATACAACGTTTGCCCTTGGGGGCACGCCCACAACGCCGCGTCATGCTGGTCGATGTCCATGTTTCATCGATGAATACGAGCTTTTCGACATTCATTGCCGGCAGCAATTCAACCCATTCTCGTCGCGCTTGCTGTACGTCCTCGCGTTCTTGCTCGCTGGCGTGCAGGGTTTTTTTTGAAGGTGAGATTCCATTTGTTCAACTGATGCCACAATGCACCGGGCTTGATCAAAACACCCTGGCTGGCCAACCGTTCGGACAATTCCGATAACGCCAGATCAGGCTCAGCTTCGATCCAGGCGCGCAGTACCGCCTCCATCTCAGCCACTCTTGAACGGCGGTACCCGCCGATCTGAAAACTGGTCCGCTTGCCCGACTTCTGCTCGCGATCACGAACCTGATAAACCCAGACTCGGCTCACTTCCAAACGCCGTGCAATCGAGCTAGGCCTCTCGCCACGATCCAGCGCCCACAATACGCGCTCACGCAAATCCTGCGAATACGATTGCATCCTGCCCCCTCCCGAACGACAGGAGTATTATCGCATAAAATGTAAATACTTAAATTAGAAATGCTCTAGTCTCTAGCTTCTAGCTTCTAGCTTCTAGCTCTTGTGCTTCGGTGTTGAGTGAACTGCGCATTCGCGTAAATGTTCCCGGAACAAACTACGATTCAACGACTCGGATTGGTCGTTGCTCCCCACTCTTCCGGGCTCACATCGCGCGCGTGCTGAGAGAAGAGCCAAAGGTGACCGTTGAGGTCCTCAACGCCGTACTGCCGTTCTCCATACTCGGTTTCATGCAGCTCTTCAACGATCCTAGCGCCCGCTGCCCTGGCTTTGGCGTAGTGCGCGTCCACGTCTTCGACAAAGACGGTCAGATTCTGCGTTCCGTAGCCAAGGCGCGCCGGGCCCATGCATCCTTGTCGCATGTTGCGCAGCATGACGTACGCCTGACCGAGGTTCATCTGAACCCCGGCCACAGGCTGGCCGTAGCGGTAGGCCTCTTTGAAACCAAACACGCGCCCAAGCCATTCACAGGCCTCCGCCACGTTCTGGTAGCCGATGTGCGGAAGCAGGGTGTCAACGGGAACAGAACGATTCCTCATGCTGCGATCATAGATCGCCGATTCAGTGCGCCAACCGAAAATACCTCTTCGCCCGCGCGACATCCTTGAAGATTTGCGCTTTGAGAGCTTCGGGCGAGGGCCAGGTCATTTCTCCGCGCAGGCGGAGAAGGAACTCGAGTTCGATGGGCGTGTTTAGGGTGAGGTCGATGGGCTCGAAGTCGAGGATGTGGGACTCGACAGCGAAGGATGCCTCGCCGAATGTAGGCCGGTTTCCGATGTTGGTGACGGACTGAAAGACGCGCACACCCGCAGGCAGGGCGACCCTGAGGCGCGTGATGTAGACGCCGAAGGCGGGAAGCAGATCGGGATAGGGCGCGAGGTTGACGGTGGGCACCAGCAGGCGAGTGCCGATGCCGCGCCCGCGGCCCTGCGTGGAGACAACAGAAAACGGACGGCCGAGCATCCAGCGGGCGCGGCGCACATCTCCCGCGGCAACGAGGGCTCGGATGGCGGAACTGGAGACTTCAAGGCCGTGGGTGCAAACGGCGGAGTGAACGCGAACGGCAAAACCGAGTTCCGCGCCGAGGGCTTCGAGCTCGCGGATGCCGGCTTCAGCGCCGCGCCCAAAGCGAAAGTTGCTGCCCTCGTGCAAGGCGCGCACGCCTAGCTTTGCGGCCAGCATCTGGCGCACGAACTCGGCGGCAGGGAGATTGGCGAGCGGGGCATCGAAGGGCAGAAGCACGACCGCGTCAACGCCTGCGCCGGCGAGCAGGCTGAGTCGCTGGGCGATGGGCGTGAGCAGTCGCGGCGCCTCAAGGGGACGCAGAAACTGCTCGGGGTGGGGATCGAAGGTGATGGCGACGGCGCGCGCGCCGGTCTGATGCGCTTCGCCAACCACGGCGGAGAGGATTTCTCGATGACCGCAATGGACACCGTCAAAGTTGCCGACGGAAGCGACCGTGGGACCAAAGCCTGTGGGAATCTCCGCAGCAGAGCGAAAGACTGGAATACGGGCGACTTGGGCCAGCAGGCTGAGCGGGTTCTCGGTCATAGGTTCACGGGGGCCAGGGAAACGGGAAGGGTGAGGCCATCGTAGGCGAGGTTTACACCCTCAGGCAGGGTGCGATTGGTCTGTTCGTGGCCGAGCTCATGGGCGATGTGGGTGAGCCAGGTGTGACGCGCGCCGGTTCGCCGCGACCAGGCCAATGCCTGTTCCACCGTGGCGTGGCTGGGATGGGGCTTGTGGCGCAAGGCGGAGAGGACCAGGTGCTCGAGACCTTGAAGCAGGCCGAAGCTGGACTCGGGAATGGCGCTGACGTCGGTGAGATAAGCGGCATTGCCGAAGCGGAAGCCGGAGATCGCCATATCGCCGTGGAAGAGCGGAACGCGCAAAAAGTCGACACCATGGATCCGGGTGCGGTCGCCAAGCAGGTTGAGCTCGACGCGGGCGCGGTTCATATAGGTGGCGTCGGGCGCGAAGGTGTAGTCGAATGACTTCCGCAGGGTTTCCGCAGTTTCTTCAGTTGCATAGAGAGGGATGGGGCCACCCTCCTTGAACATGGTGAAGCTGAGGGGGCGCAGGTCGTCCATACCGAGAATGTGGTCGGCGTGACAATGTGTGTAGAACACGGCGTCAACGCGGCTAAGGCCGGAGCGGAGCGCCTGCTCGCGGAAGTCGGGTCCGGTGTCGATGACGACGACACGATGAGGTCCGCCGATGCCGGGCTCGTTCCAGCGCAAGAGCGCAGAAGGGCGCAGACGGCGGTCGCGGGGGTCATCGGAGGTGCAAACGGGGCACGCGCATCCCAGCGTTGGAACTCCCATTGAAGTTCCCGTGCCCAGAAATGTCAGCAGGCCATCCATAGGAGAGCTTTCAGATTTCAGCCATCAGCTTTTGGCCTTCAGCTACAGAGCCGGCAGCGTAGGGCTGGATTGTGCCAGTTTACTTTTTGGCCGGCGGTGGTGGGGCGGGCGGCTGCATGGCCTGGGTGTTGATCATGCTGGTGAGTTCGAGGAAGGCCATGCGCGCCTCAAAGAGGACGGTCTGGAGGGTACGGTCTTCCGCCGGAGTCAGATTGCCCTTGGTCTTCTCGGCCAGTATGGCGATGAGGTCGATGGTGGTGCGCGCGCCGAGAATATCGACTCGGGGCCGCTGGCCTTCCTGGGTTCCGGCGCCCATCTGGATCATGGCGGAGACGTAGAGCTGCTGCACGAGATTGTCAAAGGTGACGGGCGGTTGCGGGCCAGCGGCGGGATTTTGCGCCCGGACGAGATCTTCAAGCCGTTGCGCGGAGGCATCGTAAGCGAACTTCTGCTCGCGGGTCTCGTCGGCAGTGGGCTGAGGAGGCAGTTCCAGCTCCTCGGTGGCTGGCGGGGCGGCCTGCGGCGGCTCGGGCTCGCGCCTGGAGGACTCATTGACCACCAGCCGTGGGCCACTACCTGGCTCGGCGGCCGGGCTTGGCGCTTCAGCAGGAGCCGACGCTTCAGACTGGTGGGATTGTTCTTCCTCCGCCTTCATCTTGCGGCGGTCAATGACTTCAAACTTCGGTGTATCGCTCATGGCTTGTAGTTTCCAATCGGTCACGCCGGGGGTTGGGACGGGTGACTCATTTTCAACGATTCGTTTTTCCTGGGACTGGCGCGAAGGCTCGTCCTAAAAAGTTGGTGGTTCAGCCAGAATGCCGGCCGTACCCGGGTCTCGACCGTCGTTGTAGTTAAAGGGTTGGTTGTGCGCCTCGGCCTCAGCGCGCACAACAGCGAGCGCGAAGACCCGGGTCGCGTTCGCCAGGGGCAACGCTGCAGCACTGGTGATGTTGCCGGCAGGAGCGCCGCCGGGAAGAAATAACTCAGTTCCGGGGGCAGGCACCGGTCCGGTGAGCTGGAGCGGCCGCAGGTGGCGATGGACGTTGCCGCGCGAACGAATGCGCTCCACAATCTCCTGGCCCAGGTAGCAGCCTTTGGCGAAATGCAACGCGCGCATCTGCGCGGTTTCCTGGGGCAAATCGCGCTCGACGATGTCGATGCCGTAGGAGGGAATTCCTTCAGCGATGCGAAATTTCTCAAGCGAGTCGCAACCCACCTGGGTTGCTCCGGCGGTACGCAAGGCTCTCCAAAATACGGCCAGGCGCACGGACGGAACCCAAAGCTCGTAGTGCGGCGCAACGACGCCATAGGCGCGGAAAATTCTGAGTTCGATACCGTTCCACTCCACGTCTTTGGCCGTCATGGGGTGGGGAAACAGGGGCAGGCCCATGCGCCCGAGCACGTCGTCGGCGCGGGGGCCGGTGAGGCCGATGGCGGTAAGCGAGCCCGGCTCTCCAACCTGTTCGCCATCGAGAGGGATCAGCTCGACGTCGTCCATGATGACGAAATGCTCGAGATGGGCCATCAGCTTTTCGAACTGATCGGAGGCAATCTCGAGTTCAAGGCTTGATTCCCCGGCAAAGGGCGTTCCGAGCATGGGATCGAGCTTTCCCTGACCGGCAGCGACGGGGGCGCGCCGCACCGGCGAAGCTTCCTCACTGCCGCGCCAGACGGTGAGGTCGCCCTGAATGCGTCCCTGGGCGTTCAACACCAGGTTCCATGCGCCGCTGTTGGGGAATAAGTCGTTGACGGTGTTGGTGACCATGCCGCTGAGCCAGCGGAATCGGTCCTCACCACGAACGGCAACGCGGCGCATCCAGCCGAGATCGTGGAGTGCGGCTCCCTGAACCAAGGCAGCAATTTCGCTTTCGGGCGCGTCCAATACCTGTGGCGTGAGCACGCCGTGGCAAGCAACCAGTTGGTGAGGAGTGCGTGACGATTCCAGCATGGCGGCAAGCGCTGTAGGCTGTATCGTTACGGAAAGACTGCTGTCAGTCATGGGAAGTACTTCTCCGCTGTTCGGCACAGTTTTTCCGGTGATTTCCGGGGCCGGACCGCATCCTGATTATAGCCTTGGAAGGTTAAAGCGCGGTTTGAGCGGAAACCGGGAAGAACTTGTGTTTTTGAACAGGGAATGCTGGTAAAACTGGCTCTAGAGTGGGATGACGGGTAAAGGGAGACGATTTGGACGAGCTGAGGGCAGTGCGGCGTGCGGCGAGGGGAGCCAAACCCCGTTGGCTCAATCACAGACGGGGAGTTGTGGCCGCGATCTGCCTGGCGGCGGCGACGGCCGTAGCACAGCAGGCCGTTCCGGTAGTCCTTGAAACCGTTTCTCCGAGCCCGGAGACGAGTTTTGCCAGCATGAGCGCGAAGCAGGATAACGGGAAGTCGTCGACCCACATCACTCCGGAACAGGCAAAGCAGCTTTTTTCGCTGGTGGACGAGCTGATCAAGTTCTCGTCAGATGAGACGGGACTGCCGATCAAGAGCACGGTGAAGCGGCAGATGACGACGCGCGCGGCGGTGCAGAGCTACCTGGAAGAGAAGTTCAATGACGACCAGGACGCCAAGCGGCTGCAACGGGACGAGATTGTTTTGAAGAAATTTGGCCTGCTGGACCGCGACTTTCAGTTGAAGCCGTTTCTTCTGGCGCTGCTGAAGGAACAGATCGAGGCTTACTACGACTCGAAAACCAAGACGGTGAACATGCTGGACTGGGTTGACGTGGAGGAGCAGAAGCCGGTGCTGGCGCACGAACTGACCCATGCGCTGCAGGACCAGCACGCGGACCTGGAGAAGTGGGACGACCAGACGCCCGACGACGTTTCAACCGACTCGGCGAGCGACAACGACCACCTGGCAAGAGATGAGATGGATACGGCGCGCGACGCCGTCGCCGAGGGGCAGGCCACGGCGGTGATGATGGACTACATCCTGAAGCCGGCGGGCAAGAGCCTGGTGAAAGATCCCGAAGTGATGGACATTGTGAAGGGGCAGATGAACGGTGCGGACAATTCGCCGGTGATGGCGCGCGCTCCGCTGCTGCTTTCGGAGTCGATGCTTTTTCCTTACCGCGAAGGACTGAGCTTTGAGCAGGACATATGGATGGATCAGGGAAAAGCCGAAGCCTTCTCAGGAGCGCTTGACCATCCGCCGACGTCGACGTGGGAGATCATCAATCCGCGCGAATACGAGAGACACCAGGTTCCGTCCATCCCGCTCCTGCCGGATATTCATCCGCTGGTGGACAGTCTCTACAAGGCCTACGACATCGGCCAGGTAGGACAGCTGGACGTGCATATTCTGACGGAGCTGTTTGGCGGCGACGAAGCGGCGCGCAACCTGACGCCGGCGTGGAATGGCGGCATTTACTGGGCGGGGCAGTTGCGCAGCGCGAAGACGGCGGAGGAACAGGCGAATTTGAAGTCGCTGGCGTTGTTCTACCTGGCGGCGTGGCGCAACCCTACTTCCGCTCAGAACTTTGCCAAGTTGTATGCCGGAAACCTGGGACGGAAGTATTCCGGACTGAAAAGGGATACAGCCGCGCAGGCGACCGCGCCCAACGATGGCCGCACAGTGGAACAGGTTTATAGCACAACCGAAGGGCCGGTGGTGATTACCACGCGCGGCAAGCTGGTCTTTATTACGGAGAGTTTTCCGCTGGAGCTGGCGCGTCAACTGACATCGCTCATTCTGGATGCGCAGGGGACGGGCGAGATGAAGATGGCGATGGGAGGCAGCAAAGCCATGGCCAGCACGGCCAGTGGGAAGACCGAACCGCTTTCAGGGGACATGGTGCGCTTTATGGCCCACTGCGGCGTGATGAAAGCGGCGGTGGACGCCGCTGTGCAGGCCGGGAGATAAAACAGCCGACGCCCCTGAGATAGAGATGAGCTTTCTGGTTGGGCTTCGTCGTATCCCACCCATGCGATAGAAAAAAGTCGCATGGATGGGGCACGGGAATTCTAGAGCAGATTCGGAAATGGTGTAGACCAACGGACTTTCCCTCAGGGGCTAAAGTGTCTGCGTGAAAACTCGTGGAAATCAAGTTTTGTTCGCGGAGCACAATTCATTCCAACAGATTCGCGGCGCCCATACAGGGCGCCAGGTCTAATTTTCCGGACCTTTCCCAGGATTGCGTCCGAGCCTTCGTCTCGGACTCCATCCTGGGCTATTATCTTTCGCTCCCTCCGGGAGCTCTTGCCGCTTCGCGGATCGGAAGTCAGCGGTACTCACGCAGACACTAAAGCCCATTGATTTTATTGGCATTTTGCGGCACGGCTAAAGCCGTGCCCTTTCAAAGCCGGTCTACGGTAAATGCAAAAATGCTTTAACGCGATCAGACGATCCCCGATGGGTTCATCTCTGGACGTGACGCGCCTGGACGAGTCAAGCTGCTCGCGAAGAGCATCGGGGCGGCGGCTGTTTTGCTCTACTGATTGCCGTCAAGAATTGAACCGATCACTCCACCCAGCAATCCGCCACCAAGGCCGGCAGCCGTGGTGTTTTGACGCGCCTCAGCCTTGGGCAAATATTCGCTGATCTGGTGTGCGAGCCGGGAGATGGGTAAGGTTTGCAGCCACACCGCGCCGGGGCCGGTGAGCACGGCGAGGAACAGGCCGTCGCCACCGAAGATCATGTTCTTAATGCCCGGAACCATGGTGATCTGGAAGGCGACCGAGGATTGGAATGCTCCCACGTGGCCGGGATGCACGCGCAGGGTTTCACCAGGGGCGAGATTCTTGACGACGAGTTCACCGCTGAGCTCGAGCCACGCGGTTCCCACGCCACCGACTTTCTGCAGGAGGAAGCCATCGCCGCCGAAGATGCCGGCGCCGAGTGACTGCTGGAAGCCAACTCCGATGGTGACCTGGGGCGTGGCGCAGAGGAAGCCATGACGGTGGACCATGTACTCGGGACCGTTGCCCAGTTCGACGGGAACAATGTGGCCGGGCATCTTGGCGGCGAAGGAGACCTCGCCGGGATACTGGATGGCGCGATACTCGGTCATGAAGATGCTGCCGCCGCCGGCGACACGCTTGAGCACGCCGAAGATGCCACCGCCCCCACCCATCTGGGTGTGGGTTTGCATCTGGATGGAGCCGGTCATCCAGGAGAGCTCCCCGCTCTCGGAGTACACGCTCTCGTTGGGGTCGAGTAGAACGTCGAGTACGGGCATGGTGGTGCCCTGAATCCTGGCTTGCATAGCAAGACCTCCTGTCAGCCAACAGTGTACCCGCAAGCGAGACTGCGCGGCGTTGAAAATTGGAGAAACAGGCAGGGGCGCGGGGTTGCGTCAAGAGTTGATTGATTTCACTTGAGGTGCAGCGCGAGGAATGCTTTGATGGCGTCGAGGTTTGCTGAGTAGAAGCGGGGATCGGACCAGTAGGTGTGCTTGCCGCCGTTGGCCTGAAAGAACTCGACAGGTACGCCCGCCGCTTTGAGGGCATTGGTGAAGGCGACGGCCTGCACGAAGGGGACGGACTGATCCTGGTCGCCATGGCCAACGTAAAACGGCGGCGCACCCGCATGCACCTGAAACTGCGGGGACGCGGCCTTGCATGTCTCCATGATGGATTCGCATTGCCCTCCGAGGTAGATGGTTACGACAGACGGCAGCGAAGTTTTGGGATCGGGCAAGGTGAGGTCGAGGGCGCCGTTGAAGACGATCGCCGCCTCGACGTGGGAGGCAGTATCTCCCTGGGCCAGGCCTACAAGTGCGGCCAGCTCACCGCCAGCCGAGGTGCCCGCAACGGCAATGCGGAAAGGATCGAGATGGTACTCGGCCGCATGTGCGCGGAAGAACCGGACGGCCGCAAGAGACTCGTTAAGCGCTCCGGGAAATGTAGATTTGCCGAGATCGTAATCGATGGTGAAGCCGACGTAGCCTGCGTCAGCCATCGCCTTGATCACCTTGATCATCTGGTTGCGATTGCCGCTGACCCATCCGCCGCCGTGGATGAAGACGATACCGGGATGAAGGCCCGGGCTCATGGGAATGTAGACGTCAGCCTTGAGCGGTCCGTTGATTCCCAGGGTGTAGGTGACGTCGCTGGTGACGATGAAGTTCTCTTCGACAGGAGGATTCTCGCCCACGGGAGTGGGCGCCTGTTGCGCGGAGAGCAGCGCCGAGCAGGCCGCGATGTGGAAGATAGCAAGGGGAAGAATCCACTTCAAACGCATGCACCGATACCTCGTTTGCCATGCTGAACCGCGTCTGGAAGGATGTCAAGGCGGGTTGAAGCGAGCATGGAATCAGGAAGCGGGCGCGGAGTCAGGAGGTTGGCGCGACGCCGGCCATGATGATGGGGAGTGTGGGCGTGGGGGAACCTTCAGCGCGCTCGATGGTGACGCCGAAGGCCTTGGCCTGCACGCCGACGGGAAGATCGGGCAAGACGAGGCTGGCGTTCCCTGAGGCATCAGGCCTGAAGGTGCCGGCAGGGATGGACGGTGCGCCATTGGAAGGGATCACCCAGAGCTCGTAGGTTTTGTCCGCAGGCAGCGGGCCCATGTTGCTGGCCTCAAGAATGAGTCCTCCGCGCGAAGCGAGATAGACGGCGCGCGCAGTGGGAACGGGCGCAGCCTTGCCCGCGGTGAGCACAACGTGCTGCGCTTCAGGCGCAGTTAGAACGTCCAGCACTTTTTGCGCGTGCTGACTGTCCGCGGCGAATTGCGCGATCAGATAGTTGTCTTTGGCAAGCTCGTGCTGGACGGAGTTGTTCGCCAGGCCAAGCAGGACGGCAACAAGCGCCATGACGGCAGCGATAGACCAGGGAATAAAAATAGCGGCACTACGCTTTGGCGGCTCACTGCGGATGGGAACGACTTCAACAGGCGCTGCGGGCGCAGGCAGATCGGCAAGGCGATCAATGAATCGCTGCCGCGCACCTTCAGGCAGGGGATGCTGTTCGACGCTCATGGCGACCATGGCGAGGTCAGAGGAGATTTTCTCGAACTCGGCCTGGCACGCGGGGCACTCGGCGAGATGAGCGCGCACGAGAGCGGCCTCTGCCGGAGTGGAACCGTGCATGGCGTAGAGGGCGAGATCCTCCTGCTCGAAATGTCCGCCGGTGGTCATGCTTCGAGAGCCTTTCGTAGAGTGATGAGCGCCGACCTGATGCGGGTTTTGACCGTACCCAGCGGGTCGCCTGTTCGTGCTGCAATCTCAGAGTGGCTGAGCCCCTCAAAATAGGCCAGCTCCATTGAAGCCTGCTGGTCCTGCGGCAAAGCCTTCATCACCTTGCGCACCATTTCGATCATGGACTTGTGCTGGCTCTCCGCGGCCAGGTTTGTTTTCGACACCAGCACCACGTCGTCGACCGAGTCGGAGGGCTTTCTGCGGCGCAGCGCATCAATGGCGCGATTGCGGGCGACCACGGCTAGCCAAGCGCCCATAGGTCCGCGCCCTTTGAGAAACGCGTGGGGCTCGCGCCAGACCTTGAAGAACACATCCTGCAAAACATCCTCCGCGTGTCCGGGATCCGCAAGCACCCGCAGAGCCACCGAATACACCATGCGACTGTAGCGATCGAAGATCTGGGCCATGGCCTGCTGATCGCCGGCGCGCACGCGATCGAGGAGCAGATCGTCGTCCGCCGAGGGAACTGTAGACGGCCCAACTCCAGCCATTCTAGATTCATCTGGAGTGCTATCCAGAGAACGAAGGCCGGAAGGGATCGGATTGGGGGGAGCGTCGGGCATGAGGTGATAGATGGGGAAAATGGCGGATCGGGCTGCCTGCTTGGGTCATTCTATGGTTCGCTGCGAGGAAGATACAACCTATTTCGAGCGTTTTTCGCGGCGCCGAAAGACCGGCGGAGATTTTGTGGCGAGGCAAATGGGCCGAAGGGTTGCTCCGGCCCACCGTTTCGCGCCTGGAGAAGGAACAGGGACCTGAGTTCCTATCCGGGTACGAACTGAGGAGGCAAATTGGATTCAACCGCGGCGAAATTCTGCGGCACGGCTGAAGCCGTAGCCTTAAAAAAGGCAGACTCTTCCCCTGATGAGTGTTTCGGCAGCATGCG
>Ga0224554_1001989_pt1 | contig 11401 bp, 10 predicted proteins | sample 714S22024metaG_FD_180666 | JGI IMG/M metagenome (GOLD analysis project Ga0224554, IMG submission 180666) | Peat soil microbial communities from Stordalen Mire, Sweden - 717 S2 20-24 | ecosystem: Environmental > Terrestrial > Soil > Wetlands > Peat | place: Sweden: Norrbotten County, Stordalen...
TGTCGTCCTCCTCAGCCTTCAACGAGGGCGGCTGCGGCAACACTCGCTCCCGTTCACTCTGTAGCTCTTTCCATAGCTGATCGGCGCTTGCACCGACACCGGCCTTCTCGACCAACTCGCGCGCCATCGCGCTCATCAGGTCTTCGTCGGTGTCGAGAGATTGCAGTCCTTCACCGGAGAACTTGCCCTCCATCATCAATGCAACGAGCATTTTCTTGCCCATCAAACGGAGGCAGGTCTCCTGCATAGTCCCCGTATAGGTCACGAACTTCACGCGCACCGCGTGCCGCTGGCCGATACGCCAGGAGCGGCGACTGGCCTGCCGCAACGTATGCAGCGAGTAACCGGTCTCATAGAAATAGAGCGTCGGAAAGGCCAAAAGGTCGAGGCCCGTCTCCACCAGTTTCGGGTGGCAGATCACGACTTCAACTCCGCCTTTCAGTTGCCGCTCGTACCAATCCTCACGCTTGTCGGTGGCAACCGAAGAGCGCAGCACGGCAACCCGGAATCCAGCCTGCCTGAGCACAGACTCCAGCCGCAGGGTAACATCCTTCTCGCCCGTGTAAGTCGCATAGACTTGGCAGCGCCGCCCCTGCCTGAGTTCCTCACGCACATCGGCGATGAGCGCGCGTTCCTTCGAATAGAGACCGTCCTCCTTGAGGTTCTGGGGCGTCGTCACCAGGAACTTCACATACTCTTTGGTCTCCGCGTCAAAGGCCCGCGCCCAGATGTCTTCGAAGCCGAAAGGGTGGTCGGGATAGAGCAGCAGCGTGTTGAGCAGAATGCTCATCAGGCTCTTGTTGCCCCGATGCGACCGAATGGCCGACCGTATGTCCTCTTCGAGTTCTTCGTAGGCTTTGGCCAGTTCCTCGTCCATCTCAACCGATAGCACACTCTCGTCGTATCGCGGCAGGTTGTCCGCAATATCTTCGAGCGAAAGAAATGCCGTCGTATTCATCAGAAACTTTCCGAACAGCAGCGGCGAGGCGCCGGGCTTCTTCAACACTTGGATGGTCTTCTTCGTCGCTCGCGAACAGGCGTTGTCTGTCTCCCGCACCTTCTCAATGGTTTCAAGCACGCCATACTGCTGCTGAAAGTCGCGTCGCCCCTGACCGCCGTAGGCAAACCCCTCGCCGGCCATGGTGCGCGGCTCCATGCGGTAGAAGATGTTGAACAGGTCATCGGCATATCCGCCCATCAACGTGCCGGTCAGAGCGATCAGCCTCTTTGCCGCGCGTCCCAATACGCCGAGACCGTTACCTTGCGCCGTATCTCCGGCCAGTTGGTGCAACTCGTCGGCGATGGCAAAGTCGAACCATCCGCCCATATACCGGCCGATGTACTCAATCGGAGCCATTCGCTGAATGCGTTCGCGGTCAGCCTGCCAGAGAGCCGAATAGTACATCGTGCCGCTATGCGGCAGAGTCACCGATTCAAAGAGCTTGATCTTGTCGACGAAGTCGAGATGGGTGAGCTTCTGCCGCTCCGAGTCCATGATCGCTTGGCCGGTGTCGGGATTGATGACACCGCCGAAGTTCGGCCCGGATTTCGCCTTGAGGTAAGCGTGCTCCCAGTAGTAGCCCAGCTTCCCCTTGTCCTTGCCGGTGATGAAGAAGGCTGGACCGGAGCAACGCTTGCGCCACTCCTTGCGGCCCATGCACCGCAGTTCGGCGAGAGATAGGCGCAGGCCCTCGTACACAATTCGGCCCTTGCGCAACTTGACTTCGCAGATGCCGTGCGGCTTCTTGGGATCGCCGCCGTTGCGCATATCCTCGATCAGAAAAGTTCTGGCGCGCGGCACAGTCAGCAGAGCCTCACGTGCCCACTTGTGCGTGATGTGCGAAGGGCACATCACCAGCGTTGAACTGGGCCGCCCTTCCGCCAGCACATGGATCGTGCCTAGCGCCATGTATGTCTTGCCGGCTCCGCACTCGGCTACGATACGCGCGGACTTGGCATTACGCAGGTACTTCGCAGTGCCTGTGATCGCAAGTGCCTGTGCAGGGAGTGCCTTGCGCAGAAGGGTTGCAATGCGCGGCGCAACAGGGTCTTTCGTGCCTTGAAGCGGGGGGTAGGTTTCGAGAATGCGCGAGCCCAATTCAACTGCATGGGCTCGCAAGTAATCAAACGAGGATTTCATGCGGATACCTCACAAGGGAACACTTTGGGTAGAACTCAGTCGACACTTTGGAAAGGAAATGGAAGGCGCGGTGAAATTGCGGGCACAGGAGACAAAGTCCCGACGATTCTACAACTCACCAAGTCCTCGAAAACACATGACGCCAGATCCCTTCAATGAGCCTTACGCTCTATTGGCGCTCTTCAGCGCAGGATTTCTTGCGCCATGGCGACATTTAAGGAGTAATCGGTGTCAATGAATGCCTCGGCGGATTTGCTCCTCGTCGAGCCCCGTCCGTGAGCATCATTAGACGACTGCGGCGACTGGGGCGTGGCGGAGGCGTTCTGCGTCGGCGCGGGGCGGTGCCCCGAAGGCACGCACATATTCGCGGCTGAACTGGGAGGGCGACGCGTACCCGACGTTGAAAGCGGCCGTGGCCGCATCCTGACCCTCCGCGATGAGGAGCCGGCGTGCTTCCTGTAGGCGGACGTGCTTCTGGTACTGCAACGGACTCATAGCTGTGACGGCGCGGAAGTGGCGGTTGAGCGAAGGAACGCTCATGTGCACGGTCTCTGCAAGCGTCCCCGATGAGAACGGTTCATCGAAGTGGCTGCGAAGCCAGCGGATGGCATCGGCGATCTGCGCGGTCCGGCCGCTGTCCGCAAAAGACTGGCGAAGCATGGAGCCGTGCTGTCCGCGCAGTAACCGGTAGAAGATTTCGCGCGTGATCAGGGGCGCGAGTGTGGCGATCATCGCTGGTTCGTCGAGGAGGCGGACAAGACGAAGGCAGGCATCGTGAAGTGGCGTGTCGACCTGCCCGATGGCGAGAGCGCACGCGGGGTCAACGGGCTGCGGCGCGGGTGGCAGGTTGAGCACCATCTCTGAAAGTGCAACAGGTTCAATCGCCAGGCTGAAAGAAAGGTACGGATTCTCTTCAGACGAACGCACAATGGTGCCGGTCACCGGCAGGTCGAGCGAAGAGATGAGATAGTCATTCGCTGCATAGCGGAAGATGCGGTTGCCGAGTGCGACGTGCTTTTCTCCCTGGGCCATGACACAGACCATCGGGGTGTAAATGAGCGGCATGCCAGCGGATTGGCGGCGGCTGAAGCGGTAGAGCGTAAGGCCAGGGACCGACGAGGGTGTCACGTCGTCGGTCGCATGGCGCGCGAGGATGGCTGCAAGTTCCTGCATTTGTCTCTTTTAGACTACTTTGAGAGCGAGGTCGACTCAGAAACTTTGAGCGGATCAGGCAATGTGTCGCCCGGATCGTTCTACCGGTTGCTCGGTTTGGCGGCATACCTTCTTGTAAGACGTTCAAGAAGGAGATGGCAATGAGCAAGGTCTGGTTTGTTACAGGAAGCAGCCGCGGGTTGGGTCTCGAGATCGCAAAGGCCGCATTGGCCGCAGGGCAGAAGGTAGTCGCAACCGCACGCGACGCCAGCGCAGTGAAGAAGGCGTTGGGCCAGCAGGAGAATCTTCTGGCGCTGAATCTGGACGTGACGAAGCCGGCCGAGGCGGAAGCAGCCGTGAAGGCTGCCATAGCCAAATTTGGAACGGTGGATGTCCTGGTGAACAACGCGGGCTACGGCCACTTCGGTCCGTTTGAAGAGGCAAGCGTCGATGACGTGGCGAAGCAGTTTGATGTGAACCTGTTCGGTGCCATGCATGTCACACGTGCGGTGTTGCCGGTAATGCGCAGGAGAAAGAGCGGACGGGTGTTCAACATTTCGTCCATCGCGGGCCTGCAGGGATTCGGCCTGAGTTCGCTGTATTGCAGCAGCAAGTTTGCGCTGGCGGGATGGTCGGAATCACTCTCGATGGAGCTGGAGCCGCTCGGCATTCAGGTGACATGCGTGGAACCGGGTTTCTTTCGCACGGACTTTCTGGGTGGCAGCTCGGTGCAGTATGTCGAAGCGAAGTTGCCGGAGTATGAAGGCGGCGTGAAGCAAATGCGCGCATGGCTGGATGGGAAGCACCAGACGCAGGAGGGTGACCCCAAAAAGCTGGCGGGAGCGTTATGGCAGTTGGTGGCGGCGGAGAAGCAGCCGATACATCTGCTGATGGGCAGCGACGCAGTGCAGAGAATGTATGACCGTATTGCGCGCGATACGGCAGAGACGCAGCAGTGGAAGTCTGTGTCGGTATCAACTGACTTCTAACTTGCGGCATGCGGTCGCATCCTTCCCGCAAGGTCGAACGGGTGTGGCCGCTGCTTTAGGTCTGCCAATTCCAACTGGCGCGTACCAAATCGCTCATCCAGAACGATTTGAACGCGAAAGGCGGGATAGGTACCCGAAAACGCCCTTCACAACGGGGATCACTAATGACGGATCCGATCAGGGGATTCGCGTCGCCTTGGCGACGTATGAGGACTGATTTTCTGCACGGGTTCTCTGAAAGGCGCATCCCCCTCCGAGAAAATCGGACCGAAGACAGAAAATCGCTACCCCAAGGCCTCGTTGAGGCCCTTGAAGGTTGCGTCGAACTTGCCGTGCTCGGCGGCGAATCTCAGGGGCTTGCATCGCTCGACCACGATCTCCGTGGCTGTAGTATCGTCACGCAGGATGGTCATAACCTCAGCGATGAAATCGGCCAACGGCATGGCTCGGAGATCGGTGCCATGATTAGGTCCGAGGTTCGTCTGCACGTAGGGCGGAATCAGTTCCAAAACCTCGGTCGTAGTCGTCTTAAGTTGGAATCGCAGAGACAGCGTGTAAGAGTGCATGGCAGCCTTGGTCGCGCTGTAGGTTGGCACAAAAGCACCGGGCAGGAAGGCCAGCCCTGACGTCACATTCATGATGGTTGAGCTTGGCTGTTCCCGCAAAAGCGGAAGCAGAGCAGCGGTCAGGCGGATGGGACCGAGCAGATTGGTGGTCACCATTGCTTCCATTTCGGCCAGGTCTTCTGACTGAGCCCGGAGATTTTCCGGGCTCTGGATGCCAGCGTTGTTGATCAGGACATTGAGATTCGGGAACTTTTCCCGCATTGTCTGCGCGAAGTTTCGGATCGCGACCGGGTCTGCGGCATCGAGCGTGACGGCCTGCATCCCCGGATGAGCGGCCGTCACGACATCGAGAGCAGATTGCCGCCGCCCGGAGATGATGACCTGGTTGCGAAGCTGATGGAACGCCTCGGCCAAGCCGCGGCCGATGCCAGAGCTGCCACCCGTAATCAGGATGGTGTTTCCTTGCAGATTCATGGTTCAGTCCTTTTCCAGAGGAGGCTCGTGTCGCTCGTTATTTCGAAGACGCCATCAGACGGCCGGCCAGAAACGCGCCGATTGTATCGAGTGCCTGGGTAGAGGCTGCCAGCTTTCCAATGCCGGACAGGAACCCGTGTGCCATGCCTTCCCACACATCCGCGCGTGCATCCACGCCAGCCGCAACGGCCCGCTCGACATAGCGGAGCGAGTCATCCAGCAGTACCTCATCGTCGCCCACATGTACACGGATCGGCGGCAGCCCAACAAATTCACCATATAGAGGAGACGCCACGGGATCAGCCGGGGCAGTGACCGGGTTTGGGCCGCCCAAATAGGAGCGTACGAGTTCGGCTGCCTGCGAATGGATGAAGTAGGGATCGGCTGCGGCGCGCGTCTCCCAACTCGTTCCGGTAAGCGTCAGATCGGTGACCGGCGAAAGCACGACCGCCGCCACCGGGAGCACACCGCCCGATGTTTTCTGTGCCGTAGCAAAAGACAGAAGCCCTAGTGCAAGATTGCCGCCGGCCGAGTCTCCTGTAATCGCAACCTTTGAGAAACCTCGTTCGATGAGTCCCAGATAGCAGGCACGCACATCCTCTGTCGCCGCTGGAAAGGGATGCTCGGGGGCGAGTCGGTAGTCCGGCACGAACGCATCCACGCCGGTGCGAGCGGCAATATGCCCAACAAGATGTCTGAATGCCTGAGCCGAACCCCAGTTGAACCATCCACCATGCAGATGAAGGATTGCTTCACCGGTCCGGGCACTCTCGGGGCGGCACCACCAACCGGAGACACCTCCCACAGTATCGGCTTCGTAGGTGACGCCAACAGGCGCGACTACCCGTTCCATGATGGTGTCGAAGGGGACGCGGGCCGCCGTCCCTTGCAGGCGCCCTTTGTTGGGTTCAACGACAGTCCGCATAGCGGCCATCGCAGTGTTGTCTTCCGCACTGATCGTATGGATTGCTGACCAGAGGCGGTTCTCTTGAATCGTCGTCTTCACGTGTTCTTCTCCTGCGCGATCCGTTTCATACGAATCCGCTCTTTATATTTACTAGACGTAAAGGAATATATTTCGATGCAAATTTATTTGTCTTTCCGTTCAGGTAAACTATTGGCGTGCCCGAGTCTGTCCACAAATCCGCACATCTCGGCAGGCCGCGCAGCGACGCGGCCGTGTCCCACGCGGCGATCATGGACGCCGTCTATGAGTTGCTGAAGGAGAGGCCAGCCCGCGATCTGACCATGGAAGCGGTCGCCAAACGGGCAAATGTCGGCAAGCCGACCTTATATAAATGGTGGCCCTCCAAGGCCGCGCTGATTATGGCCATGTTCAATGAGAGGCTCGCCGGACAGTTGGAGGCCCCTGCCGCGGCAACGGCAGAAGAGGCGATTCGCGCAAAGATGCGAAGGCTGATTAAGCAGTTCAACGGGCTCTTTGGAAAAGTGATGGCCGACCTGATCGCAGAAGGTCAGAGTGATTCGGCAATCTTGCAGGAACTCTGCGAGCGACACATCCGTCTACGGAGGGCGTCCACCGTCGACGACATTGAACGAGGCAAGGCGGCGGGCGAGTTCTCCGCCGCCACGGATGCCGAGCTTCTGGTAGATGCGATTTTCGCACCCGTGTACTATCGGTTCCTGCTCCGCTTCGCACCCCTGACGGAGAAGTACGGTAACGACCTGATTGATCAGATCCTGCTCGGAGTGCGGAAGGAACAAAAACTCTCTACCTGCAAAAGTCATCGTCGGTTGCGTGTGAACCCTGGCTAACCAGAGCTTTGCGGTCAGTTGATCCCGGCTATTCGGAAGCACTGTGGTCGGATAGATCCCGGTAAACGCCGTTGTCGCCGGGAGGGAATCTTGATTGATGCGTGATCGCTGCATCGCTCAGAGAACGGGTCTGAGTCTGTTGTAGGCGAAATTAGAACCTCCTGCAGTTCAGGAACGGACTATCAGGAAAAAGGCGGACCAGTGCCTGCCAATCCCGCAGTCGAAAGGTCCGAAAACAGCAGCGTCGACGAGGTGAATCGAGGCCAAGCTATCGGTCCATTTCTCTCTGGAAAACTCAGAACTCGGGAGCGTAAGCCCTCTCCGATCCACGCAAGCACTTCTTCCGTTGTCGCTGAGATCAGCACTGGCTGGCACCCAATGCCATCGAGCGGCTTGATGCGTTCTTCCGCCTCCAAAGCACCGAGGACATGCTCAGCCCACGACGGTTCGGCAGGCAGCCCAAGAAAGCTCACCAGCGCGGCCCAGGCCTGATCGCGCTTGTATCCAAGCAGAATCGTCCGCCCCACGCCTCCGTTCGTGTAGAGTTGCTCCGAAACAGCCACCAGGTGCCGCACGGGATGTTTCCGGTCCTGCAAGCTCACGGCTCCCTTGTAGCAGGAGGCGTGTTCGCCGAGTGACACCTCCTTCACTTCGCCGTCCGGGAAAGTCAGCGTGAACGTGGCTTTCTCGTGCACCGCCGCCGTGATCGCGCCAACGTCGGAGTCGTTGCCAAAGACGCTGATGAGGTGCGCCTGTTCGTCTTCTCCTACGTAGCGGTCCACCCGCAGCCGAATCCGCGTCGAGGTCTTCTCCGTCATGCGGTGATACTCAAGCAACCCGAGTCTCAGGTGCGCATTCTGCATCTTCCTCTCCTTCCGGCGTCAATGGCGTCTCGGTCAGCTTCAGGGTTCTGCCGTCGGCATAGGCCAATTGCAACTCGTTGGTCCACCGTTCCCGGTGATGGATGATCTGCTCATCGCCGTCCTCTTCGACGAAGGTGGTCACATGCTTGACCGACCTCCATCGCGCGATGTGCCGGTCGGCGCCTTGGCCAAAGACTCCATTCAGCAGGCCCGCCGTGCAGAGCAGGCCCACATGGCCTCCATGCAGCGGCGTGATCGGACGGCCAGTGGCCACGTCCTCGCGCGGCATCAGAAAGGGCAATGTCTGCTTCCATGCGCCTGACTGCGGCAGCAAGTCTTCCAGCAGGTCATACGGCAGCCCGCGATAACTCAGCGTTGCCTCTTCTGATGGAGGCACGGGATATGGTTCACACGCGTCCGGTGCCAGCTCCGGCAACGCCTGAAAACTGCCATACGGACTGATGCGTTGAAGTTGCCTCCGCGCCTCTTCGACAGCCACGCCCCGCACATTGCGGCGAACTCCAAGCACAGCGATCTGCCGGAAGCGGACTGATTCATCGTCGGTCATGCGAAAGATATTCAGCCAGGCGAAATGCGAACTGAGCACCCCGGCGCACTCGTGCAGGCGCTCGAAGGGAATGACCAACACCAGCACGCCCTCCATCACCAGCCAACGGAAAGTATGTTCCAGAAACAGACGCTCCATGCGGCTATTGCCGACTGACCCGATCTCGGAATCGTAAGGAGGATTGAGGTACAACAGCGAAAAGGATTCCGGCTTGGCAATTGCGTCAAACGTATTGCCCTGGATCGTCTCGATCCCCGCCGCGCTTGCGAGCAGTGCTCGCTCTGTATCGAGTTCTACGCCATAGCGGCGCACATCGGCGCCATGGGTAATCAGGTTGAGAGCCACGCCTTGCCCCACGCAGGGATCTACCACCGATGCCGGTCCTGTGAAGCTGAGTAGCTGACGAAGATTGGCACCTTCGCTCACTGGGAGCGGGTAGAAGCCCATCTTAAGTTTTGCGACACTCCTGGCCATCGAGATCCTTTCTGCTGGGTTTGATTGAAATGACTGGTGATATTGCGACGCGTCAGAGGACACCGCAAAGCAAGGTTAGGTGTTAACCAGTCGGTTCATCGCTTATCCTGCTTGGGGAGGTGCTGACCGCACCATGACGGAATCCATTCTTTTCGAGATCGATGCCGAGATTGCGCGTCTTATGCAAGCCAAGGCACTTTTGAGTTCCACAGGAACGACCGCAATCAAGCGCAAGCCGGGTAGACCGTCCAAGACAGCTACCATTGTCGTCCCGGTTGTCCAAAAGATGAAGAAGCGCAAGAAGATGAGTGCAGAGGGGCGAGAACGCGTCCGTCAGGCACAGATCAAGCGCTGGGCCGCAGTAAAGCTGGCCGCCAAAACTTCCGTCGCACCATTGTCGAAAGCGAAAAAGAAAACTGCGAAGGTCGCCGCCTGACAGGCAGTGGCAAATTAGACAAGCACTTCGCAGCTTATCCGCGCTCCGGTCAAAAGCGAAAAATCTCCCACTGGAAAAGTTTCAGGCGAGACAAATACCGTGGATGCGGAGAGCTTCCTGGAGATCAGGATCATCTTCCAACAGTGCATCCGATTGGGCATTCTCCAATGGAAATGGCTCGAAGATCGCCCAGTTCTCAAGTGAGTGACCATATCGAGAGCGATAGAAGATGCCCGCAAAATTCAAGCGGTAGGCTTGCCGTGAAGCAAGTTGTGTAAGCCGCCGCGGTTCGGCGTTCTCCAGCGTGCTCAGGTCGATGTCTTTCACTCCAAGGCGAAGCGCCTCTGCCGCCAACGATCTCCGCAGGTGACTGACCCACGAGGTCGCATAAATGTCGGCGAAAGCGCCTTCGATCTTGGCTTTGCCCATCATTCGAACTGCCATCCATTCGCGCGGCAGCGTACCAAGAGGAAGGAAGTCGTCAGCGCCCTCAATTGCTGCCAATTCAGCGAACAGCGAGAGGTCGGGGCGGAAGCGCGCAAGGGTTTCGACAAAACACGCCAGCCGCTGGGAAGAAGCGTAGAGGACGCGATAGTAGCCCTCTGGATCTTCGAACCTGTTTCCGAACGTGCCATCGCTGTGAGCTAGAAACCAATTCGGTGGTTGCCAGGCATCAGGTCGGCGGCCAAGACGATAAACCGGTCCATCGGGTCGGCGAGTTTCAAGTTCCATCGGCTTACGCTCCAGCAAGGAATGCGCGTGCGGCACTCAGAATTGCCGGCGCTACAGCGTCGATTTCACTCTCACGCAGCAGCCGTAGCGGAACGCGGTCGCCAAGCTCAGGATTCACCCCGGTAAGCCATGCCTGCACTACAGCGGGCGAATCATGCTCACTCAAGGTGCGCACCACCTGAAAGGCAAATCGGAGGCGTGCTTCGGCGTCCCCGTAGATTTCGCCGCCGGCGATCCAGCGATCCACAGCGCGCGCATCTTTCACTCCACCTATATAGGCGGTAAGCTTGCGCCCGACGATCTCCACCAACTTTGTGATGACCGCAGTCACAGGAAGCCGCAAGGCCTCTCGATGTGCGAAAAGATCGTGCCTCGGTTGCGATGCTGTTGCCATGGAAGATCTCCTCGGAATGGTTCCTAAGGTGAGTATCGCACGAATGCCGATAAATTACACGATAATCACATTAAAATACCATCTAAATAGCAAATTGGGCACCAACCGCCTCACTGCATCCGAAACTGTTCCCCAAAGTCCTCCAACCCAATGGCGAAGTTCTCCGGGCCACCATCGTGCAAGGCCCGGAGCAGAGCTTTCTGCTCCGCAGCCTGGACCCAGCCTTCGAGATCCCGTCCGCTCAATGTCCGATCCTGGGTCTGCACTGCCAGCAGAACAGCTCCGTCGTTTAACGAGAACCCTATCTTCTTGCCTTTCAATAGATTAGAGAGTAGACGGATGCGAGCATTCCGGTCCGGCAATGGAATGACGAGCTTCTCCTGAAACCGGCTGCGAACGGCAGCGTCAATTCGTTCGATGTGATTGCTGGCGGCGACAAGGAAGACATGACTGTCGTGGGCGCTGATGCCGTCCATCTCCTGGAGGAGTTGGCCGACAATCTCATCCGTCAACTGGTCATTGCCGCCCGCTGCCGCACGATCAGATGCGATAACATCCAACTCATCCAGAAACAGGATCGCCGGTGCGTTCGACCGCGCGCGTTCGAAGAGCAGTTTCACCCGGTTGCCGCTCTGGCCGAGGTAGTTCGCCTTCACATCGGCCGTGGTGGCCGCGATAAATGTCAGCCCGCTTTCGTTGGCAAGCGTTCGGGCAACCTGCGTCTTGCCCACACCGGATGGACCGGCCAACAAAAGGCTCCGGGGAATCGAGACTCCCTGCGCCTGCCACTTCTCCGCGTCGCGGAGCAGCGCGCAGACCAACTTGAGCCGGTCGAGG
>Ga0224554_1001992_pt1 | contig 11391 bp, 8 predicted proteins | sample 714S22024metaG_FD_180666 | JGI IMG/M metagenome (GOLD analysis project Ga0224554, IMG submission 180666) | Peat soil microbial communities from Stordalen Mire, Sweden - 717 S2 20-24 | ecosystem: Environmental > Terrestrial > Soil > Wetlands > Peat | place: Sweden: Norrbotten County, Stordalen...
CAAGGACGTCATCAAGTCTGGGGGATACTCGGTTTATGTCCGCGAACTGGAAGAAACCGTACTGGCTCATCCTGGGGTTGTGCGGGCCGTCGCCTTCGGTTTACCGCACACAGAAAAGGGTGAAGTTCCGGTTGCCGCGGTCGAGCTGCATCCTGGCGCCCGAGCCACCGAAGATGTTCTGCTTGCGTGGTGCCGCCAGCGCCTTGCCGCCTACAAAGCGCCACGGCGCATCTGGATTGTTGATCCTGGCGGCTTGCCTCAGAATTACAACGGCAAGGTTCTCAGGCAGGTCCTGCGCGAACGATTCTCTGCAGAGACCGCTTAGTCGTGGCGGAGCGCATCTACCGGAGAAAGCTGCCCGGCACGCCAGGCCGGAACTGCGCCGGCAATTAGCCCCGCCACGAGTGCGATCACCATCGCCTGCACAAGCAGCGGCCACTCGATGGATGCTGAGACGAAGGTCGCGGTCTGTGGCAGGCTTGCCAGCACTCGCAGAGATCCCCATCCCAGCAGGAGTCCGAATACTCCACCGCCCAGGCCGAGAATGGCCGCCTCGAACTCGATGAGGAGCAGCACCTGCCGCCGATTCCATCCCATGGAGCGCAACGTGCCGATCTCCTGCGTGCGCTCGAAGACGCTCATCACCATGGTGTTCGCAATCCCCAGAATTCCGATCACGAGTGCAAGCATGGAGGTGCCCCAGGCGGATGCCTGCGCAAGTCTCACGAATTGATTGTCGCTGGCGCGCTCGGCCGCGGGAATTGCTTTCAGGCCAGGCAGCGCAGCCTCGATCTCCGCTTGCGCGCGTTTTACATAGTGATCCCACGCCTCGCCCTGCGGAGCCGGGCGAAGCCGCACGTCAATCGTCGACACTTTACCTTCGACACTGCTCAGCCGCTGCAGCTCATCGAGCGGCATGGCCACAGCATCGGCTTCCAGCGCCGACGCGCCGTGATAGACGCCCGTCACCGTAAACGGCGTCCCTTCTATCTCCAGAGTGTCGCCGGGCTTGTTCTTCAACCCCTGTGCCAGAACATCGCCCAGCATCACTTCCGGCTGGCCGTCGCGAAATCGCCTTCCTGAGAGGATCTGCAACGAGTCGAGTTGGTATCCGTTCGCCTTCCAGCCGTAAACCAGGGCATTCTCATCAGAGCTCAGGTCCATCTCGTTGATGATCGCGGGCGATGCCTGAGCCACAACAGGAATGGCTTTCAGCTTGTCGGTCACGGATTCATCCAGGGAGGTGTTCAGAAACGTGCCGCGAATGACTGCAATGTCCGTGCGGCTGCTGGAGTAGATCTGCATCCATTGCTGTTCGAAGGACCGCGAGAAGCCCACGAGACCCACGAATGCGCCCACCGCCATGCTGATTCCGCCGAGGGTCAGGAGGGTTCTCAGCCTTCGGCGCCGTAGATTCTTCCCGACAAATCCCGTAAACGAGAGTGAGGAGGCCATCAACCCGGAGCGGTTCCTGTGGAGCAGAGATGAGCAAAGAAAGAACGTCCAGAGAACCCGGCAGCGTTCACTTCACCCGTCCACAAGAATATGAGGTCGAAGCGCTTCTGGCAATGTGTTGCCCGATGGCCTTCAGATGCCTTCACCCATGGTGACGTACACCTTCATCCGCTCGAGCTCGACGCGATAGGCGCTCCGCTCCGCCTCTTCGGCTGCAAACGGATCGGGTGGGCACGGCTCGGCGCCAAGCCGCTCTTCCAGTTCCTCCACGCGGGCTGACAGCGCGATCAGAGCGTCCGAGAGCGGGTCCTTGATGTCGTGGGGATCGGTGAGGAGCACGCGCTCGCCGTTGCGGTAGACGATATGGGCGGGAACGCCGACCACCGTCGAATTCGGCGGCACATCGGAAAGAACCACGGAGCCGGCTCCGACGCGCGAATTTTCGCCCACGGTCAGATCGCCCAGAATGTTGGCGTTGTTGCCGATGAAGACGCGATCGCAAATCGTAGGATGGCGCTTGCCATGCTGCTTGCCTGTCCCGCCAAGCGTCACGCCCTGGTACATGGTCACGTCGCTGCCCACGATGGCCGTCTCGCCGACGACCACGCCAGTCCCATGGTCGATAAACAGGCGCTGCCCGATCAGCGCGCCGGGATGAATGTCGACGCCGGTGTAGAAGCGGCCCACCTGCGAGAGCACGCGCGCAAGCAAACGCAAGTGGTGACGCCAAAGCCAGTGCGACACACGATGAATCCACACCGCCCAAAGCCCCGGATAGCAAAGCAGGACCTCCAAGCGGGTGCGCGCAGCCGGATCGCGCTCCATGATGGAGTTGATGTCGCCGCGTACTCGGCCAAAGATCGACATGACTTTCAACGGACAAAGGGACTCGGGACGTAGCGACCAAGAGCGGGACGGGTGTATGCAGATTTGCCCAGTTCCTCAGTCCCTATGTCCCTGCGTCCCTGCCTTTCTTACGCGGGCACCGCGATCGGCTCGGCCTGCAACGCCAACGCCTGCTGGCGCAGCGGCTCAAAGAGCACACTCGACAGATAGCGCTCGCCGAAGTCGGGTAGTACAACAACGATCAGCTTGCCTGCATTCTCGGGCCGTGCAGCCACCTTCAGCGCCGCTGCGGCCGCCGCACCGGAGCTGATGCCGACAAAAAGACCCTCTTCCTTCGCAAGCCGGCGCGCCATCTCCACTGACTCGTCGTTGGTCACCTGAACCACTTCGTCAATGAGCTTGGTGTCGAGAATGCTGGGGACAAATCCCGCGCCAATTCCCTGGATCTTGTGCGGGCCGGGTTTGCCGCCGGAGAGTACTGAGCTGTCAGTCGGTTCCACTGCGACAGCCTTGAACGTGGGCTTCTTGGGTTTGATATAGTTCGCCACGCCGGTGATGGTGCCGCCGGTGCCGACACCGGAGATCAGAATGTCGATTTTGCCATCGGTGTCGTCCCAGATCTCGGGTCCAGTCGTCTTCAGATGGATGGCCGGGTTGGCGGGATTATCGAACTGCTGCAGGATGTAGCCGTTCGGAGTCTTCTCGAGGATCTCGCTGGCCTTGGCGATCGCGCCCTTCATGCCGTTCGGGCCCGGGGTAAGCACAATCTCCGCGCCGTAAGCCAGCAGCGTTACGCGGCGCTCCAGGCTCATGGTTTCGGGCATTGTCAGGATGATCTTGTAGCCCTTGACCGCAGCCACAAACGCCAGCGCGATGCCGGTATTGCCGCTGGTGGGCTCAATCAGAATCGTCTTGCCGGGTGCGATCTTGCCGGCCTTTTCGGCGGCGTCGATCATGGCGAAGCCGATGCGGTCCTTCACGCTCGATGCGGGGTTCTGGCTTTCCAGCTTGGCGACGACGGTAGCGGGCAATCCCGCTGCCACACGGTTCAGCCGCACCAGGGGAGTGCGGCCAATCAATTCAGTTACATTCGCGGCAATGCGCGCCATGATGTTCTCCTTTTTCCAGGGCCATGGGCCCGGATCGCTTGTGGAACGGATTCTAAGGGAATGGTGCAGCTTGTCAGTAGGAAAAACGCGCACAATCGAGCGCACGAGGGCATCGGAGCTGGCACCAGGACGGTGTTAGCGACATCGATGCATACAAACAGCGTAGACCCAACGCCCCGGCGATGGCAAGCGCTTTTGTTTCTCGCCGGATGCGTGGCGGGAAACCCGGCCTACTCACTCTCCAATTAGCTTGCAGGAGATAGGGATACTTTGGCCTTGAATAGCCGCAAGCGGGCCTTCATAAATCCCGCAATCGAGCAAGTTATTCGGCGAAGACTTGCGGCCGGAATAGACGTTGATCAGGAGCTGTGGCCCCTGTTTGTCAACCCATTTCAGCATTGCCTGATCGAGCTTGACATCGCCGAAAGCGGCGGTCGCGCCGGGAGCGATCTCCTGATTGACCTGACCCAATCCAAGCTCGCCCATATCGTCCACAAATTTCTTTGGAGTGCCTGGCGTTGGGAATCCACTCAGATAGCCCGCCACGATCACAGTCTCTTTACTTGCAACCAGCTTGTCCATCGCCTTTTGAGAATACGTGACCTTCACAGTGAAGCCGGCAGGCGCGGCGGCCGGCGGCGCGGGCTTGGGGTTCTGATTCTGCGCAAAAGCCGGGCCGAGAACCCCGCCAACCGAGAGAGAGGTGAGCAGGACCAACATCGCCCTTGCCGAAGAAAAGAAGCGCCTGAACATGGATGCAATCGTACCCCAATCACCGCCGGCTTGCGATGGAATACATTCCCGCCCAATCATCAGTCGTTCCCATCGGGATGGTCGACCGCTCCATTGTTGATCGCCCACGTCGCAAAGCCGTCCGGCGGATTCCTCACCGCCGCGATATTGGCCCCCTTCACGCTCTTGATGTGCTGCCAAACGACGTCCTTCAGATCCGCTTGGCTCAGGTCCGAGTCGTCCAGCGAAGCGCCTGAAAGGTCCGCTCCAACCAGGCTGGCGCCAGTCAGGTCGCAATAGCGAAGATCCGTCTGTACAAATCTCGCGCGATCGAGGCGTGCGTTTCGGAGGTTCGCCGAATTGAGATTGGAAAGGGTGAAATCGACCGAGGTGAAATTGCTGTTCCGAACATCGGCTGCGCTGAAATCGGAGCGCATCAGATTCGCGCGATGCAGATCGAGGCCTTGAAGGAATGCCGAAGAAACATCGACTCCAACCAGCGGCACCTTGTCCGCATTCAGTTCCTGCAACGCTTCGATCCTTCCGCCGCTGCCCCCCTTCCCTTGCGCCGTGTTAATCACCTGCCACGCCTGGTAATGCCGCTGTTTGATCCGGTCGCCCGACTCGGAAAAGTAAAAGATGACAGCGACCAGGACGGAGAACGTGCCCAGATACTCTAGAACCTCGAGGAACGACCAATTGCTCAGCAGGAACGCGGCCCAATCCCCAATCCATTCAATGGCGACGAATGGAGTCACCCATTTCCACTTCGCGGCGACGCTTTGTTTCCTGATCTTCCACGGTTCGGGCCGCACTCTCGGTTGGTGCAGAATCATCGCGATTCCCTTCTCCGTTAGCCCGTATTCCTCAGGCCGGCCGAGATCCCGTTGATCGTCGCCGCGATGGCGCGATTCACTTCGGGAGTGTCTTCGCCAGTGCGCTTGCGGCGCAGCATATCTACCTGGATCAAATGCATGGGATCGACGTAGGGATTGCGCAGCTTGATCGAATGAGCCAGCACCTGGTTCGTCTGGAGCAGCTCCTTTTGACGCGTGACGGCAAGAACCGCGCGCACAGTGCGACGGAACTCCGATTCGAACATGTCGTAAATCCGCTCGCGCAGTTTCGCATCGTTTACCAGCGTTGAATAAAGCCGCGCCGTGCCCAGGTCGGCTTTGCCCAGAGCCATCTCCACGTTGCGCAGGAGATCGATGAAGAGCGGAAACTCCTTGGCCATGGTTTGCAGCAGGGCAAGACTTGCTCCTGGGGGCGCGCCCGGCCGCGCAAGAAACTGGTCGATCGCAAATCCCACGCCGAACCATGCGGGCACAAGCAGCCGCGATTGCGTCCAGCCAAAGACCCAGGGAATGGCACGCAAATCGGAAAGCTTGGGCGAATCGCTGCGGCGCGCGGGGCGCGAACCAATCTTGGCGTTCTCCAGCTCGCCAACCGGCGTGCTCTGCTCAAAATATATGATCACGCCGGGGTCTTCGAGAATGTGCTTGCGGTACGAGTCATATGCCAGGCTCGACAGCTCATCGAGCGCAGCTTCCCACTCCGGCTTGAGCACGCCGGTGAAGTGGCCCTCCGGATCACGCGCGTTGGGCCGCGCCAGCGCATCGAGCGAAGCTGCAATCATGAGCTCGAGATTGCGCTCGGCCAACACTTCGTCGGCGTACTTGAAGTTGAGAACCTCGCCCTGTTCTGTGATGCGCAACTGCCCGTCGAAGGAGTCGAAGGGCTGGGCGAAGATGGCGCGATGCGTTGGTCCTCCGCCGCGGCCCACTGTGCCGCCGCGACCATGGAAGATGCGCAGCTTGAGACCGGCCTCGCGTGCCACCACATGCAGGTCGCGATGCGCGCGGAAGATTTCCCACGTCGAGGTCAGCATTCCGCCGTCCTTGTTCGAGTCGGAATAGCCAAGCATGATCTCCTGCCAGCTGCCCCACGACGCGAGCAGCCGGCGGTAGTCGGCTCGGCCCCAAAGCTCGCGGCAAATCGACGGTGCGTTGCGCAGATCTTCGATGGACTCGAACAGCGGCACCGGCATCAGGCCGGGATCGCGGCCCGGCTCCTCGCCCGCACCCTCCACCGCTACGCCGCCCAGCCGCGCCAGGCGAATCACGGCGAGCACATCTTCAACGGAAGATGCGCCGCTGATCACATACTGGCGAACCGCCTCCGGCGAGCAGCCCCCCTTCACCTCGGCCACTACACGGAATGTCTCCAACACGCTCGCCGTTTCCAGGGAGAGCCCGCTCTGCAGCGCAGGCGCGATGGTGTCGCTGATGGCCTCGCGCAACGCAGCAGCATGAATGCGCGCGTGCTGGCGGATATCAAGCGTATGAAGATGCAGGCCGAAGGTGCGCACCTGGAGGATGAGCGGATCGATGAGTGTGCGCGCGATGCGGATGCCGCCATTGCCGGCCAGCGATGCGCGCAACGTCTCCAGGTCATCGATAAAATCCTGAACCGAGCAATATGCGGGGAGCACCTGGGTGAGTTTGTCGTGGCTGCGTGCCAGCGTGTAAGGCGTCACGGGCAGCCCTCCGCTCATGCTGGTCCCTTCACTTGCCCGCACCAGCGTCCGCTGGATGCGCGCCTTGAGGCAGATGACGAAGCGCCGATAGTACTCGAATTCGTATTGCGATCCGAAGACCTGTGCCTCCGGTGTATGCACTTGCGCCACGTAAGCCCGCAGACGCTCGAGCAACGCATCGCTGACAGTGCGCTGTTGCGCACTCGTGGTCAGCAGGTCGATGATGCAGTCGAGCTGGCGCTGGTAGTAAAGCAGCAAATGTCCGCGCGCTAACTGCAGAGCCGCACGCGTCACCTCAGGCGTGACAAAAGGATTGCCGTCGCGGTCGCCGCCAATCCACGAGCCGAAGCGCAACACCGGCGGCAATTCCAGCGGCTCGATCTCGAGATCGTACGCTTCTTTCAATGCCGCCGAAATCTCGCGGTAGAGCTCCGGCAGCGTTTCGAAGATGGAGACATCGTAATAGTCGAGGCCCATCTTCACTTCGTCGTAGACGGTCGGCCGGCGCGAGCGCACTTCGTCGGTCTGCCAGAGGCCCGTGATTTCGGCTAGCACGAGCTCTTCGAGCCGCGCCATGTCCTGCTCGGGAAGAGGAATGCGATCGAGCGCCTCGAGAAACTCGCCGATACGCCGGCGCTTGAACATCACCGTGCGCCGCGCCGCCTCTGTGGGATGCGCTGTGAATACAGGAATGATGAGCACGCGGCGCAACCAGTTCAGCGCCTCCTCGGCGCCGATGCCTACGCGCCGCATTTCGCTTAGCGTACCTGCGAGCGACCCGCGTTGCCGGCCAGCCTGGCCGCTGAGGCGCAGCGCCACACGGCGCCGCTTGCGATGATTGGTCTCAGCCAGGTTGATGAGCTCGAAGTAGAAGGCGAACGCCCGCGTGAGCAGGATTGCGCGCTCCACGGGCAGCGAGTGCACCAGCGCCATCGCTGCGGAGTCCTGGCGTGCTGCCTCCTCGGCTTTTCCGTGGGCGTCGGCGTCGCGGCGGCGGATGGTGCCCTGCCGCAGCGCTTCGACCTGCGCGAACAGTTCGTCGCCTGCCTGCTCGCGAAGCACCACTCCCAGCAGGATGCCCAGCGAGCGCACGTCGCGGCGCAGTGGCGCTTCCTTTAGTTCGCCGCTCTGCGCCTCAAGCTCAGCCAGCCGCTGCGACCAGCTCACGGGATTCCATAAAAGAGCCATCGTATTTCGATTATGCACGACGGAAACAGGACCGGGCCCTCTCGAAGATTATGCTTCCGCCATCCTGAGCCGATGGGGCACAATGGCTACATGCCATTTGCCGGTCGCGTCTTCTCGATTGCCATTGCCTGCCTTGTGTCTGTTGCCACATTGCAATCCGTGTATGGTCAGAACACTGGTGCGCCGCCATCCGCGCCGTCATCCGCGCCGACTGCTCCGCGAGCCGTGCGACCGCCGATGCCCACGCGCGATCCGCACACACCAGCGTACGTCACGGCAACCGAGTTGCCGGACGGCGCTGTTCCTGATCCGAACCAAAGCGGCAACTTCATCATCGGTCCAACCCACACTCCCGCGCCCGAGCTCGCCGATCCGGCTCGCCCGCTCGACGGAACGGTCGTGGAATTCACAATGCGCTCCGAAGAAAGCAAGTATTTCCCAGGGATTGCCCGTAACAGTGACTCCCCTGCAACTCCTGATCCCACGAATCCGGCGCGGCTTTTGGGCGTGGAGACACATCCCGCATCCTATGTCAGGAAAGTTGCAGTCTACGTTCCCAGGAACTATGTGGCAGGCTTGGAGGCACCGTTTATCGTGGGCGCGGACGGTCCCGACCGGCAGCTCTTCGCTGCGCTTGACGCGCTGATTGCTGAGCATAAGCTGCCCCCCATTGTTGCTATCTCCATCGGCAACGGAGGATTCGACTCACAAGGGAGCGAGCGGGGTCTCGAGTATGACACCGTGTCGGGCCGCTACGCTGAGTTCGTCGAGCACGAGGTCTTGCCGGCGGTCGAAACCCAAGCCCATGTCCGGCTCACACACAATCCCAATGGACGCGCCACAATGGGCGCGAGTTCCGGCGGCTCCTGCGCGCTCAGCATGGCCTGGTTTCATCCTGAGTGGTATCACCGTGTCCTGGCTTACTCAGGCACGTTTGTCAACCAGCAGTGGCCGTGGAATCCGCGCTCGCCTCACGGCGCGTGGGAGTTCCATGAACGGCTCATCCCGCAGAGCCGGCGCAAGCCGCTGCGTTTGTGGCTGGAGGTAGGCGACCGGGACCTCTTGAACACGAATGTGATGCATGACGACATGCACGACTGGGTGCTGGCCAATGAGCTCATGGCCAAAGTGCTCGCCGCAAAGCATTATCCGTACCAATTTGTCTTTGCGCGCAACGCTGGCCATGTAGATCGTGGCGTGCGGCAACAAACCTTGACGGAAGCGCTGGAGTACATTTGGCAGGGCTACCAACCCTGATGACCTTCTGCAAATGAAGAGAAGGAACAGCCCTGGTCCGGCCTGGAAAAACCGGCTGCGAACCAACTCACGTGCCTTCTAACTGCGCCGTCAACTCCTCCCACTCGGCAGTGAGCGCGGCGAGTTGCGAGCGGAGCTCTCCGGCAAGCGCAGTGAGGCGCTGGGTTTCAGTGGCGGAGACATAAACAGCCAATTGGTCTTCGCAATGCGCAATGGCGCTTTCGATGCGCGGGATCTCCTCTTCGAGAAAGGCGCATCGCTCCTCAATCTGCTTTTGCTTGATGGGATTCAGGCGGCGACTCCGTGGGGCAGGTGACGATGTCGCGCCGTCGAACTCATCGAAGCCGCCCTCAATGACGATCGTGGTTCCAGTCAACGCGGGTGTTCCGGATTGCGGGGCCGGCACCTGAGCGGGCACAGGCGCAGCCAACGCCGACTTGCGTCGCAGATAATCTTCGTAGTTGCCTTCGTACGCCGTTACGGCGCCGCCTTCGATTTCGAGCACTCGGGTAGCCAGGCGATCGATGAAGTAGCGGTCGTGGGAGACGAAGATCACCGTTCCGCTGTAACCCGCGAGCGCTTCGAGCAGCACGTCCTTGGCGCGCATGTCCAAGTGGTTGGTCGGCTCGTCGAGCAGCAGAAGGTTTGCGGGCGAAACGAGGATCCGCGCCAGCGCGTAGCGGTTGCGCTCGCCACCAGAAAGCACGCCCAGCGGCTTGAAAACGTCGTCGCCGGAAAAGAGAAAGCAACCGAGCAGCGAGCGTAGCTCAACCTCCGGCACGCGCCGGGCGGCGCGGCTCATGTCGTCGAGCATTCGCGCTTCGGGATCGAGCACCTTGTACTGATCCTGCGCAAAGTATTCGGCGATGACATTGTGGCCGAGGCGGATCGAGCCGGCGGTGGGAGCCTCGTCGCCGGTGAGCAATTTAATCAGCGTGGACTTGCCCGCGCCGTTCACGCCCACCAGCGCCACGCGATCGCCACGCTCAATCGTGAAACGCCCGCCTTCGAATACCTGCTTCGGCCCGTAGCTCTTCGCCAGCCCCTCGGCCTCGGCCACGTTGCGGCCTGAGGGGGGTGGCTGGGGAAACCTGAAGTGGATGACCGCCTCTTCCTCGGGAACCTCGATGCGCTCGATTTTTTCAAGTTCCTTGATGCGCGACTGCACCTGCCTGGCCTTGGTGGCCTGATACCTGAACCGATTAATGAAGGCCTCAAGGTGCTCAATGCGTTCGCGCTGGTTGCGGTACGCGGCCATGAGCTGTTCGCGCCGCTCGTCCTTCTGCTTCAGGTATTTTGTGTAATTCCCCTGATAGATGGTCAAGTGCTTGTTCCAGATCTCCACTGTGCGGTCGATGGTGACGTCGAGAAAGTAGCGGTCGTGCGAGATGAGGATGTATCCGAACGGATAGCTCCGGAGATAGTCCTCGAGCCAGTTGCGCGTTTCAAGATCGAGGTGGTTGGTAGGCTCGTCGAGGAGCAATAGGTTGGGCTTGGCAAGCAGCAGCTTGGCCAACGCAATGCGCATCTGCCATCCGCCGCTGAATTCATCCGTCTGCCGGGCCCAATCCTCCTTGCCGAATCCCAGGCCAGTGAGTACGGTGCCCACCTGCGCATCGAGCGCATAGCCGTCAAGCGCGTGAAAGCGGTCTTGCAGCAGCGAGTATCGCTCGGCAGCGGATTCGTACTCCGCGCCTTTGTGATCCAACTCCCCCAGTTGCCCGGCTAGCTGCTCAATCTCGCGTTCCATCTCGTGGAGCTCGTCGAAAACCGTGAGGCACTCATCGAAGACAGTCCTGCCGGTAAGCTGCAATCCCTCCTGCGGAAGGTAGCCGATGCTGATGCCGCGCGTCTTTTCGAGCGTGCCGTAGTCCAGCGTTTCCAGGCCGCAGAGGATCTTCATCAGAGTAGATTTGCCCGTGCCGTTGGCGCCTACGAGTGCGGTTTTTTCATCGTTGCGAATCAGCCAGTCGGCCTCGAGAAAGAGGACCCGCGGTCCGAATCGCTTTCCGGCCTGTTGGAGCGAGAGCATGAAAGTCTATTTTCGCAGAGGGCGTTATCGTGTCATTTCTTCTCCTCGCGGAAGTCGTTCGAGTTGTACCCAAAAACAGGCGTCAGGCCGCAGCATTTGCGCATCCTTCAGCAGTTCCTTTTCGCCCATCGGGGCGACTATGATCAATGAGCGCAAGTGCAGCGATGGCTGCAGACACCATGCACGCAATCTGGAAAAAAGCGGAGGAGAGATGGCAACGAGTTTGACGCAGC
>Ga0224554_1001995_pt1 | contig 11384 bp, 9 predicted proteins | sample 714S22024metaG_FD_180666 | JGI IMG/M metagenome (GOLD analysis project Ga0224554, IMG submission 180666) | Peat soil microbial communities from Stordalen Mire, Sweden - 717 S2 20-24 | ecosystem: Environmental > Terrestrial > Soil > Wetlands > Peat | place: Sweden: Norrbotten County, Stordalen...
CGATGGACGCGGTCGAAAACGCCTTGGAACAACGCCTCTGCCAACTGGAATCCTCACCCGCCCAAATCCAATCCCTCACCGGTTTTGATTGGATTGTTAATATTAGATTGAATGCAAAATAGTATCAGTTTTTGAGCGCCTCTCATTAGCACCCGCCTTCAGCCGGGTGAAACCAGTTGTCACGAGGATAAAACCCGTTTCAACGGGTTTCTGCACACCGAAGCTGTTAAAACGGCTTTCCGACGTTTTTTCGACCATTATCACCGGGCTGAAGCCCGGTGCTAATGAGAGTTTTCCGCGCTGTCCAAAAATTAAAATGCACCTGATGTGGTGGCATGTGAAAGAGTGGGCAGCCATTAATTTCCAGTTTTCCCGCCCTTGCGTTTTCCCAAACCGGGCGTAGCTTGTTTGTAGTGGGCTGACATGGATGCGGAATGCGGTGATTGAGCACCGGTAAATTCCACATGGCAATGTCAGCCCACTTTGCTTCTTGGATTCCAGTCCCAATTCGTGTTTGATTCCCCGCCGCCAGTTTTTATGGACGACACGAATTCACTCATCGAACAGCGCAAGGCCAAGCTCGCCGCGTTGCGGGCGAAGGGCATTGACCCGTTTAAAAACAAGTTCACGCCCACGGAAACCTGCCGGCATGCGCGCGAACAGTACACCGAGGGCCGCGAAGTCGCGCTCGCCGGCCGCATCACCGCGCACCGCGACATGGGCAAATCCATGTTCCTCGACATTCGCGACCAGAGCGGGCGAATGCAGATTTACGCGCAGAAAAACGTCCTCGGCGACGAGCAGTTTGCCATTTTCCAGCATCTCGACCTCGCGGATTTCATTGGCGTGAAGGGCACGATGTTCACGACCAAGACGAACGAGATTTCCGTCAAGATCACCAGCTTCGTCATCCTCGCCAAGGCCCTGCGTCCGCCGCCAGCCAAGTGGCACGGACTTGAAGACACGGAAATTCGCTACCGGCAGCGTTATCTGGATTTGATGGCGAGCAAAGCCGCCGCGCCGGGAACTTCCACGACCGGGTTTGAAAAAGGTTCTCCCGGCGACGTGCTGTTGCTGCGCAGCGAAATCATCCGCGAAATCCGGAATTTCATGCACGCGCGCGGATTTGTGGAGGTGGAGACGCCGATGATGCAGGCGATTCCCGGCGGCGCGGCGGCGCAACCGTTCGTCACCAAGCACAACGCGCTGGGCTGCAATTTTTATCTGCGCATCGCGCTGGAACTCTATCTCAAGCGCCTGCTCGTCGGCGGCGTGGACAAGGTGTTTGAGATTGGCCGCGTCTTTCGCAACGAAGGCCTTTCGCGCAAACACAATCCCGAATTCACGATGCTAGAGGCGTATGAAGCCTACGGCGATTACGAGAGCATGATGGAACTGGTGCAGGGCCTGGTCTGTCACGTGGCGCAGAAAGTTTTGGGAACGCTGACAATTGTTCACGAAAGGCGCGCATCCGTTTTCAGCGTAATTTCATCTCGCGAACAAACCATGCGAGAAATTAATCAGCAACTGCGGTCTTTGCCGAAATTTGAATTGCTTGCAGAGGAACTCGGAAAAATTACGGAACAATTATCGGAGATTTGCCATTCTCATAATCAGCAGCCTGCTTGGGAAATAGCTAAAGCTTCCAATACACCATGGGACGCTTATGTTGGCAAATTTTGTGAAGGGATGAAATGTAAAGAAACGCGACCCGATGGAATTGAGGAAAAATTTAACAAGGCGCATGTTGTGAAAGCATTCGAGTGGATTGATCTGTGTCAGAAAAAAGAAATCAATCTGACTCCCCCATGGCGTCGTGTGAAATACAAAGACCTTGTTCGCGAATGGTGCAGTGACAAGGCTGAAGTTGATGATTGGTTTGCGCTGTCGCCGCAGGAACGTCGCAACATTGCCGTTGGACATTTGGGACTTGGTGGAGACATTGCAAAAGATTTCGAGGACTTTGAAGTTACCAACGCGGTGTTTGGGAAATATATCGAGCCGACGCTCATCCAGCCCACGTTCGTCACGCATCTGCCGAAGGAACTGGTGCCGCTGGCCAAGCTTACCAATGTGAAGCCCGGCGATTCAGATTACGAAGACCTGAAAGATACCGTCGAAGTTTTCGAGTGCTGCATCAACGGCCAGGAAATCGCGCCGGCCTACACCGAGCAGAACGACCCGATTGCGCAGCGCGAACGGCTGGAACATCAGGCCGGCGGTGAGCAGCAGAAGCTGGACGAGGATTTTCTGGTCGCGCTCGAGCACGGCATGCCCCCGGCGGGCGGCATGGGCATGGGCATTGACCGCCTGTGCATGATGCTGCTCGGCCAGGAAAGCATCCGCGACGTCATCCTGTTCCCGCAACTCAAGCCGAAATGAGACACGAATTTCACGGATTCGCACGAATTTTACGGTAGCACAGGCCTCCGGCCTGTCGTTTTCGGCGTCACGCCGGAAACCTCTGTGCGCCATGCATTTTCCCATGATCAAACAACCACCAACCAGCCAAGTCGCCCGGCGAAATTCGGCGGGACGCCGAATTTAACCCGCGAGACGCGGGTGCTACCCTGAAGTTATCCAATGCTCACCGTTGCCGGACTCAGCAAGGCCTTTGGCGGTCGTCAGTTGTTTGACGACGTCTCGCTCACGCTCCTGTCCGGCGAGCGCGTTGGGCTGGTCGGGCCGAATGGCGCGGGCAAATCCACGCTGCTCAAAATCATCCTCGGCCAGGAATCGCCGGACGCGGGCGAGGTCACGTTCATTCGCGGCACGCGGTTCGGTTACCTGCCGCAGGAAAGCGAACCCGCCAGCAACGAAATCGTCCTCGACATCGCCGTGCCGCACGACCACGAGCACGACGGCCAGTTCGTCGCGAAGGCCAAACAGATTCTCGCCAGCCTCGGTTTCAAGCAGTCGGATTTCATGCGGCCCGCGCGCGAGCTTTCCGGCGGCTGGGTGATGCGCGCGCACCTCGCGCGGTTGCTCGTGCAGGAGCCGGACGTGCTGATGCTCGACGAACCGACGAATCATCTCGACCTCGAAACGCTCCTCTGGTTCCAGGAATATCTGCGGAATTATCCCGGTGCCATCCTGCTCATCTCGCACGACCGTGAATTTCTCAACCGACTTTGCACGCATGTCGCCGAGATCCGCTCGTCGCGCGTGCTGCGTTACACCGGCAACTACGACGAATACCTGGAACAACGCGCCGCGATGGAAGTGACACTGGTCGCCACGGCGAAAGCGCAACAGCGCGAGATTGACCGGATGCAACTGTTCGTGGACCGGTTTCGCGCCAAGAACACCAAGGCCGCGCAGGCACAGAGCAAGCTCAAGCAGATCGAGCGGCTCAAGGAAGACATGGTGGAGACGCCCGACGGACCGGGCCCGACGGTGGGTTTCCGTTTCCCGCAACCGCAGCGTAGCGGTCATCGCGTCATCACCTTGAAGCACCTGAAGTTTGGGTATGGCGTAGCTGCGACGCCCCGCCGCAACAGTGTGGAAGCGACGCCCTCGTCGCGCGATTCCAGCGTTGAGGCAACAACGCCGCAAAAAAATGGTGACGGGGCGTCACCGCCACCTTTTTGCGACGAGGCGTCGCAGCCACGTTTGCCGCAGCCACCATTGATTTACGACAACCTAAATTTCGAAGCCGAGCGCGGGCAGCGCATTGTACTCGTGGGACCAAACGGCGCAGGCAAATCCACGCTGCTGAAACTGCTGGCTGACGTGTTGCAGCCGCAGGCAGGCGAACGCCGGCTTGGGCACAACGCCAAGTCCGGCTACTTCGCGCAGCATCGCGCGGCCATGCTCAATCTCAACCACACCGTGTTGCAGGAGGCGCTCGACACGCCGCAGCGCGTCTCGGAGCAGTTCGTCCGCACCGTGCTCGGCAGCTTTTTGTTCCGGGGCGACGACGTGTTCAAGCCGGTGAGTGTATTGAGCGGCGGCGAGAAAAGCCGGCTCGCGCTCGTGAAGTTGCTGCTCGATCCGCCGAACCTGCTGCTGATGGATGAGCCGACGACGCATCTCGACCTGGCGAGCGTGGACGCGCTCATCGAGGCGCTGAAGCCGTTCGAAGGCACGTTGATTTTCATCAGTCACGACGTGCATTTCATCCGCGTGCTGGCGAACCACGTCGTGCGTGTCGAGAACGGCCGGCTCCGGCATTTCACCGGCGGCTACCAGTATTACCTCGACAAGACCTCGCAATCCGCCCGCGTCGCGCTAACCTCAAGCGGTAGGGACGCGCTGCCGCGCGTCCAGGTCCCGCAAAGCGGGATCAGCCCTATCGAGTCACGCAAGGGGCAGAAACGGATTGAAGCCGAGCAACGGCAGGCGCGTTCGCGCAAGCGGCAGGAAATCCAGAAACGCATCACCGCGTTGGAAAAAGAAATCGCGGAGCTGGAAACGCGCGAGAAGGAATTGACGGCGGAACTGGAGAAGCCAGAGACCTACACGACAGGCGGGCGGCCGACGCAAATCAACCGTGAGCTGATGGAAGTCCACGATCGCCTGGCCGGGGCAAACACGGAATGGGAAACGGCGGGGACGGAACTGGCGCAATTCGAGGCGGAAGCAAATTCCGGAGGGCGGAATTCCACGACGCCCTTAATTTGTCCAAAAGGATTTCAGGGACTCGCAGAGCTTGCCCCTCCGGAATTTTGGTTGTCGGCGAATTTCGCGAAGGATGTGAATGGCTGTCGGGAGCACCCGCCTCCGGCGGGTTCAATTCGGCGTCCCGCCGAATTGCGTCGGCAAGCACACGATGGAAAAGACGTGAATAAACGACGGCAAACTGTGTCCGCAGATGGTTTCGGGCGTGACGCCCGAAACAACCCGCGAGACGCGGGTGCTACCGACAAAATTCAACCACTCACAGCCATGACTTCAGCTTTTCCCGCAAAATCTGCCGCGCACGATAGAGCCTTGATTCCACAGCTTTTGGCGTCGTTTCCAAAATCGCCGCGGCCTCGGCCACACTGAGTTCCTCCCATTCGCACAGCACAACCGCCTCGCGTAAATCTTCCGGCAGTTTGCCGACAGCGAACCGCACTGCTTCGGCGCGTTCGGCGGCCAGCGCCTGTTCGTTCGGTGCCAGGTCACTTGCGGAAAGCGTGTTGCCGAGGGTTTGTTCGGATTCCCCGGTTTCAGTTTCGAGCGAAACGTTTGGATGCCGCGACCGCCAGCGGAAATGATTCCGCGCCAGGTTCGCAGCGATGGTGAAAAGCCAGGTGGAAAATTTTTCGGTCGGTCGAAAACTGGCGTGGGCGCGGAAGACGCGGACAAAAGTTTCCTGCGCCAGATCGTTCGCGTCGTCCTCGTTGCCGACCATGCGGCAGAGAAAATGGAACACCGGCGTCGCGTAACGCTCCATCAAATCGTTGAGCGCCGCGTCCTGGCTGGCGGCCAATCGTTCCATGTCCGCCCGGTCGCGGGCATCATTGGTTGTGATGCTCATGGCCTGCGGATTCGGACATGGATGGTTCGATGGTTTGTTCGTGCAGGCCGAGGGTGAGGCGTTGCATCTCGGCCAGGTAACGGCGGCCTTGCTCCGGCGGCATGGTCTGGCTGACTTCGGTGAAATGCTGGAGCATCTGCGCCTGGCATTGGGCGCGGAGCGCGGCGAGCTCGGCCAGCTTTTGCTGGGCAATCGGATTGACGTTCGTGGTGCCGCCCAGCGCCGTTTCAAGCTCCGATTTTTTGGCGGCGATTTTGGCACACATTTCGGCGCATTTCGGCAGATAGCCTTCATGCAGTTTTTGAATGCGCGCCATCTCGGCGGCGCTCAGGTGAAATTCCTGCTGCAACCAGTCGAGATCACTGACGGATTTAGACATGCAGGTCTGGCAAACGCGCCGGCTCACGGCATAGGAACCGCCGAGCAGCGCGGCGCACAGGGCCAGCACTCCCAGCAAAATGAGGAGCGAACGGTTCATGCCATCAACGCAGTGAATTGGGGGCAACCACCGCGAGATAACGCGCCTGGGCGTCCTGGTGCGCCATTTGATTGCCATCGCGCACGCCCAGCAGCGCGCCTGCGACGATCAACACGGCGGCGGTGGCCAGCGCCAATCGCGGACGCAACACCAGCGCCGCCAGCGCATCCAGCCAGGTAATGCCGCCGTTGGATTTGGCCGGGGCTGCGGCTTCCTCGATGCGCCGCCAAACACCTTCTTGGAAACGCGGCGGTAACGTCGGGGCCACGCGCGACGCGCGCAACAGCGTGCTGAGTTTGGCTTCGGCAGGATTGATATTTTCTTTGTTCATCGGTTTCAGGGGCGGCAGGGTTTTGTCCGCCGCCCATAGTTTACTGGTTTTTCAGGCCGGGACAACCCGGTTGATGACTGAGTTGTAGTGTCGGCGCTGTGTGCCAATTTGGTCGAGCCATCCGCCTTCGCGGCGCGCCATAGCGCCGCTCCGGCGTGACCGCGGCAGGCACGACGCTACATCGATAGTTATTTCGTATCATTGGCCATGGCGGTCTTGCAGCATCCCGACATGCCCGCGGGATTTGCGGCGCAGGCTTGGATGGCTTTGGGACTGGTGGTCATCTTGTGGCATTCCATGACGGGATTCACATCGTTCGCGACGCTGGCGACGGTGGCAGTCTGGTTGCCGAGCGCGCGCGGTGAGACGGTTTGAGCCACGAGTGCCGGCTGGGCTGCCGTGACGCCGGGGGCGATCTTGACCTGATTTCCCGCGTCGCGAGGAGAAAGCAGGGTGGTGCCGGCATTGACGTTGAAGGTTATCGCAGTCAGGGCGGCTGCGCCGATGGTCGTGAGAAGGATTCGAGTTTTCATGTTTTTTTCTTTTTTTGGCGGCACTTTATTGCGCCACCGATTGGTTGTATCTGGCTTACCCCGGCAGATGAAAAATCACGCAAAAACTTTTTTGAGGAGTTTTTCGATGGCTGGTGTATAATAGTTGTCATTATGCTGATATTAACTATGAAAACTTTGAAAATACTCATGGCCATGGCACTGGCTGTTACTGCGTTGGCGTTCACGGCCAGGGCCGACACCTCTACAAATGCACCGCCCAAACCGGACAAGCTGACCACCTGCCCCGTGTCCGGTGAAAAACTGGGTGGTGACATGGGCAAACCGTACGTCTTTGTCTATCAGGGCCAGGAGGTCAAATTGTGCTGCCCGGGATGCAAAAAGGATTTTGACAAGGCCCCGGCCAAATACCTGAAGAAAATCCAGGACGCTGCGGCCCCCAAGAAGTGATTTGAACCGCTGCCTTACGCGCGGATGATTTTGTGAAACGATTCGGCGCCATTCTATTCGGCCTGTTGCTGGTGTGGGCGCAGTTGCTGGCTGCGCCAGCGCTACCGGAGTGCTCCCGGCAACCGGCCCATGCCTGCTGCCATTGCGGCGGCAAAATGAGTTGCTGCGCCGCCCAACCGTCGCCTTGCTCGCAGTCCGTGCCCGCCGCTCCCTCGCCCTCCGGCATTCAAAACCAATTTTCATTCCTGGCTCCGGCCCTGATGGTTTGGGCTTTGCCCAAAAATGAAGCGGGTTCGACTTCTTCCGCCTTCGTGTCGCCGTTGACGGCATCCGGCGCACCGTTCTACGCGCGGGATTGCGCCCGGCTCATCTGACTTCTACCCTCTGAACGACCGGAGTGTGTCCACGCAGGCACGCGGCAGGCATTCCCGTCGTTTTGTTTCTGCGTGATTGATTTTTTTCCAAATGAATTTAAAACAAACAGGCCGGTTCTGGTTCGGTGGTGCGGTGATTGGGTTCGCCGTGCTGGCGCTGACCGGCTGCAAAGGCATCGCCACGCACGGTGAACGCGAGGCCCGCCAACAGATTGGCACGGTGAAAGCGGCTTACCGGCCCAACGACCGGCGACCGGCGTTGCCCGACCTCACCACCAATTCGTCCCTCGGCGATTTCCTCACCTATGCCATGCTCAATCAGCCGCAAATCGAGGCGGCGTACTACGACTGGGCGGCTTCGGTCGAAAACATCACCGTGGCGCGGTCGCTGCCCGACCCGCAACTGACCTTTCAGGCGGACATCGTGGACGTCGTTTCGTCGGTGATGCCGGGATTGATGCAACAATTTCCCGGGCCGGGCAAATTGCGGGCGCAGGCCAGGGCGGCGGCGGCGGACAGCCGGGGCAAATATTTCGCGTTCGAGAGCGCGGCGTTGCAGACCGCCTACGCCGTCAAACAGGGCTATTATCGGCTTTGGTTCCTCGAAGAAAAAATCCGCGTTGACCGGGAAATGCTCCGACTGCTGGCCGAACTGGAACGCATTGCGCGGGCGCAAAACGAAACCGGCCAGGCGACATTGCAGGACGTGTACCGCGCCCAAATCGAGGAGGACCGGCTGAAGACGGAGATTGCCAATCTCGAAGACTCGCGCTTTCCGCTACAGGCGCAATTCAAGGCGGCGCTGGGACTCACGCGCGACCAACCCGTCCCGCCCCTGCCCGGCCGTTTTGAAGCCACGACACTCGATTTGACACCGGAACAGATTCTCGACACGGCGTTCGCGCGCAATCCGCAGCTCAAGGTGCTGGAAGCGGAAGTGCGCCAGGCGCAGGCGTCACTCGACCTGGCTTACAAGGCCAGGGTGCCCGACTTCAGCCTCGGCCTCATGGCCGACGTGAAGATGTCGCCGGTGTTGTATCGTCCATTGGCGACAATGACGCTGCCGCTCTGGCGCGACAAAATCGCCGCCGAAATCGCCGCCGCGCAGGCCGGCAAACACGCCGCCCAGGCGCGGCTCACGGCCGGTCAGATCAATCTGACCGTGGATTTCGCAGGAAAAAGTTTCGATTACCGCGAAGTCAACCGCAACCTCGACCTGTTGCGCGAACAATTGATTCCCAAGGCGCAGCGGTCGCTGGAAATCGCGCGTTCGGCGTATCTTTCAGGTAAAACGGATTTCTTCAATTTGATTGACGCCGAGCGCACGCTGCTGGAATTCCGGCTGTCGGAAATCGAGGCGCGCACCCAGCGCGAACTGGTGCTTTCGGACCTGTCGTTGCTCGTTGCCGGCGTGCCGCCGGCCAACGCGCCGCTGCTGCCGACGGAACAAACAACCACAAAATCACGATGAATCAAGGAGTGCTCCAATTCAAAGCCGCATCCGGTTCCACTTCGAGCCTTGGCGTAGCGGCGTCTCGGCGGAGCGCCGTTTTCTCAAGCTTTGAATATGGCGGCGCTCTGCCGAGGCGCCGCTACGGCAAAAGCGGGTTGGCCAAACTCACTTCCGACCTTTCTGAGATTTTACATGGTTTATGACATCCAAAATTAAAATCATTCCAGTTTTGATCGTTGTTGTCGCGGTAAGTGCGGGTGTGTTTTTCGCCGGTTGTTCCAAGTCGGCGGACAAAACCGCTGCCGCAACGCAAACCAAGACGCTCTACACCTGCGGCATGCACCCGCAGATCATCCAGGACCATCCCGGCAACTGCCCGATTTGCGGCATGAAACTCACGCCCATCCGGAAGCAGGCCGGGACCGGCGCCCCGGGTGAACGTAAAATCGCCTACTACAAATCCACGATGAACCCCGGCGAAACCAGTCCGCAACCAGGCAAGGACAGCATGGGCATGGATATGGTGCCGGTTTATGAAAACGCGGCCAACGAATCACAGACCATTGCCATTGATCCAGCGACGATTCAGACAATGAACATCCGTATCGCCGAGGTCACGCGCGGGCCGTTGCGCCGCGTGATCCGCACCGTGGCCAACGTGGATTACGACGAGACCGCGCTGGCGGACGTGACCACCAAGTACAAGGGCTGGATTGAAAAATTGTACGTGGACGCCACCGGGGCGCTGGTGAACCCGGGCGATCCGCTGTTCGAGATTTATTCGCCGGAACTGTACAGCGCGCAGACGGAATATCTGGCGGCGCTGTCCGCCGTGTCAGGCACGCCTTCCGCCGAGGACCGCGCGCTGCTCGACAGCGCCCGGACCAAATTGAAATTTTATGACATCTCCGGCGCGCAAATCGCCGAACTGGAAAAAAAACGCACGGCAACCAAAACGCTGACCGTCAGCGCGCCCATCGCCGGGTTTGTGGTCGAAAAAAACATCGTTCAAGGCCAGATGGTGGATGCCGGCATGAAGCTTTACCGGCTGGCGGACATCGGCGTGGTGTGGGTCTATGCGCAGGTGTACGAGCAGGATTTGTCCGCCGTCCAGCTCGGCCAGGAGGCGACGATGACGCTGTCGTATCTGCCCGACCGCAAATTCCGCGGGCGGGTCACCTACGTTTATCCGACGGTGGATGAAAAGACGCGCACGGCGCGGGTGCGCATGGAGTTTCACAACCCCGGCTACTTTCTCAAGCCCGGCATGTTCGCGACGGTGGAGCTGGTTTCCGACCTCGCGCCGTCGGCCCTGCTGGTGCCGGATTCGGCGGTGTTGCGCAGCGGTGAGAAGAACACCGTTTTCGTTGCGTTGCCCGGCGGAAAGTTTGAGGCGCGCACCGTGGCGCTGGGGCAGCCGGCGCAAGACGACCTGGATCAGGTGCTCGGCGGTTTGAGCGAAGGCGAACGGATTGTCACTTCGGGCCAGTTCATGCTCGATTCGGAAAGCCAGTTGCGCGAGGCCATCCAGAAAATGAACAGTCCGGGCGAAGCGACGGCGGCGGCAGCAGTCCCGAGTGCCAGTGCAACCAGCAGCAATGCTGTGCCGGCCGGGACCAATGCGGACAAGATGGTCTGGGTCTGCCCCATGCCGGAGCATGTTTCCATCGAATACGATCATCCCGGCAAATGCCCGATTTGCGGCATGACGCTGGTGCCGGTGCCGCCCGATGAACTCAAACAACTTCAGCCGGGCGGCAAGATTCTTTACTACACCTGCCCGATGCCGGAGCACAGTTACATTCACGAGGACAAACCCGGCAAATGTCCCAAGTGCGGGATGACATTGATTCCGGTGATGGAGGCGCCAACGAATCGTCCGGATTCTCGCATCAATGAATCGCAAGCCAGCGACGTCGGGAATAAATGACTAATTCCCAAATCCCAATGACTAAAGAATTCCCAATGACCAATCCCCAAAACCAGTCGTTTGACCAGGTGACTTTTGTCATTCGAGCTTCGTCATTCTTTAGTCATTAGGGCTTCGTTATCAGTCATTCCAAAAATATGCTCCAACGCGTCATTGATTTTTCGCTGAAGAACAAGTTTGTCGTGCTGCTGGCCACGGCGGCGGCGGTGCTCGGCGGCGTTTACGCGGTGAAGAACATTCCGCTCGACGCCATCCCTGACCTCTCGGACACACAGGTCATCATTTACACCGGTTGGGAGGGCCAGGCGCCCAACATCGTCGAAGACCAGGTTACCTATCCCATCACGACCAAGATGCTGTCCGTGCCGCGCCAAAAGGCCGTGCGCGGCTAT
>Ga0224554_1001996_pt1 | contig 11376 bp, 10 predicted proteins | sample 714S22024metaG_FD_180666 | JGI IMG/M metagenome (GOLD analysis project Ga0224554, IMG submission 180666) | Peat soil microbial communities from Stordalen Mire, Sweden - 717 S2 20-24 | ecosystem: Environmental > Terrestrial > Soil > Wetlands > Peat | place: Sweden: Norrbotten County, Stordalen...
TGCTGTTCGATCTGGCGGTTCCCGCGGCGTTCTGCACTCTGGCCGCCGCGGGCGTCAGCCTTCGGCAGGAGGGTGGAATCAATTTCCACATCAACGGCCGGGCGGGCAAATGGATTCTGTGGACGGTTGTTCTTCTTACAATCCCACAGCTTCTCTCATGGATTGCAACGCAGGGCATTCATGTTCCTTCAGCTAGCGGATCGGTTGGAACAAGCTGGCTCGCCAGTATGGAAACGGTCTTCAAGAACTTCGTGAACCAGATTGTTGTTGCACGGCTGGTTCCAGTGATCGCGGCGTACTTCGTGCTGAAAGCGACGCTCGACGTGGCAGGTGGAGAGAATCCGCTCTCATCGATTCTCGCCGCGCTCTTCCTGATGTCGATCACGGCGACGATGCAGTTGCTTCAAGGTTGGAACTCGGGCGGCGAATACGCGACGACCGACATGCTCACCTCCCTCTGGAACTACATCGCCGGCCAGATTTTGCCGGCCGCGGCAGGACTGGCCTGTGTAGGCGCGGTCATCAATTATGTACGGCACAGGCCGTGGGTGCGGCTGATCTTTGCCGCCATTGCCTTTCTGAGTTTGAGTGGGCTGTTGGCGTTGTTCAAGGCCATGGCGGCTTGAGGAGATGCGATGAGTCTCGATGGTGCAATCACGAACCTCGCCTCTTGGGCCGGCAACGTGATGATGCCGACTATGGCTGGAGGATTCTTTGCAGCGGCGGTTTATCGCTTCAGCAAGGGAGGCCAGTTCGAGCAGTTGCTCTATGGCGGCTTCGCTTCGTTGATGTGTTCGGGAATGCTCCGCGCGTTGGAGGGATTTGTCCAGCACGCCGGGCCGACCAGCGCGGACGGTTTCTGGATGGCGACGATGAGCCTGGTCAACTGGGTCGCTAACGTGATTCTTCCTGTGTTCGCTCTGACCCAGCTTGCCGCAATGGCCTTGCATATGGGCGGCGTGGTCTCGGAGATCTATCCGGGTTCGACCTGGATCAGGAAGTTCGTGGCTGCAATCGCCGCGTTGATGGTTTCAGGAATGGTGCGATTGGCGGAGTCGATGGTCACGCACGCGCACGGCATCTGAGGAGTTATGTATGAGTCTCGATTTGACGCCTGTTCACCGCAATCTTCATACCAAGGTGACGTTTCTTGGACTGGAGTTCGAGGACTTGATTCTGGTGCTGGCGCTTGCCGCTCTGATGAATCTACTTGCGCACTTCGTAAGCGGCAATGCGCACGTCTTCGGGATGTCGCTCAACATTTTTATGGAGTTCATCGTGCCGGCGCTGGCGGTGCCGTTTCTCATCCTTTTCAAGTACGGGCGGCCTCGCGGATATCTTACGGACCTGATGCGTTCGTTTTTCTCTCCGAAGGCCTGGTGCGCGCTTGAGCGAGATTCTGAGTTGACGCAGGCTTATCTGGTTGAAGAGGAGGACTAGCCGATGCAGGCCGCGATCAAAAACATGACCGATGGATCGGTCGCGCTCAAGCTCGACGCCGATGCAGCGCGGGCGGTCTTTGCAAGCGTTCTCTTCGCCGCGCGTTTTCACGAGGGGATCTCGCCGCTCGCCCGGATAGCCAAAGAGGAATTGGAGCGCGACAACCAGAAGACGACCAGACGAGGTGAACCATGCCGATGACATATGCAGAGCACGATAGAAAGAAGAAGTCGCCGGCAGTCTGCGAGCTGTTTTCCCTTCGGGATCTTCCCGAAGGCGAGAACATCATGGTCCGCACCAACGGCGCCTTCGTTGCGGGCTACGAGTTGCGCGGCATCCTTGGGTACTTCGCCACGGACGGCGACCGCAATCAGACCAAGGCGATGCTGGAGGCGCTCTTTCGAAGTGTGCCTGATGTCAGTATGCGCATCCAGTTCCGCTACGAGATCTCGGAACGCCTGGGCGACCTGTTCGACAGCTACGTCAACGAACAGCGCGCCAGTCAGCCGGAGGTGACGGCGCTCGATGCGCACCGGCTGCGGATGTGGCGTGAGAAGGAGCAAGCCGGCTATTTCTTCGAGAACCGGTTGCAGGTCTACTACATTTGGGACCCGCGCATTCATGCCAAGCTCTATCACTCGGCTGAACAGAATCGCAAGCTGGGCGGCTTCACGCTAAGTCAGGCCAAAGCCATCCAGCGCGCGCGCAAGGAACATGAGACTTATCGCGCGGAATTCGAGTCGATCCTGCGCGGCGTCGAGGGATCGATGGAGGCGGCCAACCTTGGCTCGCGGCGGCTCACGACCCAGGAACTGTTCGAGGCACTGAAGCATGCCCAGCATCCGACACGCCGCGATCACCGGTCAAACGTGCAGCCGGAGGAGATGGTCGAGTATCAGAGCGCGCGGTATCAGGCAGCGGAAGCAAACATTCTGAACGAGACTGAATCGTACCTAAACATCGATGGGTATCTCTATGGCGTCGTGAGCCTCAAGGAACTGCCCGATGCAACCTTCCCTGGGATGCTTCAGAACTTTTCGACCCTTGGCTTTCCGATCGTGGTCAGCGGCCAGGTGGTGATCCCGGACCAGGTGAAGGTGCTCAAGAGCTATAAGAAGCGGTTGCAGAAGATGACCGCGGCCCAGAAGGATGCGAACGGCAACTTCAAGTCGAATCCCGAGGCCGAGGTTGCCCAAGCGCAACTGATGCAGGTTCAGCGCGACATCATCTCGTCGTCGCTCAAGACGGCGAAGCTGAGTCTTTCGGTCGTCGTACGAACCTCGCATCCGGCAGTGACGATGCGTGACCTCGAACAATCGGAGCGAGAACTTGCCAACCGTACGCAGGAGGTTCTGAACGCCTTTACGCACATGAACGGCGCCAAGGCCGTAGCGGAGACAATCGCCAAGCGCCGCATCTTCCTTGGAACCTTGCCAGGCCTGGGCGAAGCGGATAAGCGGGACCAGGACATGCTGACCTCGAATGTCGCCGATTTGGTTCCCGTCGAAATGCCATGGATGGGCACCAGGCGAAGCCCGCTCATTCTCTTCGAGACACCCTACCGGCAGCTCATTCCCTTTTCGATGTTCGATCCGGATCTCTCTGACGCAAACGGCCTGTTGATGGCGAAAAGCGGCGGTGGCAAAACCCTGGCGGCGCAGCAGATGCTCCTGATGGCGGCGCGGGCGAACCCATTGATTTCGATTCTGGAACGTGGCGACTCCTACCAACCGCTTGTGGAGTTGATGGGTGGCGAGATGATCGAGATGTCCCTTGACTCGGACCAGACGATCAATCCCTGGGACCTGCCTAAGGGTGAGGACCGGCCATCGAACGACCAGATTTCGTTCTTGAAAAACCTGACCCGGCACATGCTGGGCGAGAACACCCCGCCGGATCTGGACATCGATCTGCTCGACAGCGTCCTGCTCGAAGCCATCGGATCAACCTACAAGCGTTGCAGCGCGAAGACCTCGAATCCGATTCCGTTGTTTGGCGACTTGGCGGCGGAACTGGCTCACTGGCAGGACCGGGACCGCAACCAGAAGATCAACGCAATGGCCCAGATGGCCTCTACCAAGTTGCGGGCCTGGGTGGATGAGGGGCCGTATGCGCGGCTCTTCGACCGGCCGACCACGGTTGAGCTAAATAATCCCTGGCTCTACTTCAACGTGGAGAAGTTGAAGGACGATCCGAGGTTGGAACGTGCCATGAGCCTGCTCATTGCGCACACAGCCACCTACCGTGCGTCCGGTATCACCGGCCGACCAAGCATCGTCCTGCTCGATGAGTGCTGGGCGCTGCTGGAGTCCCCCATCCTGGCGAGCGTTGTCGTCCAGCTCTTCCGCACCGCGCGCAAGCGCAATGCCAGCGTCTGGGGAATCAGCCAGACGCCGGAGGATTTCGTCGGCACGCCGGACAAGCCCAACGAGCACGGCGCGGGCATCGTCAAGAACGCGACAACGAAGATCATCGGCAAGCAACCTGGCGATATGACCGCTCTCCGGGAGCACGTCCACCTGAACGAGACGGCGCTCAACCAGATCAAGACCTTTGCTCATCCGAAGAAGGGCCATAGCGCCGAGTTTCTGATCGCGATTGGCGAAAAGGCCGAGTCGACACACGCGATCCGCATCGTGCCGAGCCCGGTGGACTACTGGATCACGACAACCTACGCCCGCGAGCGCACGTACCGAATGTGGTGGATGCGGAAGCACGCGTCGATGGCGCGAATCGCAGCTTATGAGGCGCTCGCCGAGCGTTTTCAGCGGGGGTTGGCGGAACTTGCGCCGCTCAAAGAAGAGCTTTCAGGAGAAGTTCAGGAGGTACTCGCGCAATGAAACAGGATGATCGCAAACCGGAAGATACGGTGATGCTGAACGGCATTCCGTATGCAGGAGATGTAGCCGCTTCGCGCAAACAAGAGAGTCGGCGCTGGAAATGGCTGACGGCAGTGTCTGTCCTTACTATTGCAATGCTCGTTCCCGCTAGCGCCCACGCTGGCATCTTCGATGTCTTCAGTGAACTTTTCGGCACGATCCAGAGCGACATCGGCAGTTCGCTCAAGTCGATCAACCAGCTTACGCAGCAGGCGCAGCAACTCTACCAGACGACGATGTGGCCGCTGTCCGCGCTCAATCAAGCCCGCGGCTTCGTTGCGAATTCGATTTCAGGTTTTCGCAATCAGATGAACCAGATCTTCAGTATTCCTACAACGAGCGCGGTGACAGCAGGTCCGCAACAGTTCGAGTCGATCTTGCATAGCCGGCTCTCGGCGCAGATTCCGGCCCTTGGTGCAAGCTTCACAGCCAACTACGGTTCGATTCCGCAGCAGAACAGCGCCGCGCCCCAGGACCTACTGATGATGGACATGGATGACGCGCTGGGCCAGGAGAACCTGAAAACGACGCTCATCGCCGACCAGGGCGCGGACACCATCCTTCAGACGGCAAACCAGATGGAGAACCAGGTTGCCGTTACGACGCCGGGCTCCAATCCATTTCTCACCGCGCAGGCGCAGGTCTCGAATCTCCGTTGCCAGGCTTATCTGCAGAAGATGCTTGCCGCTCAGTTGCGGCAGGAGGCCGGCCGCATTGCGCACGACAATGCGCTCTTGAAGCGCAGAACAACCATCACGGGCGGGATCAACAGCCTAATCACCGGGGCGCTCACGGCGCACTAAAGGGAGAGTGTCATGTCCGACTCGAAGAAGTCCACAAACAAAGTGCGCAAGCCATTTCTGTGGCGGCGCAAGCAGGAACCAACATCCGATGTCGCGGTATTCGGCGAGGGCTACGAACCAGCGCAATCCGAGCGTTCCTGGCGCAGGCCGGGGCTGCTCAAGGCCGCGGCCGTCGTTCTGGCGGTTCTGACGGTTCTGCCGATGCGGGCGCATGGGCAGTTCGGCATTGATCTGGCAGCGATTCTTGCCGCTCTTCAGCAGATGCAGTCGCTGATGTCCACCTACATCTCCGCGCCGCTCAACACCATCAACCAGTATGAGCAAAGCGTGGCGAAGTACGAGCAGCAGGTCATGTATCCGCTTGCGGCGATTAACCAAGCCAAAAACTCGGTGACGCAGTTTGAGAACCAGTTCAGCCAGGTCTCAAACCTCTTTCATGTGAATGTCTCAAGCGCCACTCTGCCGCAGTCGAGCAATCTTGAGTCGCTGCTGCTTTCGCGTAACGCCGGCAACGTGGGAAGTGTTTCGACTCAGTTCCAGTCGGTCTACGGAGGTGTGATGCAGCAGAACGCAGCTTCGCCCGCCGTGCGGACGATAACCGACATGACCGACGCGCAGGCTCAGGACGCAATGAAGCGGGCGATTGAGATCGACGCCCTGGCGGATGCGGAACTCCAGGAAGCTGACCAGATGGGCCAGCAGATCACGGCCGCGGCGCCGGGCAGCGCACCGATTCTCGAAGCTGAAGCCGATGTTTGGGTCGTGCGGGCAAACGCCTACACGCAGGCCGCGCTGGCGGAGTTGATGCGCACGCGCGGAATCGATCTTGCCAATCAGAGCGCCATCACGAAACTGGCGACCACGAACAATACCAGCAACAACGGCCTCATTAACGGGGCTCTGACGAACAGGTAAAGCGCGATGAGCCTACCGATTCCCAATCCGCACGTCGCCGTCACGCTGCTTGCGTTTTTCCAGTCGACGCAACTGAATCTCTTCGAGCGTTTTCTGACGCAGGCCGTGGCCGGAATCGACTCGACCAGCATCACGAGCGGGATGCAGAATGTCGCCTATGTCGTCCTGCTCGTAGGCTTTCTCTGGCAGGTCTATCAATCGGCCCTGCACGGCGGGGACGTGCGCGGTTTGGGAACCAATCTGATCAAGTACATCGTCACCGCGGTTGTGGTTATGAATTACGGAACTATCTTCACGACCATCAATCAGGGATTTGTGAACGCCGGGAACTGGATCAGTAACGCGTCCGGCTCCGTCAACCTTTTCGATAATTGGAAGAACGATATTAGCACGCAGTTCAGTCAGATCGGATTTCAGAATCTCTGGGGACTGATTACAGGTTCCGTCGCCGGCATCATCGACGGGATTCTCATTCTTGTCGCGTACATTCTTTATCCCGTTGTCATCGCCATTTTCGGATTCTTCTACATCTTCTACGGCAGCGTCCTCTACATCTTCGGCCCGATCGTGATCGCCCTGCTGCCTCTCGGAGGAGCAAACCGCCTTGCCAAATCGTACATAGAGAATGTCTTCATTTGGAATTCCTGGCCGATCCTCTACGGAGGATTCGGCGCTTTGCTGAGCGCAGTCCAGATGGGGCAGGTCGGTCAGATGCTCAGCCAAAATAACTTTCTAGGTGGGTTGGGAAATCTGGAAGGAGCATTTCTCATCGGTATCGCCAGCATCATCTACTCGCTGGCGATTGCGGTGATTCCGTTTATCGCAAAGCGAATTGTCAGTGGCGATGTGGGGGCTACTGCAGTCGCATTGGTCGGAGCAGCGGCCGCTGTGGTAACGGCTGGAATTGCTGCTGGCGAGGGCGCGGCTGCGGGACTTGCCGCTGCCGGGGCAGGCGGCGCGCAGGGGGCCGGTGCTGGCAGTTCTACAAGCACGGCCGCAAGTGCGGGCCGGCTAACAGCCGCGTCAGCCGGATCGAATCAACCGGCTGCACCTCAAATGCCGCCAGCAACAACCTCGAGTTCCCTCTCTGGAAGTCCTACGATCGAAGGCCATGCCGATCAGATTCGCGGCTCATTCACCGATGTACTAGGGCCGAGTTCGAGCGATGCGCAGGCCGAAAGTGAGACTTCAGAAGCCGCAGTTCCCGCGCAGGCTACAAGCGTGGTTTCTGGAGGAAGCAGCAGCAGTTCTCCGAGAACATCCCCGCCGGCCAGGCGTGGGCCGACGGTCCACCGCTACAACATCGGAACATGGGGCGCATACCACGCCGCCCGCATTGCGGCTCAGGGTTTGGCAAGCGTATCTCGGCGAGCAACAGAAAAGGAGTAGGAGGCATTCATGAAGACAACCGCAGATCGAACGGACGCGGCCTCCCTGGTGAGGCCGAAGTATTACGAGGTGGATGGGGCCTTGCGCGCGAATGCGAATCGCGCCTGGTTGCTGGCTTTCCTGACGATCCCCATCGCACTGGCCGCAATCGGCTTCGCCGTCTTCGCGCGCATGCAACCGCCGACGGTGATCCGCATCGGCCCGAATGGCGACGCCTCGGTTGTGGGCAAGCCCGCCAAAGGCGAAGTTACGGATCTTGCCACAGCTGGCACGGACCAGTTTCTGGATGAAGCCTTCGTCAAGCGCTTTCTGATCAGCTACCAAAACTACTCGCCGTCCGATGTGGACGATCATTGGGCGGCAAGCCTCAACATGATGACCCGCAATCTGCGCGGGTACACGTTGAAGGCGATGGCCGACGACAATACGCGCGGCAAGATCGACGACGGGCAAATTCAGTCAGTTTTTCATTTGCGCGAACTCGACGCCGTATCGGGAGAGCCGCTCACGTATCTGGTCTACGGAGTCAAGGACGTTCATCATCTGTCGAATGGAACCGAGGTCACCGACCACTTTGTGAACGAATACCGCATCCGGGTAATCGCGGACAAAAGGTCGGACGCCAATCCCGATGGGTTGTGGATTGCCGAGTACAGTGAGCGGCCCATCGACGGCGAGCGCCGCAATCAGATTCTGAACGCGCCGGACACCGTGAACGGCAGTGAGACCGCGGCAAATTAAGGAGGCCAGTGATGGCGACAGCAGCATTGAGCGCACCTCGAAACGAGCAACCGCCGGCGCCGGCCGCCGAGCCGAACCGGAGACGCAAACGCGGCCATGAGGAGGATCAGCAAGCCCGATACTTCCTGGCCAAGGAAGGATCGTCTCCCGAAAAGCCGGAGCTTGGCGCCGAGGCTGCAAACGAGGGCGAGGCTCTGATCAAAGCATTTCAAACGAAGAGTGGTTTGCTCTACGCCGTCGTGGTCTACAAAGCGGAGGCGGAGATCCAGGGCAGCTCTCCGACATTGGTGAAGCGGCTCGTGCGCAAATAGCAGGGCCACAGGTCAACGGATTCAAAGAGGATACAAACCTGAAATACGGCCATTGTCATCCTCCTTTGACGCCTTATCGCATACGCGATGAGGAATTCCGCTGACCCGGTTTGAAATCTCGAACCTGGTTGGATCATCACCCACCCCTAACGCGGGCGGCCAGGCGAAGAGATTCACGACCGGGATCGGCAGATCTCTAGTCACTTCGTCTCGAAGCGCCAGACAAGTGAGGAGAAAATGACAGCGACGAGGACACAGAAAACGACCATCGATCAACGGCTCATTCTCGAGCTGAGCATCGATGCGCAAGGAGAAGTGACCCGCAAGCCTAGCCAACTGGGCCGTAAGGATACGCTCGAAGGCAAATTGCTTGCCGAGCTCTATCCCGGCATCCAGGTAGCGCGCATCAGCGTGCCACATGAGTTGACGCCGTATGAGCAGTCAGTGGTCGAAAACCGCATGGCCAAGCTCATTTACGGCGGGGTCGAATATCGTTTGGTGGGCGCGAGCAACTCGGCAAAGGACGGCAAGTTCTACTTTGTCGATCTCGCACACTCCAAACAGATTGCTGAGCGCTTTCAGCATTGGCCCGAGGCGGCGATGGTGTACTTCGCCATTCTCGTCTCCGACTGCAAGCTGATGGTGGATGAACCCAACTTCCGCGTGGCCGTGGTCCAGGAGCACGCTCTTGGCACCAACGACTGCCGTGGATGGGTTCGTGAGTCCGTCTACCGAAAGCTCAAGATCGGCACCAACAGGTTCTGCCAGTTCCGGCTGGCGTTCGATGCGCACGAACCGAAGCAGGCAAAAGGCGCACTCAAGGCGATGAGCGACCGCGTGGCCGACAGGCTTGGGGTCGATCTCATTCTGCCCGATAGCGCCACGAAACCGGCATTGAAAGGAGGCCTGCGCTTCCTTCCACAGCTGGGCACATCGGGCCGGTTGTATACAGGTCCAGCGGTTCTCGGGATCAAGGAAATCTCCCGGGCATTGGAGTTTGGATCGAGCTATACGCTGGTCGAGCACGCTTCGGAAGACAGCCTTCAACTTGAGATCATGCCTCGTGCCATCGAGCAGATTCGCAAGGTGAGAAAGGCTTGGGACGAGGGCGATTACGATGCTTTGCTTGAACTCTTGGGCAAGTCGTCCGACGTTGCCGCATTCGAGGATGAGGATTCGAGCTTTGATCCTGAATCGTTGGAGAGTGGTGTAAGTCACGTCTCCGAAGAGTGGGAACCGGCTGAAGCAGTGCTTCTGGCCGATCGCAGTGGAACCAGCATCAAGTTCCCCTACGTGTCGAACCAGATCAACCGCAAGCTGGCCCGCTGGGCATTTCGCATCTGCACGGGTGGAGGTTTTCGGCTGCCGGCATTCGCTTTGGCGGATGATGGCGTCCTGATCGAGCACCGGGGAAAGATTCTCTCGGCCTCGGACTGGATACCGCTGGACACATCCATCACATCGTTAACGGCGGAACAGGGACTTTGCATCCGGTATCCCATTCGGATGCAGGAGGATTTGCTTCCCATCCGTCATCTCACCAACGACGAACTCGTTCTGCCGCTCAAACGTGCGCTGGGTGCAGATCTTGACGACTCGCTGGTCAACTCCATCCTTGAACGCCAACTCCGCATGGAAGGAACCTACATCCTTCACTCGGAGACGGCGAAACGGAATGGCGGCGACTTCGACTTCGACACCATCTGCGTCATGCCATCCGACCAATTTCCGCGCTTTGTGGCGGGACGGATTGCTTACGGAGAGCAGTTCCGCCAACAGAAGACCAAGCTCAAAAAAGCGAAGTCTCCCTGGTGGAACGTCTGCCTGGTCGCCATGAAGGCGCGTGGGAACAGGATCGGCTCGATCACCGATCTGAAGACCTCGTGCCTGGCTGCTGGACGGCCGGACCTTGCATACAAACTCGTCGAACAACTGCAGAACGCTCTCGACTCGCTCAAACACCGAGTTGAGATCGATGAATCGGTGATCAGCGAAATCCGCAAGGAGGTAGCTCCGGCGCCCTGGCTCAAGTTCAAACGCGAGCGCAGAGTGTCGGATCTGCCGGCTCACCTGGACGTAGCGGACACCGACAAAGTCGGCAGGCTCTACAACGTATTGCGCAAAGAGCTTGGCTTTCTGCCCAACGAATCTGGCTCGGGCTTCGAAGATCGGATGTCGATTGAGGACTTCCGCGGACTCTTCTCTGGCGAAACCGTCACCAAGGGAATGTTCGAGGAATGCCAACTGATTAACTCCATCTACGCCGATGTCGCAAGCCGGATCGTCGAACGCGAGGAGGAGATCAAGCTCCAACTCGCAAACGCACAGGCGCTCTGGGATGTCATGCGCAAGTGCGAAGACAAGGAACAACGCCGGTCGGCAGTGCTTGCGCGCAACAAAGCGCAATCTGCTCTCTGGGAACATGAACAGGATGCGCGGGATCAGTTCAGCTCGCTCCACCTGTTTGTGCATTACTGGGCACAGGGCAAGCAGGAGAATCGCGGGGCGTGGGCACAGGCGATGAACACCATCGTCTCGAATGGCACAGGCTCCGGAGCGGTTCTCTTCCAGTCCTTCCCGCAGGAGGTCGTCGATGCCTTTGCGGAGGCAACCGGCGGCCAGCGGGTAAGGGTTCGGCTACCGAAAACCATCAACGGGTACGTCTGGTTCGACGATCAGCAACGCGCGTTTCTCGTCGAGCGGATCGCCAACCCCGACGGACAGGAAGGCGTGAAGCGGGTATTCCTCTTTCAGTACAAGGGAAAGCGGAGCCTGACATTTGAGGACACGAGTATTCCAGCCGCGCTGGGATGCTCTTAACCCAAAGGAGAAGTCACTGCGCGAGCCGTGGCTTCTCCTTTCTGTTTATGCGCCAAGGAGGCCGCTATGAAGTCGCTC
>Ga0224554_1001999_pt1 | contig 11354 bp, 11 predicted proteins | sample 714S22024metaG_FD_180666 | JGI IMG/M metagenome (GOLD analysis project Ga0224554, IMG submission 180666) | Peat soil microbial communities from Stordalen Mire, Sweden - 717 S2 20-24 | ecosystem: Environmental > Terrestrial > Soil > Wetlands > Peat | place: Sweden: Norrbotten County, Stordalen...
CCGATGCAGATTGCCTCATCGGCAAAGCGCACGTGCAGCGAATTACGGTCGGCCTCGCTATAGACGGCGACCGTGCGTATGCCGAGCTCCCGGCAGGCGTTGATGACGCGCAGTGCGATCTCGCCGCGATTGGCAATCAGGACTTTACGAAACATTCAGGACCCTTTGAGCGGTGTTAGCGCGGTTAGCGGAGTTAGCGGTGTTAGCCCGTGGCCAGCTCCGCTAACACGCGCGAAGTGCGGCTAACCCCGCTAACTCCGCTCTCTTTCTTAACCCAGCCGGAGCGAAAACAGCGGCTGCCCGTACTCGATGGGCTGGCCGTCGGAGACGAGGCATTTGACGAATTCGCCGGCGGCGTCGGACTCGATCTCGTTCATCAGCTTCATGGCCTCGACAATGCCGATCACCTGCCCCTTGGCTACGCGATCACCGGCAGAGACAAACTGCGCTGCGCCGGGCGAAGGCGAACCGAAGAAGGTGCCGACCATGGGGGACTTGACGATATGCAGACCGGCATTTGGGTCCAGGGCAACAGGCGCTGGAGCTTCCTGGGGCGCTGGATGGTTTGCCGCTGCCTGCGGAACCTGGTGCGGCGCCGAAGCGAGCAGCCGCGCCAGATCGCCCAGTCCCGCCGAAGAAGCTTCCGGCTGGTTGAACTTGAGTCGAATCTTCAGGTCGCCCCGGTCCAGGTCAAACTCGGCAACCTGATATTCCTTCAGAAATTCAATCAGTTGTTTCAAATCATCGATGTCTTGTGGTTTCATTCGTTCCTTAACTCTCCCGCAACAGGGCGGAATGGGTTAGTTCTACGTTCAAAGTTCGATCAGGGCCTTGGGCGCCGGGGTGAGCACCTGGCCTCCGGTTCGTGTAACAGCCACCATATCTTCAATGCGAATACCGAAGCGATCCGCCAGATAAACTCCCGGCTCGATGGTGATGACCATGCCGGCGAGCAGCCTGCTTGCCTCTCCTGCGCCGATGCGCGGCGGCTCGTGAATCTCCAGTCCGACGCCGTGGCCGGTGGAGTGGGAAAAAGCCTCCGCCAATCCTGCCTTGCGCAGCACGCCGCGCGCTGCCTCATCAACCTCCGCGCAGCTTGCGCCCGCTGTCACCGCGGCGACGCCGGCCTCCTGCGCCTCCAACACCGTCATAGACGGCGCGCTCGCCGGCCGCGGGTCTGCCCAGATGAACGGTTCGAGTCATATCCGAGCAGTAACCATTGTGAATGATACCAAAATCCATGGTCACAAAACCCCGGCGGGGCAGCCTGAGAGCCGTCGCGCGGCCATGCGGCAGGGCTGAGCGAGCGCCCGAGGCGACGATGGTTTCGAAGGACATTCCCTCGGCTCCCAGCAGCCGCGCCTGATGCTCCAGCTCAGCGGCCACTTCAAACTCCGCCAGGCCGGGACGGATGAAGCCCAGAATGTGCTCGAAGAGCTTGCAGCCGATCAGCGCCGCTTCAATCATCAGCGCCAGCTCGTCCTCGTCCTTTACCATCCGCAGCGGCTCAACCAAGGGTGCGGCCAGCGCGGTAAGAAAGCTGCGGCGAAGGCGGGCGGGCAGCGCGGTCTTGAACCGCGCCAGATTGGCCACGGTGGTTTTATTGGAATCAAAGCCGGCAAACGCGACGCCCGGCTGCGCCGCCAGCCACTGCACGGCGGCAACTGACGGTGAGCTGGCGACGATCTCGACCTGCGCGACCGTCACTTCCTCAGCGGCCTGCGTCTTGTAGCGTCCATCAGTGAAGAGGCGAGCCGACCTGCGCGTGACGGCCAGCGCGGCGCTCGATCCTGTGAAACCAGAGAGATAGCGAAGATCAGGCAGATGGGTGACCAGCAGGCCGTGAAGCCCGGCTTTGGTCAGACGGCGGCGCAAAAGCCCGATGCGGCGAAAATGGTCCACTCGTTAAGAATAAATCACGAGGGAGACGGAGAGAGATGCGCCTGATGGTAACCGGGCGCATCATCGGATGAAATGAAACCAACTGCGCAGCAGGAAATACTCGTTGATCGGCTGGTCATCTCGGATTGCCGGTACTTGAGGATCTTCGGCTATCAGGTTCGTCAGCGTCAGTTCGTGAGAGAGGACTGATTCGAACTGTTGTTGGGCGTTTGCATACGGACCCCATTCCACGAAGTCGGAGGCTGCTGCAGACGGCATGCGCGCCGCCAGAACCGAACTTGAGGTGATGGGTATCGGCTCCATGCTGGCCAAAAAGTGAATCCCGAACCCATCGAACGACCTGAAGGCCCGGACGTAAGGAAAGGATTGCATAATGGCTTTGGTTACGGAAACGGCGGTCGCCGAATCTCCTGTAGTGTCCGGATACCAGACTTGCAAAATCCCATCCCTACGCAAATGCTTTTTAACAACTTCATAAAACTCACGCGAATAAAGCAAGCTGGAACCCGCGGCTTCCGGAGGTGGGGGGGCGTCCACAACGATGACATCGTAACTCTCATTTGAACTATCGAGGAAGCGGCGGCCGTCGTCGATAACGATCCTCGCCAGCGGAGAGTTCACCAACTTCTGCGCATCGGCGTGGTAGTACCCAAACAGTGCGGGAACACTCGGAATCAAATCCACTGACGTGGTGGGAATGCCCCAGGACAGCATGGAGCGGAAGCTGGTTCCCATGCCAAAGCAGATCACCAGGCCGTTCCGAGGGGGCCTGGACATCAATGCGAGCGGCAGGTGGGCGATATACTTGGTGATCGGAGTTAAGCTTGTCATCCCAACGCCATTCACGAAAAGCCGCCGTTGAAAGCCTTCTCCGGTTGCAATCACGGTGGCGGAGTAATCTCTTCGCACCTCGCGCGCCGCATATATAGTTTCGACGTCGCGGCTCACACTGAAAAGCAGAATTGCGGCAACTGTTGCGAGGGCAAACTTGAGTCTTGGGTCGAGACCGGAGTTAATTCGAACCGTCTCGGACGGCTTTCGAAACGCCGTGAGGGCTGCTATGGCAAACAAAGGGATCGAGAGAGCAAAGATTGCCCAATGCTCGCCTAGCCAGGGCAATATCCAGAAGCCAGCTATTAGGGGGCCGACTATTGACCCCGCAATATTAACAGCGTAGGCGGTTCCAGCTCGATCAGGATCGCCAGATGACCAGGAATCCACTAACAACGGAGTGAGATAACCCAACATGGCGCAGAACATCCCGATGCCGCATACACGCAAGCCAACAATTTGAATTACTCCCAGGGACAATCGCGGATCGAGCACTGCCAATGGGATCATGGCAAACAGCGGGAGTAAACTCCACGCCGAAGCACTCTCGCCTGGCTGGCGGGAGTGGGCTTGGGAGCGGTAGTCCAGCGATCCCATAACCGTAGCCAGCAGATATACCGCGAGGATAATCGCAAAAGTATATACGACATTTCCGAGATAGGGGGTGTACTGGCGTATCCAGACGACCTCCATACCCATACTGACTAATCCCGTTGTGAACAAGAAAAACAGACTGGCGCTCCTGGGAAGCCCATAGAGTCTCGGCCGTGCCGCTGGCACAAGGATTGGCTTCTTCATCGCGAGGGATGAGACCACGGAGAAGCTTATCGCGAACGCTGACAGCGCCAGTATCGCGTTCAGACTGCCCGCGACATAGAGCGTTCCCTGGAATCCCAGCAGCTCAATTATTACGAAGGCCGAGGCGAGGGTGCCAACCAGCGCGCCAAGAACGTTGGCAACGTATAAGTAGCTGAAAGAACGTTCTGATGCGGGCCGGTCGGATTGCCGGATAACCGTCATCAGCAGGGGGAATGTCGATCCCATGCAGGTACACCACGGTACCAGCGTAATTGCGACCCAAATACCTACTAAGATGTAATAGCGTGAGCTTTGCCATGCTCCAAAGCTTGCGGCGTGTTGCAAGAGCAGACGTCCGAGCTTCAATTCTAATGGAACCGCAATAGAGGAAATTCCGACTAATAACTCCGCAATTGAATAAAGGCGCAGCGCCCGCCGGCCATCACCGGCCAGAACGTGGCGCGTTAATACTCCCACGCCCCACGAACCCAAGCCCAGACCAGCCATGAACATCGAAATGACGATGGAAACAAGAGCCGTGGTCACACCGAAGCTGGCCATGGCGAGCCGAACCCAGACTACCTCGTAAACCAGGCCGCAAAATCCGGAGACCACAAAAAAAACGAAGAACCAGCGCATATTCACACTTGGAGTCTCATCTGCGCCTGTCTTCGATTCACTTTGCTTCTGGAAAAACGACATGATTATTCCTCTCAGGTTTCTCGTTTCTTATGCGAATCACTCACCGAACATTCGTTCATCGTCGCTAGGATATACCCGGTATCCGTCATTCCTCACTCCTAGATATGGTAAAAATGGCCCCCGTCGCCACTCACCGGGATAGTGTGAACATGCCCTAATTCAGGATTAATTCGGGAGCGAGCTATATCGTTACGGGCTTTTTCAGTAATACGTAATTGCCCAGTTCGTCGGCCCAGGCAGAGATTGCTTCCCAGCCTTCCGATCCCTTGCGATTGAGAATCTCGATAAAATGCGCAATCGGCTCATCCTTGTGAACGAAGATCGTATTTTTCTTGTACTTCCGTTTCATGTGTGGCTTCCTTTCTGTGTCCTCTGGACATTGTTCTGGCGTTAAAACGCCGGGCGGACGGGCTTTTTCTGCAACGGATCGGCGCTGGCGGCGTGCTGGTCGCTCTGGCGGTCCATCCACTCGTCGAGGCGGCTGCGCTTGAAGCGCCAGCGGTTGCCCAGCTTGAAGGCGGGCACAAAGCCCTCCGAGGCGTACTTGTAGAGCGTGTCGGAGGAGATGCCGAGGTAGTCCGAAGCCTGGCGAATGTCCATGACTTCGCGCACCTCGGGGACCAGCAGGTTGGAACGGATGGCGTTGCTGCGCATGATTGCCTCCTGGGGCGAGAATGACCCCAGACGTGATTCCGGCATTCCTGCCGGTACTCTTGTATATAGCGCGGTTTCACCCGGCATTTCAAGGATTTTCAGAGAGTTGCAGGAAATTAACCGCTTCTTATACCCGGTTCTGACGGCGATTGCTCCACACAATCCAGCCTGAAGCGCCATCTATTGCGTCGCTGGCGGCCCGATCCACCACAGGTTGCGTTGTTGCGGCAGATGGTGCGCCAGACGTATGCGGACCAAAATAGCACAGCCCGGTTGCACCGGAGTTCTCGGGCAAGCCAGGCTGTGATCAGGCATTTCTTCTGTGAAGCTCTGAACCTGTGGCTGATTCAAAGAATCCCTAAACGGTATAAGTCGAGGAGGCAGTACGGCCTCCTCGGCCCGTCCAGTTGGTGTGGAAGAACTCGCCGCGCGGCTTGTCTGTGCGCTCATAGGTGTGCGCGCCGAAGTAGTCGCGCTGCGCCTGAAGCAGATTGGCGGGTAGCCGGCCCGTGCGGTAGCCATCGAAGAAGGCCAGAGCGGTGGAGAACGCAGGGGTGGGAACGCCTAACTCGACTGCGTGCGCCAGCCCCTTGCGCCACGATGCCTGATACTGATTCAGCGCGCCGGAGAAGAAGCTATCCAGCAGCAAATTTTCGAGCGCGGGATTCTTGTCGAAGGCGACTTTGATCATACCTAAAAAGCGGCTGCGAATGATGCATCCGCCGCGCCACATCAGCGCGATGCCGCCCATATTCAAGTTCCATCCATTCTCCTTTGCCGCGGCGCGGAGCAGCATATAACCCTGCGCGTAGGAGATGATCTTGGAGCAATAGAGCGCGCAGCGCACATCCTCGATGAATGCGGCGCGGTCGCCAACGGCAGGTTTGGTTCCCGGACCCTGCAAGATCTTCGATGCTTCCACGCGTTCATCCTTGAGCGCCGACAAGCAGCGCGCGAAGACCGACTCGCCGATCAGAGTTACCGGCTGGCCCAGGTCGAGCGAGCTGAATACCGTCCATTTTCCCGTGCCCTTCTGGCCGGCCGTATCCAGAATCTTATCGACGAGCGGCGTGCCGTCATCGTCTTTCTTGGCGAAGATATGGCTGGAAATCTCGATCAAGTAACTGTCCAGCTCGCCCTTGTTCCACTCCGTGAAGACCTCAGCCAACTCATCGGCGGAGAGGCCCAGGCCGCGCTGCAGCAGATCGTAGGCCTCGCAGATCAGTTGCATATCGCCGTACTCGATGCCGTTATGGACCATCTTGACGTAGTGGCCAGCGCCGTTTTCGCCCACCCAGTCGCAGCAGGGAGTTCCATCCTCGACCTTGGCGGAGATGGCCTGGAAAATAGCCTTCACGTGCGGCCATGCGGCGGGATTGCCGCCGGGCATGATCGAGGGGCCGAAGCGCGCGCCCTCTTCGCCGCCGGAGACGCCGGTGCCGATGAAGAGAATGCCTTTGGCGGCCAAATCCTTGGTGCGGCGATTGGAGTCGGTAAACAGCGAGTTGCCGCCGTCGATCACAATATCGCCCTCTTCAAGAAAGGGCAGCAAATGATCGATTGTCTGGTCGACGGAATCGCCGGCCTTGACCATCAGCATGACGCGCCGCGGCCGCTTGAGCAGGGCTGCCAGCTCTTCCATCGAGTGCGCGCCCACCACTTGCGTGCCCTGGGCCTCGCTGGCCAGGAAGTCGCCCACCTTGGAGACGGTGCGGTTGAAGACGGCCACCTTGAAGCCGTGGTCGTTCATGTTAAGGACAAGGTTCTGTCCCATGACAGCAAGGCCAATCAGGCCAATATCGCACGATGCATCCGGCATAGAATCTCCGTAGTTCCTGGCGTGACCCCTGCAAGCAGCAGGCCCCTGACGATTGTATTTCAGTGGTCAGACCTATGGAAAGCGCGGGGGCGCGCCCTCCGCCGCGACGCTACCGTTTGACCCTGCTGATGCGTCTAGTATTGTATTCAGGGTTCTTCATGACATTCAGAGCATTTCGATCTTCCGCGGTTTTTTTGGTGGCGTTTTCCTGCCTGTTGGCGGCTCTTGCGCCATTCGTGGCGCGCGCCCAAAGCTCCAGCAGTTCATCCAAGTCTTCCGGAGAGGGGCAGAATACGTCTTCCTCGCAGGGATTTGCGCAGGAAAAGGCGCCTTCTCTGATCGATCCCGCCGGTCCCACCATCTCGTTGACCAGCTCCGAGCCGGTATTCCTGATGGCCGCCGCGCTGAATGCCTGCGGCTACGACGAAGGCCTGGAGGAGAGCGCTCCGATCCGCAAGCGGGTCCGCGACGAGATGAACCTGGCGCTCGCCAAGAGCGAGGACGCGCGCAACAAGCGCGACCATCTCTGCCTCTACATTGCCCAGCACCGCATGACTGGCGGAGAGCGCGACATTTCGCAATACATCTCGCTGGCTCTCTATCTGACCCCGCCGCCGGAGATGGAAACCTCGGCCGATCTTTCCGAGATGCCTCCCGATTCGACGCAGGTGGTTGAGATTGTTCCCCTGCTGCGCGACTTTGTCGCCGCGGTTGACCTGCACGGCATCTGGCTGGCGGTGCACCACATCTATGACGCTGAGGCCGACCGGTTGCACGATCCGCTCACCAAGATGATCGTCTCCACCAACCTCTACCTCAAGCTGCCCGCCGAAACCTACAACGGACGTCGGTTCATCGTGGTCATCGAGCCGTTGCTCTCGCCCAGCGCGATCAACGCCCGCATCTACGGCACCGACTACGTGGTGGTGGTTTCGCCGGTTGACGGCACGATCCGCATGAGCGACGTCCGCCACACCTACCTGCACTACGTGATCGAGCCTCTGCTTTATGCGCGAGCCACGGCCATCGACCGGATGCAGCCGATTCTGAAAGAGGTGCGCGAGGCGCCGCTCGAGTACCGCCTGCGCTCGGACTCGATACCGCTGACCATCGAGTGCCTGATCAAGGCCATCGAGGCGCGCACCATGGACACCGGCATACCTGAGTACAAGATACCGGCGAATGCGGACCGGTCGTTGGAGCTGCCCCGTTATCAGCATGAACGCCAGATCTACCAGCAGAAGGTGGACGCAATCCGGCTCGCCGCCATGCGCCACGACCTGACCCAGGGATTCGTGCTCACGCAGTACTTCTATCAGGAGTTGATCAAGTTCGAAAAGGAACCCGCCAGCCTGAAAGACACCATCGGCGAAATGGTCTACAGCATGGACGTGGAAAACCAAGTGCATTTCGCCCGCCAGATCGACTTCGACAAGGAAGCCGACGGCGACGTGCTGACGCGCAGCAAGCCGCGCAAGCTGACCGGCCTCGACTTGGTAGAGGCGCGGCTCGCTTCGGGCGATGTGGCCACGGCCAGCGCCATGGCCCGCCAAGCGCTCACCGTGCATTCCGATACTCTGGAATCGATGGCCGACAGCGCGCGCGCCGAGTTCATCCTGGCCCGCGCGGCCATCCTCACCGGCCATCCCGAACAGGCCATCGACGGATTCCAGAAGACGCTGGCCGCCAGCAAGGATCCACGCCTGATCTCCTGGTCGCACATCTACCTGGGCCGGATGCTGGACCTGGACTGCAAGCGCGACCAGGCCCTCACCGAGTACCAGGCGGCGTTGAAGACGCGCGACGGACAGCAAGATACCCGGCTGGCCGCCGAGCGCGGCGTCAAGACGGCCTTCGCAATCCATGGCCACAGTTGCGACGAGGATGCGGATGACTCGCCCGATTCAGCGCCGGTCAAGCCGAAGGAGAGTAAACCGGCGCAGGCCAAGCCTGAGGATTCCTGGCCTAATGGGTCGGAAAAGCCCTGATCATCTTGCGCTGCGGCCTGCGGCGGGGCGGAAAGTTTGATAATGGGATAGGGGGTTTTCCTGGGCCGGAAGCTCTGGTTGAAGCAGTGGCTCCGGGATAGCATACAAACCCATCAGATTTGAGGCTCTTGTGGAAGCCGTTCTTGCCGAACTGGAAGCTGCGTTGGGACATACCTTTGCGCGCCCGGAACTGCTGGTGCGCGCACTGACGCATCGGTCTCTTGCGAACGAGCGGGCGGCCAGTGAGCCGGTTCTGGAGAGCGTTCGGGCGGAAGCCAATGGGACGGGCGACAATGAGCGCCTGGAATTTCTGGGCGACGCCGTGCTGGGGCTGGTGGTGGCCGAGGCTCTGTTTCTGCTTCATCCGGAATGGCACGAAGGCGAGCTGACCCGTGTTCGCGCCCAGTTGGTCAGCCGCCAGCACATGGCGGAGGTAGGCGCGGCCATTGGGCTAGGCAGCCACCTGCGCCTCAGCCGCGGCGAGGAAAAGGGCGGCCTGCGGCGCAAGAGCACCGTACTCTCGAATTCCATGGAGGCCGTGCTGGGCGCGCTCTGGCTGGACGGCGGCCTAGCGCCGGTGAGAGCCTTTGTCCGCCGCCGGGTGATGGGCGAGGCGGTCGAGCAGTTGGCTGAGGAGTTGCGCGCCGGGGCCGCGCTGGGCAACTTCAAATCGGCGTTACAGGAACACTTGCAGGCCTCACGCGCCGGAGCGCCGGTCTATCGGGTCAAGAGCGAAAGCGGCCCCGACCATCATAAGCGCTTTCTGGTCGAAGTCCGGCTCAAGACAGCCGAAGGTGAGCCGGGAAAGCAGCTGGCTCGCGGCATGGGCAGCACCAAGAAAAACGCCGAACAGGATGCCGCGCGGAGAGCGCTGGAGCGGCTGAAGGCGGTTGCCGGGAAAGCCAATGCAGCGGCCACGACTGGACCGGCTTTGGAAGAGGAGAAGCGCTTAGAGCCATGAACGCCCTTGTCCCAGAGTCAGGCCATATTCCGCTCTGGTTCGAGCGGATGCGGCTCCATCTGCCGACCGTGCCCGAGGCCTTGGCACGGCTGCTCTTGCTGGTGGTGGTGGCGCTGTTTCTGCTCACCTTTGTCTTGCAGCCCTACCTGATTCCTTCCGAGAGCATGGAGCGCACGCTGCTGGTGGGCGACTTTCTGCTCGTCAACAAACAGGTGTATGCCCCGACCGGCAGCCTGACCCGGTGGTTCATGCCCTCTCGTGATGTCGCGCGCGGCGACATCGTTGTCTTCCATCATCCTCACCCCCCGTTGCTGGTCAAGCGGGTAGTGGGCCTTCCCGGCGACCGGCTGCGCATTGCCGATGGCCGTGTGACCGTGAACGGCGCAGTCCTCGATGAACCGTACGTTGCGTTTGAACCCGCCGCCCGTACCCCCTTCCGCGATGATTTTCCCGCCAAACAATATTCCGACCCCAATGTGGATCCTGACTGGTGGAAGCAGATGCAAAGCCTTATCCACGATGGCGAGCTGGTGGTGCCCCAGGGCGAGTATTTTGTGCTCGGCGACAATCGTAATTTCAGCAAGGATTCCCGCTTCTGGGGCTTTGTTTCACGGCAGCAGATCATGGCCCGGCCGCTGGTGATCTACTTCTCGCTCTCCCGGCCTTCGACAACCGATCCGGAACAGGCCGCGGATGATAGACTCGGACACGATAGGCAGCTTTTAGCCAAGCTTCAGGGCTATGCCCGCTGGAAGCGCATCTTCCACGTAGTGCATTAATCCAGTTGTCAGCCATCAGCTTTCAGTTGTCAATTAAAAAGCCAGGACAACCGAGAACTGATGACTGATGACTGATAACTGACAACTGTGCCGAGCGACAGAATGACGAAGAATAATACGCCCGCCCCCAAGACGCAGATCGAGGCCCAGCCCACCGAAGAACGGGTGGAAGAGACGTTCCCAGAGGCGGTGGCCAGCATTCTCTCTGTGCTGGTCATTGGCCTCTTCATCCTCACCTTCCTGGGGCAGAACTACGTGATTCCCTCTGGCTCAATGGAGAAGACGCTCCTAGTGGGCGACCACCTGGTGGTGGATCGCATCTCCCTCGCACCGTCCACGAAGTGGATGCCACTCGTCCATTTTCGCGAACCCCGGCGCGGCGATATTGTGGTCTTCATCAAGCCTGTGCCGGACCCGGATGCGGAGGGGAACCCGCAGTACCTGACCCTAGTAAAGCGGCTGATCGGTGTTCCCGGCGACCACATCCATCTGCGCGACGGCATCGTGATTCTCAATGGCGTGGCACAGAATCAGCCCCATGCCCAACCAACAACGCCGGAAAATCACACCGAGTTCCTCGACGAATTTCCCTCTGAGCCGCCTCCCTCAATCGATCAGGTTCCCGATTCCTGGTCCATGGTTGACTTTCCCAAGAGCCTCGAAAACGGTGATCTTGTGGTTCCTCCCGGCAAGTACTTCATGATGGGCGACAACCGGCACAACAGCCTGGACTCGCGCTACTGGGGCTTTGTGCCCAGGGAGAACATTGTAGGCCGGCCGCTCTTCAACTACTGGTCGTTCGTGACCCCGGAAGACCAGTACAATCAGCTCGGGATCGGCAATGGCGTGGCCTGGATGGGCCACGTCGCACTGCACTTCTTTACCGAGACCCGCTGGAGCCTGACCTTTCACAGGGTGAC
>Ga0224554_1002001_pt1 | contig 11345 bp, 13 predicted proteins | sample 714S22024metaG_FD_180666 | JGI IMG/M metagenome (GOLD analysis project Ga0224554, IMG submission 180666) | Peat soil microbial communities from Stordalen Mire, Sweden - 717 S2 20-24 | ecosystem: Environmental > Terrestrial > Soil > Wetlands > Peat | place: Sweden: Norrbotten County, Stordalen...
CCTTCTGCGTAAAGCTGGCCATTGCGGCATTGGCCAGCAATGCAGCGGGAATGGCACGGGGTGCGGATAATCAATAATAAAAAGACTAATGGAAAGAGAGGAATTAAAATGAAAAAACCAAAACATCATATTTTCGTTTGTGGAAGCTTCCGAGCTGCGGGAGATTCCCAAGGCGTCTGTAGCAAAAAGGACTCCATGCAATTACTTCAGTATATGGAGCGGGAACTATCCGACAGGGGCTTAACGGATGTTGTCGTATCGAGCACCGGATGTCTCAAGGTCTGCGATCGGGGACCGGCCATGGTGATCTATCCGGAAAACTGGTGGTACGGTAAAATCGAGAATGAATCAGCCATTGATGAAATCATCGATGCCCTGGAAGCCGGCAGAACTGCGGACAATTATCTCATATAGAAAGGAAAATAATTACCATGAAAACCCGTTTTTTCCGATATATTCTTTTATTATTATTGATAATGCCTTCCTTTGCTCATGCGGAAGAAAAAATTCGCGCGGCGGTGGCTGCTAATTACATCCAGACGATGAAAGAGCTTGTCGTGGAATTCGAGGCAAGCACGGGCATCAAGGTAGAGACAACCTTCACATCTTCCGGAAATCTTTATAGCCAGATCATCAACGGGGCGCCTTATGATATTTTCCTGTCCGCCGATGAAGATCGTCCGAGTCGTCTTTATCAGGGAGGTCTTGCCGAAAAACCGTTTATTTATGCGACAGGCAAGGTGGTTTTGTGGTCGGCTAAAAAAGATTTTTGCAAGACCGGCGATTGGCGTGAAGCATTAAGAAGAGAGTCTGTAAAAAAAATAGCCCTTGCCAATCCGGTTACTGCCCCTTATGGAACAGCCGCCATGAAGGCCATGAAGGATACCCAATCATGGGAAGCTCTGCAAGGCAAGCTGGTCATCGCCCAGGATATCGCCCAGACATTTCAGTACGCCTCTTCCGAGGCCGTCGATGCCGGATTCTGTGCGCTATCATCAACGGTAACGGATGGCGGCAGGAAAGGATGTTTCTTCATGGTGGCCCAAGCTCCGCCTGTGGTGCAGTCGGCCTGTGTTCTGAAAGGAAAGAATAAACCTGCGGCTTCCAAATTTGCGTTATTTCTAATTTCTTCCGAGGCTGAACTTATCAAGAAAAAGTATGGATACAGGTAAAATGGATCTGATACCTTTATATGTTTCATTAAAACTCTCTATTGCGACGACAGCCATATTGACGGTTCTGGCGGCGCCTCTTGCCTATGGGCTTGCATTCCTGAAGTTTCCGGGCAAATCATTCATCGAGGCGCTGATCAACCTGCCTATGGCGCTGCCTCCTACGGTCATGGGTTTTTATCTCTTGGTGATAATGGGTCCGAAAGGAGTAGTCGGACGTCTTTGGGAGAGCATGACGGGCGGATCGCTCCTGTTCACTTTCTTGGGAATTGCCGCTGCATCGGCGGTTTGCAGTCTTCCCTTTGCGCTGCAGCCGATGAAGGCCGCCTTTCAAAAGATTGATCGCCGGCTCCTGGAAAATGCATATGTTCTCGGTCTATCCCGCACAGAGGCCTTCTTCCGGGTGATCATTCCTAACAGCTTAAGTGGTATCGCGGCCGCGGCGATCCTGGTGTTTCTGCACAGCATGGGGGCCTTCGGCATCATCCTGATGGTCGGGGGCAGTGTGCCTGGAGAAACAAAAGTCGCTGCTATCGCTATTTATGAGGCTGTGGAATCCATGAATTACCGGGAAGCCGGGCTCATGTCCCTTTGTCTGGTTCCGGTAAGTTATATATTTCTATTAATTGTAAACAAACTGAATCGTGAGGAATCTTGATATGGCTCTCCGGGTTTGCATCAAAAAAAAGTTGAATTATTTTGATCTGGATATAAACTTTTCCTGTTTCCCTGAAGAATTACTGGCGATGATCGGGCCGTCGGGCAGCGGCAAAACGTCCATTATTCGTATGATCGCGGGACTCGAAACTCCGGACGAAGGCCGCATCAGCTATAGAGACGAGGTCTGGTTCGATTCATCACAAAAAATTTATGTCGCCCCTCAGAAGCGCCGCCTGGGATACGTGTTTCAAGACTATACCCTTTTCCCCCATTTGACGCTGCGTGAAAATGCGGCTTTTGCCACCAGGGATCTTAAACGGGCGGACGATCTGCTCGAAATGTTCGGCATAAGCCATCTTCGAGACCGTAAACCCAACAGGGTTTCCGGCGGCGAACGTCAACGCTGCGCCATCTGTCAGGCTCTGGCCCGCAATCCCAGAGCGCTTCTTCTTGATGAACCTTTTTCCGCACTTGATTTCATGAACAGACGGAAGCTGAGGGAAGACGTTAAACTATTAAGGGATGAAATGACTTTCCCTATTATTTACGTTACCCATGACATTCAAGAGGCATTCTCTCTGGCCGACGAAATATTGCCTGTTGTCGAGGGGAAAATCGATAAAGGCTGGTTGCAAAGATCCATCTCGTCCACACCGTCAACGGGTGCACCTGCCAAAGCAGCGCACGCGACATGGCTGACGCTGGCCTTATAATTTTATGGGGATTGAAACTATGAAGAATATTCGCATAAGGAAAGGAGAGCCCGGAGATATCCAGACGATGGTTACTTTTCTCCATCATCTTTTTGAGCTTGAAAAAGACTTTGCCATAGATGCTGATAAAAATAGGGTCGGCCTGCAACTTCTACTTGTGGACCAGCATGCCGGGACCATTTATATTGCCGAAGCGGCGGGCAAGGTTGTGGGTATGGTTACAGCGCAGATCGTCGTCTCGACATCCAGCGGCGGATACTCGATTTTACTGGAAGACATGTATGTCGCTTCCGGATTCCGGCGTAAAGGTATCGGAACAAAGCTTTTGGAACAGGTCATTGTCTGGGGTTCCGGGCAAGGTGCCCATCGTATTCAACTCGTTGCCGACGTCACAAATATCGGGGCACTGATGTTTTACCGGCAGGCAGGCCTTGTGACGAGCCGGATGACCGCACTCTACGGAAAACTGGACGCCATCAATAAAAAATTAACATGATCCGTATGGAGAGAGCCATGCCGGGGAAAAGAATTTTTATATATGATACGACCTTGCGGGATGGAGAACAGTCACCCGGCGCCGGCATGATGCCTGACGAAAAGCTTCGCTTAGCGCGGCAACTGGAAATACTGGGCGTGGACATTATTGAAGCGGGATTTCCTGTCTCCTCCGCGGGAGAATTCACCGCCGTTCGTCAGATAGCCCGGAAAATCAGAGGTTGCCAGATCGCCGCCATCGCCAGAGCAAGAACCACCGACATCGACCGGACATGGGAGGCCATCCGGGAAGCGGCTGTTCCCCGCATCCATATTATTCTTCCGGCTTCCGATATTCTGCTTAAATATCAGTTAAGAAAAAGTCGGCAGGAAATAATGGAAATAACAAAAATGTCCGTAGCCTATGCCCGAACCTATACGGACAACATCGAGTTTTCGCCCATGGACGCAACAAGAACGGACAAGGATTTTCTTTGCCGGCTTCTGGAGGTGGCCATCGATGCGGGCGCAAAGATCGTCAATGTTGCCGATACGGTGGGTTATGCCATTCCTTCTGAATTCGGTGAGTTGATCAGCTACATCTTTGAGCGCACCGGAAATATCGGCGATCATATTCTTTCCATCCATTGCCATGACGATCTTGGCCTTGCTGTGGCCAATACTCTGGCCGCTGTGGAACAGGGCGTAAGCCAGGTAAAATGCACCATCAACGGTATCGGTGAACGGGCAGGCAACGCCGCGCTGGAAGAAGTGGTCATGGCCTTAAAGACAAGAAACGACCATTTCGACGTGCAGACGAGGATCAAAATGGAGCAGATATACAAGACGTCCCAACTCCTGACGGAAATCACCGGAATTTCTGTTCAGCCTAACAAGGCTATCGTGGGAGCTAATGCTTTTGCCCATGAAGCGGGCATCCATCAGGATGGCTTACTTAAAAATACGCAAACCTATGAAATCATGACACCCCAATCGGTAGGCATACCGGAGAGCCGGTTCGTCCTCGGGAAGCATTCCGGCCGTCATGCTATCCGAAGTTATATTGAAAAAATCGGTTATGTAGTTAACGAAAAACAACTGGATGACATTATGACCCAGTTCAAGGAAGTGGCCGTTCACTGTAAAAATATATCCGCTGCTTATTTGGACGCCATTGTCAAAAAAAATGAGGAGCAAATATGACATATTGGGTTTGGCTTATTTTCATTGGTGCAGCAATATTAGAGGTTAGCGGTGATGCGATTGTCCGTAAGGGATTGCGCGGAAAAAACGTAGCTGTCATATTGATAGGGTGCGCTATACTGGGTTCCTATGGCGTACTTGTCAACACGGTCAAATGGGATTTTTCAAAACTGCTCGGAGTCTATGTGGCAATCTTTGCAATGATAAGCATATTATTCGGCCGTTTTGTATTTAGAGAGAATATACCATACACAACTTGGGTCGGGTTGATGATTATTATTTGTGGCGCAATGATAATCCAGTTTGGAAATAATTAGACTGAACATTGATGGATAGAAAATCTGACATATAAACCGGAGAAATCGGGCTACTTGGAGCGAACATAGAATTTTGATGATTCAACATCGGTTTGTAAATTTCGGTATCAGCCGCCGGTCTTACCCCGTGTCTTCGCGGACCTGCGCACAGTAGCAGTTCTCGCGGCCTTTAATTCGTGCTTCATATGATTGATACTTTAATGATGGAGAGAAAGGCTCTCCCCATTACCGTCGATGTATCGATATTCCTACATATCAGAAGGTTACAGTTCATATTAATACAGTTTTGTTATTTCTTTTTATCTGTCTTTGCGATCCTCTGAAAACTGCAATTCAATTATTTTACCTTTCATAATGCTGTCTTATGACTTCTGCCGGATCAAATCTTAGACGTTGGCACGAAGGATGCTCTATCTAAAGCCAATGATAAATTCGAAAAAGGAGGAAAGAGCAATGGTTAAAGAAAAAATTTCAACTTTAGTAAAGCCTACACTGGGATTATGGGGTGCGACCGTGAACGCGATGGCACTCATTGCACCAGGTGCATTTTTATGGATTACGTACCAGATGCAGGCCGCGGCTACCGCACCCAGTGGGGCATCGGTGGCAAGCGATATCTGGGCAGGGATTGTGGTTGCCTTGATTATTTGCTTTCTCACAGCTCTTTCCTATTCGCAGTTGGCGAAGATTTATCCGGAGGCGGGCTTTGCCAGCGTTACTTACTTCGCGGAAAAGGCTTTCCTCGACAATGCAGGAACAAAAAGAGCGGCTCCCAATTCAATGGCTCGCCTCTCCAAGCTGGCGACGGGCTGGGCCGCGCATTTGTTTTACTGGGTCTACCCGGGTGTTATGGTGGCCATGTTCGCCACAATGATCGGGTATATCTATACCCAATTCTCCGGTGGAACCTTGTCCAATATTTCCCTGACGGTTATTGCGGTTATCATTGCAGTAGTCATCGGATATATTGCCTACCGCGGCGTGACCGGGTCCACTATGACCTCCATCTGGATCAATATAATACAGCTTGTTACTCTCGTTATTTTCAGCGGCCTGGCTATCTTTTACCGGCTGGGAAACCCGCAGGGAGCTACTACATGGGCATTCAGCAGCGGATGGGATATCATCATGCCGCATTCGCTCAACGGCGTCCTTGTCCAATCCACTCTTGCCATCCTTATATTGGTCGGTTTTGAGAGCTGCACGGCTCTGGCTGCCGAAACCAAAGAACCGTCGAAGAATATTCCGAAGGCTATCATCATTTCTCTGATTATTCAGGGTTTGTTTGCCTATCTGATCGAATATTTTGCCGCGGGCACCATGATCAGTGAAAAACTGATAAACGGCAGCGGGAAGACTCTTACTACAGGAATGGCCGCCGCGGCCGCTTCTTCCGCGCCCATCGGCGATCTGGCAGTGCTTATAGGCAACAACGTGCTCCCCGGCATAGGATTCGGCCTTATGATTACCATGGCGGTTACAGTAGTTATCGCAATCATCGGCACGACCCTGAGCTGTATGAATACAGCCATCCGCGTAAGCGCGGGTATGGCCGGCGGCCGGGAATTGCCGAGCATGATGGGTTTCATCCATCAGAAATTCAGCACCCCGCATGTGGCTATTGTTGCCATGGTTATCGTTTCTTCAGTCATCGCGGCGATCGGCGTGCGGTCGGTGGTCGGACTTACCGGCATCGCGCTTGCTTCAAACTTCGGAACTTTCATTCTCTACGGTTTAACCTGTGTGTGGACCATCATCGCCTTCAAAAAAAGAGAAGATTTCAGCATCCTCAAGCACGGCCTTATTCCGGTGCTAGGTGTCATCGGCAATGTTATTATGGTTATTGCCATCGTTTATCTGTATTCCATAGGCAATGCCGATTCCAAGGCCGAAGTGGATATCTGTTTCCTCATCGCCGGTGCTTGGGCGCTTATCAGCTTTGCCTATGTAGCCATAACGAGCGTAAAGAGATCCTATAGTTTAAAGATGGTTTCGGCAATGATCCGTCCCGATATGCTGAATGTCTTGGTGGATGTCTTGAAAGATGAAGATCTAATTCTGGGCATGACCGTAACAAAGGTTCACGGATTCGGCCGTCAGAAAGGACATCTGGAAAAAGACGCTGAACGTATTAACGACAAAATTTCCTTTATTCCCAAGGTTAGAGTTGATCTGGTGGTAAATGATTGGGATGTGCCCAGTATCATGGAAATCATCCAGGACACCCTCTTTACCGGTGGTGTCGGTGATGGCAAGATATTTGTCTTCGATGCCGTAGACGCCATGCGGGTCAGTACCGGGGAAAAAGGCGTCTTAGCAGTATAGGTATAAAGGGAGTCAATAAATTACATATTCAATAGTAATTATTAAACTTAAAAGTAGAGGTGATTAAAATGAAAAGAATAGAAGCAATTGTGCGACCTGGAAAAGTTGGCGATGTATGCGCTGCTTTGGAACTGGCTGGTCACCATGGTGTCATGATTACCGAAATTGAAGGCCACGGCAATCAAAAGGGCATTGAACAAAAGGTGCATGGTAAATCGTATAAAATTAGTTTGCTGACCAAAGCAAGGGTGGAAGTGATCGTAAAGGATAGTGAAAGCGACAGGATCACCAAAGCCATTGCCGCCGCCGCTTATACCGGTAAAATTGGCGACGGAAAAATATTTATTCATCCCGTAGATGATGCTGTGCGTATACGCACGGCCGAACGAGGCGATATTGCAATAGGGTGAGGTTGTTTTATGAATAACGACAAATTAAATACCGGAGAAAATGTGTTGGAACGGTGTGTTTTTGATTGTGAAAGAGCTGTCATCAGTCATGCTTTGGTACGAGCTAAAGGCAACCTATCGGCCGCCGCAAGACTTCTGGGAACTACAAAACGCATCTTGGCATACAAGGTCCATAAATATGGGATTGACTTTGAACAATTCAGACATGAATTAAATGTAAAGGAGAATTAAACACTATGAAAATTTATATGAATAAAATAATTACAGCGGTGTTACTTTTACTGATTATTGCCGCTTTGCCGATAACTATCTGGGCGGAAGAACAGAAGTCAGCCGCGCCGGCGCAAACGCCTGTGATGAATCAAGCAGCCCCGGCGACAACTCCGGAACAGAAGCCCGCCGAACAACCGCCAGCGGAAGACAAGGTTACGGGTGAAATAGATTTAAGTGTACTTAGCGCCTATATATGGCGCGGGTATGAGCAAAGCCGGGATAGCGTTGTCATGCAACCGGCAGTAACGGTAGGCTATAAAGGATTTTCGCTGAATGTCTGGGGGAACTTGGATACAAGACCATATTCCGCCGCTGATAACAAGTATGCTGCTAACTACACGGAAACTGACTACACTATTTCCTATTCCAAGAAATTTGGAATTTTACAGGTGACTCCCGGCTATATTTACTACGGTTTAGGTGCGCCTTATGCCGGAGGAACAGCCCCGCTTGATTCTCAGGAGCTCTTTCTCACCCTGGGGTTAGATACGATTTTGCAGCCGACATTGACTGCCTATAAAGAAATTGATCATTACCGTCAGTGGTATTTTTTGCTGGGTGTTTCTCATACTATCGAATTCAATAAGATCATCAGTTTAAAATTGGGTGCTTCGGCAAGTTACCTGTTATCTACCGATGAAACCACTTATGCAAAATATGACAGTAACTCTTTACCCACGACGGATAAGTACAATAATTTCCACGATGGGACAGCTTCCGTCTCTCTGCCCATAGCGGTTTATAAGACATTGTCGGTTACGCCGACGGTATCCTATGTTTTTCCACTTTGCGATGATGCCAGATACGAGATGAGAGCATATGGTAAGCAAGGTGCAGCGAATCCATCCGATAGAGATAGTTCATACCTTTATGGCGGAGTAACTTTAAGTTACACTTTCTAAGAAATAGGGGATAGGGGGAAAAGGAACAGCGTTTTCCTTCTCATAAAAGCTAATTTAGACGAGAGTTAATTTTTTACAAAATCTTTATAGTTATGGAGGAAAAATTATAATGAGCGTTGGATTATGGGTAGCGGTGACAGTGGTCCTGGGTTTGGCTGCCATGGGACTGTGCTTTCTGTTCCTGAAAGCGTGCGAAAAAATATAAGAGATGAGGTGCAACAATGATTTATTTGACAGTGGTTGTAGCTGTGTTTTTGTTTGTTTATCTCTGCGTGGCTTTGGTCAGACCTGAATGGTTCTGAGAAGATCAGGCAGTGAAGGAAAGTATCGAAAGGAGATAGAATAATGATTATACAAACTTGGTTGCTTCCCGTTGCGCTCATGGCAGCAGCAACGATCATAGCATTCCCTTTAAGCAAGTACCTGGCCTGGATCATGGATGGAAAATACCGGCCCTTGCCGGTACTGGGCTGGTGCGAAAAACGCCTCGACAGCGGCCCTCAGGACTGGAAGCAGTATACCGGCTCCCTGCTGATCTTCGCTATTGTGATGTTTATCTTCGGCTATCTGGTGCTGGCCATTCAGCCCTGGATGCCGCTGAATACCGACGGCAAGGGCATGCTGTTTCCTACGGCCATTTTTAACAGCGTGATCTCCTTCATGACAAACACGAATCTGCAGCACTATTCCGGGGATCAGCATCTGTCGAACTTCAGCCAGATTTTATTTTGCATCTGGAATATGTTCGTATCGGCCGCCGTCGGCTTCTGCGCGCTCGTGGCCATAATCAGGGCTTTTCGCGGCGCAGCCAAACTCGGCAACTATTTTGTGGACATGTGGAGGGTCTTGGTTTATGCGTTTCTGCCTGTTGCCCTGATCTTCGCTTTTATCTTCTTGGTGCAGGGCAGTCCGATGACCTTACAAAGCTCTCATAATGTCTCGACGCTCGAACCAGCGGCCATGGGGACCACGGACAAGGGTGAGGCCAAGCCTCAGAACATCGTGGTCGGGCCGGTGGCGGCTCTGGAGTCCATCAAGATGCTCGGGACCAACGGTGGCGGTTTTTTTGGCATGAACTCGGCGCATCCTTTTGAGAATCCCACGGGCTTAACGAACTTTTTTATCACGCTGGCCATGATGATCTTTCCCTTTGCGCTCGTGCTGATGTATGGCCGGATGCTGGGGCGGTTTCGCCATTCCCTTGTTATTTTTACCGTCATGAGTGTCTTAATGGCCTGCACCATCGTCTGGTCCGTTTACTGGGATACTTTACATCCGAATCCGGGCTTGACCGCCCATCGCACGGCCCGCACCTACCAGATCCCCAGCGCCGCGGCCAAGGGCGGGCAACTGCCGGTGACACTGCAGGCGGTGGCAGGCCTGCCTGTGGACCAGTACCTGGGCAACCTCGAGGGCAAGGAAATGCGCTTCGGCACCTCGGCTGGCGCCACATTTGATGCCATAACGACGGACGTGACCTGCGGCGCGGTGAATGCCGAACAGGACAGCCTTAATCCCCTTGCCGCTCTGGCGCCCATGGTGGGGATGTGGTTGAACTGCATTTTCGGCGGCAAGGGCGTGGGTATGATCAACATGCTCTTGTACGTAATCATCGGAATATTCATTGCCGGTCAGATGGTGGGACGGACACCAGAATATCTGGGAAAGAAGATCGGGGCCCGAGAGGTAAAGCTCGCCGTTATTGCCCTACTCGTTCATCCCTTTATGATCTTGTTTCCTACAGGGCTTTTTGCGGCCACGGCTTGGGGACTCCAGGCAATCAGCAATCCCGGCGCCCACGGGTTCTCCCAGATGCTGTTCCAGTTCTCCTCAGCCTCCGCCAATAACGGTGCGGCCTTCGACGGCCTGGGCGTGTCCTACGGTCTCGTCGGCAATACGAGTCCGTCGCCTATGGCCATCCCTTGGGATATCGCAACAGGGCTGGTGATGCTCTTTAGCCGCTATCTGCCGATTGTCGCGCCGATTGCCATGGCGGCCTATTTGGGAGCTAAGAAGGCAAGTCCCTTCGGTTTGGGAACACTGCGCGACGACAGTCTCACTTTTGGCATCCTCCTGTTCGGGACGATTGTGATCGTTGGCGCATTACTCTTTCTGCCCGTTGCCGCACTCGGACCAGTGGCTGAGCATCTTGGTCCCATCCCTTTCGGCGGCTGACAGGGTGGTTATTGATGATTAATTATGGAAACTCACTTGAGCCCTTAGTAAGTTAGAAATTGTTTACTTGTAAACAATTTCGTTAATGCACTTATCCCGTTTATCGGGATTAGGAGGAATTAGGAAATGAATAAAGCACCAAAGAATATAAAAAACCTGCAAGCGCCCCGTTTGCCTTTAGAACAGGCGCAGCCGGTGCGGCGTGTGAAAGCGCACCGCATACTAGAGAAAGAAACGGCCATGGCAGCGTTAAAACGGGCATTTGTCATGCTGCGGCCGGACCTTCAATGGAATAATCCGGTCATGTTCGTGGTCGAGGTCGGAGCTATCCTGACACTTTTGTTTATTGTGCAGGCGGTTTGGGGAAAAGTGGACAGCCAGCTGCCGATTACCTATTTTATCGCCCTTGACGTCTGGCTTTTCCTGACGGTATTATTTGCCAATTTCGCCACCGCTCTCGCCGAAGCACGCGGTAAGGCCCAGGCCGATTCGCTTAGGCGGGCGCGGCATGACACGATGGCCTATCTTTTGAATGCGGCAGGCGCCGTTGAAGAGATTTCCTCCTCGGTTTTGCGGGCTGGCGACCGGGTCGTCGTCCAGACAGGACAAACGATTCCCGGCGACGGAGATATTATCGAAGGGGTTGCTTCCATCGATGAGTCGGCGATAACCGGTGAAAGCGCACCCGTCATCAGGGAAAAAGGCGGCGACCGCTCCAGTG
>Ga0224554_1002005_pt1 | contig 11321 bp, 12 predicted proteins | sample 714S22024metaG_FD_180666 | JGI IMG/M metagenome (GOLD analysis project Ga0224554, IMG submission 180666) | Peat soil microbial communities from Stordalen Mire, Sweden - 717 S2 20-24 | ecosystem: Environmental > Terrestrial > Soil > Wetlands > Peat | place: Sweden: Norrbotten County, Stordalen...
GGTGGACGCATCATAAAAGCGTCTTGCCCTTGCTGGGATGAATCCTGACTTCCTCACGGATGGCAGCGCGGACTTTCGCTTCGATGCGTTCAACGAAGCTCATGCCAACCCGGCTGAATTTATTGGCTGGCCGGATTGCGGAGGCAATTTCCAGCGCGGTTTGTTTCACCTTGCTCCGGCAAAGATGCGGAGTTGTGTTGATGCTTTTGAGTGTGTCCGTCATTTCAGTTGTTTCCATATTTTGCTTTCCTGGTTGCGTCGCTGATTCATTCAACGACACCACTATTTTATCAGGCGCGCTTTTGTTGAACGGCGAATTGAGTGGCCGAACCCTTGCAAACATTGAACAAAACCGCTGTCGCCGCAGGCACTTGACACAAAAGCACGCTGATTTTACGCGCGGTGACTTGGCTGGTTTTCAGTTTCGACACCGTTTTCATTCAATGTTTGCAAGGTGAAAAATAGTTTAATTATTTTTATCACTGGCGCAGGCTGCTATGGCGATTCCTGGAAAGCCGGACACTTAACCAGCCGCCGAAAACGAGTGACCATTGCCTTCGGGCTTTGGCAGGGGCGGAAGTAGTGGAACAATGCGGCCTTCCACGTTCTGGTTTTCGTAGCTTTCCAGCGACGGCAGTCTCACCTGGGCTTTGCGCGCGTAGGCGCGATGCACTGCCTTGCTGTTGTGGCCGAGCGCCTCCTGCGCGAATCGCTCTGGATAGCCGCACATTTTCGCCCGCTCCGCCCAGGCATAACGGTAGCAATGCAGAGTGACGCCGGTGATCCCCAACTTGGCGCAGCGGCGTCTGAATTCCTGCCCCCGATACTTTTCCTTCAGCAAAGCGAGCCTCGGGAATAGAAGTCCCTGGGCCGGCAACGAACGGAGGATCGTTTCCAGTGTCGGACCAAAATGAATAAACGCCCGACTGCCGGTTTTTCGGCGAGCATAGGAAATCACGCGGTCATTCCAATCAATGTTCTCCGCCTCCAGGTTAGCGACGTCCGTTTGTGAACCGCCCAGATGCCAGCACAGTTCATAAAAACTCCGGTTTTCGGGATTCGGTTCCCGTTCGATGATCCTTTGGTGTTCGTCCGCTCTAATGGCCCGTTTGGGCTTGTATTCGATTTTGGGCCAAAGCCGTTTGGGAATGATCGGCCAGGCCAGCCAGTTCATGCCGATGCAGAAGTTGTGCAACTCGCGCAGATGAACATTCGTGCTGACCGTGCCTGCCTTGAGGCAGGCAAACAGTTGCTCCGCCTGCGTCTCGATGATGATCAGCGGAAGAATCAGATCAAATGCCTTCTGCTTGACGGCACGCTGCCAGCGCTCTTGGGTTGGCCCATGTTTGTTTTCAGTGATGGCGTTGAACGCGTCCTGCCAGGTCCGTTTTGAAAGCCCGGCATCGGTCCCGGCAAGATAGGCCTTGGCGATCTGGAGGTTCAGTTGCGGTTGCCGGAAGGATTCGTTGCGGGCGTTGAGCAGAGCCGTGGCCTCGGCGCGATTCCGGGTGCCGGTGGTTTCCTGTTTGTGAGTTTCAGTGTCTTCGAGGTAGAACATACCGCCGCGCTTGCGGCGGTAGAGAATGAAGCGACGTTTCATAATTTCGGATTTTTTGTCCGAAAGTTATGAAACCGTCCGTGGCTTGGGGTGTGTCAGACACACCAAACGGGCAGCGAATCCCGTCTTCGCCAGTGCCCCAATTATTCGGGCATTTTCCTCAGCTTTTACTCGGTTTTGGCCCTACTGGCACTTTCACTGGCACTGAGACCCGCATTTTCGATCTGCGAGCCGGGTTGTGACCCCTTTTTTGACCAGTATTTACCGAGTAATCGTTGAGTAATGGCCAGTTTTGTTTTCACTGGCACTATCACTGGCACTTGCCTCCTCTGGTTTTTCCATCTTGTTGAAAACAAATGCTTTACAAGATGGCGGAAGGGGTGGGATTCGAACCCACGGTAGAGTTGCCCCTACTCCTGATTTCGAGTCAGGTGCCTTCAACCACTCAGCCACCCTTCCAACCGTTTATTTACAAGCATTTAACGAATTATCGACGTTTCGGATTTGACTTTTTGATACTGCAATGTGATACTGTAGGCATGAAAAGCGAAAACGCATCACAAATTCAGCCAGACGACCACAAATCGCTGTGGCAGAAAACATCGTATGCAAATTTAATCCGTTACGCACCATCGGGTAAATACTTTGCTCGAATCAGAGTTGGCGGCAAGCTTATTCGTCAAAGCCTCAAGACGAATGTATTGAGCGTAGCCAAGCTCAAATTGGCCGATTTGGAAAAGCAGGAGCGCTCCAAACTGGAAGGACAGGAACGTTTGGTCGAGGGAACGGCGTTTTTTCGGGATTTGGCAAAAGAGTATTTGGAGCGACTTGATGGAATGCCAAACCTCAAGCCGAGAACCAAAGAGTATTATAAAGAACGCCTTGCCGCGATGCAGAAAAGCTGGACAGAACTCAATGACACTGACGTGCGCAGGTTGAGTGAAAATGATTGTCGTCAATGGGCGTCTCGTTACGCAAAGAAGGCCAGTCCGACGAATTACAACAACACGCTGATCGTGTTGCGCGCCATCCTTGCAATCGCCGTCGAGCATAGCATCCGTTACAGTAATCCGGCTGAAAATCTGAAACGGGTGCGGGTGAATCGAAAAGATTTGACGCTTCCTTCGCAGAAACAGTTTCAGGCACTCATTCAAGAGATTCGTCGCGTTCCGTTCGGGCCGGGGTTGGCCAGCGCGGATTTGGTCGAATTCCTTGCCTACACGGGCTTGCGTGTCAAAAGTGAAGCCGCATTTGTGACGTGGGCTGATTGCGACTTTGAAAAAGGCGAAATCATCGTCAGGGGCAATCCGAACACGGGAACCAAGAACAGCGAATCTCGTCGTGTGCCGATGATTCCTGATTGCAGACGATTGTTGGAACGGCTTCGTTCCAAGCGGCCTGATGAAAAACCGTCCGCTTTGGTAATGCGCGTTCGGGAATGTCAGGGAGCTATCAATCGGGCTTGCAAGGCTCTTGAAATTGTTCGGTTCACTCATCACGACTTGCGCCATTTGTTTGCCACCAGTTGCATTGAAAGCGGCGTGGACATTCCGACCGTTTCGCGCTGGCTTGGACACAAGGACGGCGGCGCGCTGGCGATGAAGGTGTATGGACACCTGCGCGATAGCCACTCCACTGCAATGGCGCAGAAAGTTCGCTTTCTCGAAACCGCGCAGTTGGCAGCGTAATGAATCAAGTGACATTTTCTTTTTCGACGACTTCGATTTTATCAATGCAAGCCGAGGACTTTTCCGGCGTCGGACTTTTTTTCGGCATGATGTTGATTGATTCAACTTGTTGTTTCGCAATGTGACTTGCCATTATGCGCAACCGCTTTCCGGTAATGCGGACGGTGCAAGTAACGAACGAAACAATCACCGTGTCCTTTTCATCGGCGGATTCAAACTCCACTTTTTCCAACTGATGATAAGGCAAAGCAAAAAAAGAGGATGCAGTCGTCTCGACCAGCAGGCTTGCGGTGCTGTTGCCGTATTGGGTTGATGAATAGCAATCGCTCATATTCCAATCCCCCGCCCGCGTTGAATGTTTTGCCGCCGCGCGAAATCGCGCCCGCGCCAGATGAATTTGGACCGGCGCAAAATCTTCTGCGCGTCGGTTTCGATTTGCTGCTCGCCTTGCTTTTGGTGCAACGGTTCTTTGATCGTTGTGAGTTGTTGCAATTCTCTGGCTTCACGCTCGCGTTGCTTTTCTTCCGCTTGCTGCTCTGTTTCCATGCGCCACGAATGTTCTTTTTCGATAAAACGAGCAACATCGTTGCCCCACGCCGCCGCCATTTTGTGAAAATAATTTTGCGCCATGTCCAACGCCAAAGTCCTTTCACCGGAGCGCGCAACATTTTCCCGAAGCTTGATTTTATCTGCCGTGAAAATCTTCACGCCCTTGCGCCCGCGTGAAATCGTGACATACCACTGGTTTTGATTTGTCGCGGCCTTGACCGCCGAATCGGAAAACAAAACATAGTCCACAGTCTTGCCTTGAGCGGCGTATGAAGTGACGGCGTAGCCGCGCACGAACTGACGATAATACTTTGTCAGCACACGGCCGTCATTCAAGGCAATGCGACCGTCGGCATGAATTTCTTTCACCGTCACCAGTTCGCCATTGGCAAGTTTGCGGCCATCCTGGGATTTGTCGTTGGCCTTGAGTTGCAGTCTGTCACCAGTGGACAATAAAAGCTCTTTTGGCTGGCAGACTGTGATTTTATCCAAATACTTGAACGGAATTGGCCGGATGCAATTTTCCGATTCAACGAGCAAATGTTTGTCTGTGACGCCATGAAGTTTTCCGAAACTGTTTTGTTTGAAGCCGACCACCGGACGATTGAACATGAGAACGGCATCGGCATTGTAAAATCGCTTGTCGCGTTTCTGCGCATCCGTCAAATCAACGCGTTCCAGTGTCGTGACCGCCGTTTCATTTTCGCCGATTAAATTTTGGGCTTTTAATTCCTCATGCACCCGCTCGTTGACCTTGCGAATTTCCGACCAGCTTTGCGAGACAATGACGGTTGATTGCTGATTTTTGAAATGCTCCAAAAAATGCTCCGTCAATTTCTGCTGCTGATCGGCCAGTGAGCAAGAAACGATTGCATCATGTTTTTCCAGTCTGTCGAATGACGCGCCGAGTTTGCCCTGCCGCGCTTCATTGACGGCGAGCCGATATTGAGTGAGCCATTGGCGTTCGGCGGTATCTTTGGCCGTCGCTGGATTTTGACGCCGGATGTTTGTCAGCACGGCAAAACCAAGTCCCGAATACTTTTCAATCGCCCGCAGCGCGTCCGAAGCCTCGACCGCTCCATGCTGGCGCGTGTCCCCGGACAGAATGAGACGGCCATCGTGCGCTTTGACGAACGAAAGAAGTTTTTCCATTTGTTCGCCGCCGATTTGTCCGGCCTCGTCCACGATGACCACCGCGCCGCGCACCATCGAGCGACGAGAGAGAAATGCGCTGACTGTTTGAGCGGAATAAAAGCCGTCTGCCACCAAATCGTGAACCTGCTGATGCTGTGGCGCGATGACTTGGACGCGATGACCTGCCTTGTCGAGTCCCGTTTTGACTTCTTGCAGCGTGTAACTTTTGCCAGTCCCCGCGCCGCCGCGAAACAGCGTGACGAAATCGCGTGAGGACAAAATATGTTCCACCGCTTTACGCTGCTCATCATCCAGTGAGAATTTCGAGACGCGATGATTCGGCGCGAGCGGTTTATATTCGCCCATCCGATGTTGAGCCAGCGTGACGATCTTTGCTTCACGTTCCAAAACCTTGCGCGTTGTGATTTGCGAGGGATATTTTGCGTTATGAATGTGGCCGCGCTTGCGTGATTCGTTTTGAATGTCCGATATGCTGACGTTTTGGCCGCGAGCGTGTTCGAGCGCGTGACGCCAAAGCTCATGGACATGGACGACCGAGCGACGCTCGAACAGATGATTTTCCGCCCACTCGATTGCTTCGCTCGCCGTCATGCGCGGAGCAACTTCCGGCGATTGCCCTTTGGCCAAACGGTTGATCTGCCACCATTCGCCCCATGACAATTGTTTGTTCCAGATGGACTGCAATTTGACGATGCCAACGTCCTTAATTTTCCGCGCGCGTTCCTTGTGCGCGATGTTGGCGCGAATAACTTTGATGTTTTGATTGGCCTTTTCCGGCTCGCGTTCGAGTAGTTCCTTTGTCTTTTCGTCAATCTCGCGGTGGCGCTTGGAAAAGCGTTCGATCAATCCTTTGGAAACACCTTCAATCTCGAAATCGCCGCGCGGATTGTTTTGCACACGGTAGCCGAATTTTTGGAGCGATTTGACCAGCTCGTGATAATAGACGTTCTCAATGAATTTTTGCGCCGGAAACATTTCGCACATCTCCAATGCTTTCCAACGATTTTCTTTCGCGTCATACGTCGCATTGAGCAGGATGCAATGACTGTGCAAATGCGGGTCTAACGCTCTGGACGTATCGTGACGGAAAACCGCGCCGACCAGATTGGCCGTGCGCCGATAATCATATTGGCCGTCCAAACGAACACGACTCGCGGCGAACACTTCAAATTGACTCATCGCCAGACGAACTGCTTTATCGTGCGCCTCGATAATCCGTTTGTCAGTGCCGACCAGCGCAGCGATTGAAACGGACTTTGGCGGTGAAATTGTGAAATCAAAAAAGACGCGACGATTGGCATATTCGTGAGCCACTCCATTTTTATCCATGCTGATTCGTTTGCCGTTCATTCGCGGTGTCAGTTGTTCGCCAGTCTGCGGATTCACATTCCGGCACAGATTCAGAAAATCCTTTTCCGTGGTGATACCGGACAATCCTAGTTTCTGTGCGCTTTCACCCATCCATTCGCCTAAAACCGTCTGGCCTTCCATGTAGTAATCGCCAACACGCAAATGCTCTTTGAAATATGATTCGGCATTTTCCAGGTTGTATTGCGTTTTCGATCCCAGCATGACGGTGAAGCTACACCATTGCTTTGAAAATTCTGTGCGATGCGTGGCACAAGATTTGAATGAGTCCGTGCTATTAAATGTTGGACGCTGCACTCCTTGTATTCACAAGGTCAGCCGTAACAACAAAAACAACGACAAAAAGTTTATGAATGAATCCATCGTATCCGCCGAAGCGAAAGCTCGCTTAACAGAGGCCGTCAAGAATTATACGCCACCGCCGCCCGAAAAATATCGTGCGCTGGAAGAAGTGAAAGATTGCATCATTGAATTGCGTGACAAAAAGGCGTCGTATCAAACGATACGCACGATATTAAAGAACAACGCCGGCATTGAAGTTTCACACCAGACCATCGCCCGTTATTGCCGCGAGACGCTGGAATCGTCAAAGACAAAGAAGCCGCGTCGTTCCAAAACGCCAACTGCGGAACAACCGCCATCCGCTCAAACAGAGCCGCAGCCACGTCCGCACATCGGCCATCCACGGCCACGCGGCCCGCGCATCGCTGATTCAAAAAATCTTTAGCGCAGCAGCGCAGATGTCGCCAGTAGCGGCGACAGAGAGCGACTCAAAAGCAATCCACCAATCCTAAAAAGCAAAGGCCGTGAGTTCAACGTCCGCGACCAACGCACGTTCCGCTGTGGCGTAACGCGCGCTCGTCGCGGACGAATGATGGAAAACGCAGTCGCGTTTGCTTCCGTCAGCGGCACGGCGGCGGTCGTTGCGTTCCGGCTCCGTTCCAGCCGTCTCTCCGCTGCACTTCACTTATCCGCTCGCCGAACCGCTGACCGAAGCGTCATAACAGCGATGTTCTAATTAACACGCATTTGCGCATGGTCGAAACCAAAGCGCATCCGATTTGTATCGCCCTTGCGGAAGCTCGTCGCTCATTTCTTTTTCGCCGGAGCGACCGGCGCGGTGAGGCGGGTGAGTTCTTTTTCCATTTCCTCCACGGTGGGCAGGCTGGAGCGCAGTTCTTTTGGCAACGCGCGGGTCAGTTGATATTCGGATACTCCGATGGCTTTCTTCACGCCACGCAACGCATACTCTGCCACGATTTTATTTTTGTCCTGACAGAGGATAAGACCGATGGTGGATTTATCGTCCGCGTGGCGCAGGCGGTCGTCCACGACGTTGCAGTAAAAATTCATCTTGCCGGCATACTCGGCTTTGAACGGGCCGCGCTTCAGGTCAATGACCACAAAACAGCGTAGGCGCAGGTGATAAAACAGAAGATCGAGGTAAAAATCGTCACTGCCGACATCAAGATGAAATTGGCGTCCGACAAAGGCGAAGCCCTGGCCAAGTTCAAGCAGAAGCTTCTCGACGTGGGCGAGGAGTGCGAGTTCCAGTTCGCGCTCGCGGAATGGTTCGGCCAATGTGAGAAAGTCGAAGATATAGGGGTCTTTGAGCACCTGCGCCGCGAGATCGGATTGCGGCGGCGGCAGGGTGGCGTGGAAGTTGTGAATGACCTTGCCACGTTGCTCATAGGCCGCGCTTTTGATCTGGAGCGCGAGGATGTTGCGCGACCATCCGTGCGTGATGGTCTGCTGCACATACCAGAGCCGGGCGCGGAGGTTTTTGACTTTCTCTATCAGAATGACGTTATGTCCCCACGGCAATTGTGCAACAAGTTGTTGCAGTTTTGCGAGGTCTTCTGTGACGGCCAATTGTGCAGACGGTGTCTGCGTCATTTCGAGCGAGGTCAATTTTGCCACAGCCTGTGGCAAAATTTCAGAGGAGGGTGATTTTGCCACAGGCTGTGGCAAAATTGGGCGTGCACCGTATTCGTGTGCGAAGGCAATCATGCGCCCGATGTTCCGCTCCGAAAATCCCTTCACCTCTGGCAGCGCATTCGTGATGTCCCGTGCCAGTCGGGGAATCACGCCTGCGCCCCAGCCTTGCTTTTCCTGCATCGCGGCAATGGCACAACCGATGTCCCAGTAGAGGTGGATGAGTTCCGCGTTCGCCGCGAGCGTGGCTTTTACCTGCGCGGCGCGGATACGATCCTTCACCGCCGCGAGGAACGGCGCGTAACCGGAAAGTCCCGTGGTGCGGGCGACAGTTTTTTCCTTTGGCATCGTAGTTCGATGATGATGACACAGCAGCGCATCCGATTTATATCATGCGCGCGAATCTTGGTTCTATTGTGATTGTGACTTTTACTATTTTAGGCGAATGCTTCCGTCTTCGGCGATGGGAAAAGATGGGTTCCATGCAATCTCCCACAGAAAACCATCGGGATCGAAAAAATATCCTGAATACCCGCCCCAAAATGCGTTTTGAGCAGGCTTTGGTAAATTTGCGCCAGCCGCTTTAGCTTCAGCGAGAACGGAATCAACTTCCTCACGGCTCCGGGCATTATATGCGAGCGACACTCCGCCGAAGCCTTGACCGTCGGCAGAAATCTGGGCATCCTTCACAAGATTCGCTCGCGGGAACAGGGCGAGGGCTATGCCGCCTGCTTGGAAAAAAACAATGTCTTTCGTGTCCGGTATGGATGGCCGCCATCCGAGACGTTCGTAAAACTTCCGGCTGTGGTCGAGGTCTGCCACACCCAAAGTAATTATGCTGATGCGCTGTTCCATTGTTTTTTTCCGGTTTGTGATCGAAATCGTGTTTGATGGTAGTGAAGCGACAGGTTTCAGTCAAACTGACCCAATGCCAAAAATCCGTTTCGGCTCGACCCCTTACCGGGTTTAAAAGGCAACAATGCTCAAAACCCAAATTATCATTGAATCCATCTTTCAATTATATTCCTACTAAAATTGAATTGACGGACTTTTTATTTCAAGTAGGATTTAGGCATGAGCGCCGCAACTAAAGCTGACACGGTTTGGTTTACAACTAAAGGGCAAGTGGTCATTCCGCTACGGCTGCGAAAAGAATTCCATATTGAGGATGGCACGCGTGCTGTGGTGGAGGCGACTTCCGAAGGCATTTTGTTAAAGCCTGTCACTGCCGCAACCATCCGGCGTGCGCGCGGCATTCTGAAGCGCAAACCCGGGCAAAAACCCCTGACTGAAGAATGGGCGGAGCACAAAAAACAGGAACGCGAACTGGAGGAGGCGAAACATGGCGTTACCAGTGCTTGATAGTTTTGCTCTTCTTGCCTATTTGCGCGATGAAGATGGCGCGGAATTTGTGCAGGGGTGGCTTGAAAAAGCCAGCCGCAAAGACGCGCCTCTGCTGATGACCGAGGTGAATTACGCTGAAGTCAAATACATCATTCTCCGCAAGGATGGCAAGGAGGCGTGGAAGGAAGTTGCGGCATCCCTTGGGTCGCTTCCGGTCGAATTCGTGCCGACGACCCGTGCGCTGGCAGACGCCGCCGCCGACTTCAAAGCTAATTATCGCATCAGTTTAGCGGATGCCTTCGCTGCCGCCTTGGCAAAAGAGAAAAAAGCTGAACTGATTACCGGCGACCCTGAATTTAAGGCGATGGAAAAGGAAATCAAAATCGGATGGCTAAAATGATCAAATTGAATCAGTATCAAACCCAAACCGGTGGCTACGCCGATACAGACCTTTTTTATTCCAAAGAAAATCAGCGGGCTGCGACTTTTCAAGTTACCGCTGTCTGCCTCCCTTTTAGCTGCGCTCAAGAGATTGAAGGTCGGAACTTTCGGAGATTTAAGCGGCATGACAATTAAAGATTTTCAACGTGTCAGCAATAGAAGCGCCACGCTTTTTGTTGAGTTGACTGACTTGATCCAACGCGCAAGGGACGGCGAATTTGCCACTGTATTTGGACAGAATATCGGCATATTGAATTCATCGGGTTTGCAAAAATTTCGCGTAGCCACACCGATTGAGACTGTTGCCGAAAAAGGCGGGACTCAAGTGCCCGCTGATGAACAAATTTTTATTCCCCAGGAAGCGCGCGGACGGGCAATTTCTACTTTTCAGGTGTCAGTCCGATTACGGCATATTTTCGAGTATAAACGATTCTGCATATTGGGCGACATTCAAGGTATTTCTTATGCTGAATTTCGGAAATTTCGCAACTGTGGCAAAAAGACTGTCACAGAGTTGCATGAACTTGTGCGCGCGATTCAGCGTGCGCATCCGATCAGCCATGTTGATGGCATCTCCCATGAATTTACCGAACCCTTTGTCGCTCTCGTGGGGGACGGTCTAACTGTCCCGGCGAGTGTTCAAGATTTGAATTTTTGCGACCTGCCTGTTTCGGTTCGTTTGGGGAATGTATTAGCGGAAAGAAAAGCTACCCGGCTGGGTGACTTAAATGGCGTTTCCGTAAGCGAATTAAAGAGCATTAAAAATTGTGGAAAATCAACCATTTCCGAAATCGTCAACCTGATAGAAGAAGCAGTGGCGGGCGAATTCAAAACAATCACGGATAGTAATGTCGGCTGGTCGTCCGTTGACCTCACAAGTTTTCTCGATACGCTCATTTTGGAATTATCTGCCCGCGATACGGAAATTCTGGAGCTGCGTTTTTCTGGCGAGAAAGAACAACTGCCAACACTTGAAGATGTAGGCTCAAAATTCAAACTAACTCGCGAGCGCATCCGGCAAATCGTAAAAAAAATAACAGCACAACTGCGAAAAGCCGGTAGCCGGAGGCTCAACGCCTATTTATCCCATGTCGAAAAAGTTTGCCGCGAAACGGTCTGCCCGCTCACACCAGAACTATTTGAACAATGGCTTTCGGCCACTATCCGCAGTATCCCGATTCGTCTGATGTTCACAAGCCGCTCTACGAGATGAAACAACAGGGGCTGCTCCGGTCTGCCAACAAAACCTTTGAACTCACAGCCAGAGGGCTGGAAGTTGCGGC
>Ga0224554_1002011_pt1 | contig 11304 bp, 5 predicted proteins | sample 714S22024metaG_FD_180666 | JGI IMG/M metagenome (GOLD analysis project Ga0224554, IMG submission 180666) | Peat soil microbial communities from Stordalen Mire, Sweden - 717 S2 20-24 | ecosystem: Environmental > Terrestrial > Soil > Wetlands > Peat | place: Sweden: Norrbotten County, Stordalen...
CCTTCCGAGCCACTAACGGCGAACTGGTAAAAGTACGCGATGTCGATGGCGATGGCGGCCGCATTTACCTTGAAGATGGCCGGACGCTTCCGACGAATTACCACGAGTTCGATCACGGCTATGCGGTTACCGCGCATCGCAGTCAGGGAAAAACTGTAGATGCGGTAATCCTTTCCGCCGATGCGATGAAGCAGGAGTTGTTCTACGTCGGTGCTTCGCGTGGCCGCCAGGAGATCGTCGTGGTCACCAGTGACCGCGAACAACTGCGCAACATGCTCGGCGTCTCCACGGCGCGGCCATCGGCGACTGAACTGGCGAGAGAACAAGCGCCGCCTCACCCCGCGCCATTGCTTAGCCCTGAGCGGCCGCTATTGCAGACCATAGAACCGTTGGTACCGCGGCAAAGGGATCGCTATAAGCACGATTTGGGCATGAGCCGATGATGAGAACCAACGTATCGAGTACTACCGTCACCGAATGATGGTATTACAGTTGACCCCACATACTGACTTGAGAGGCGGGACATTATCCGGACTGGCCCAATTTCCGAGATTATGCGAAATATACGATGTAATCGCATATTCTGCACGGGTTTGGAAGTTTGGGGGCTCGGCATGGCAGAAAGGCAACGCAGGGATGAGAATCTCCAACCGCGATCACCATGAACTGAGACGGTAAATGTTCCGATGAGGACGACGCAGGAAACACTGCATAGCTAATGGAACGGCGATGGCGTTGGTCTCGCCTCCTTCGTCGGTGAGCGCATTGGCGATTTATCACTCGTCGAGCCCCAAAGCCATCCCGGTCTTGATCTACCGGACAACACGAACTGGACGATCAATCTGGTCCCACCGATTGCCGGTGAGCATAGCGCGAACGCCTTCGCTACGAAGCCGTTCCTGCGGGTAGCCAAGGGGGATAGCGCTCGCCTTGTCGAGGCGCGCAATCTGCTCAGCGTCGAGTCGGATCAAAGAAGCTCCAAGGTTCGCCTCGAGTTGCAAGCGAGTGTTCGCCCCGAGGATGGGAATGACTCCTTTGGCGCACACCCATGCGATCGCGACCTTTGCGGGGTCGCTCTGAAGCTCAGCGGCAACAGCAATCACGACGTCAAGCAGGGCTTCGTGGTCAACCCCCGCCTGGGGCACACCTGCTTTGAATTCGGTCGCGCGTCCCTTCTCTCCCTTGCGGTACTTCCCTGTGAGGATTCCGGCCGCAAGAGGCGAGTAGCCGAGGACCCCTAATCCCATCGCCTCTGCCATAGGCAAGAGTTCGCGCTCCGGCGTCCGCTCAATCAAGCTATATTCCAACTGGACTGCAGCAATCGGCAACCAGCCTCTCAAGTCGGCCATCGTTACAGCAGTGGCAACTCTCCATGCCGGGAAGTTGCACAAGCCTCCATAGACGATCTTGCCTGCGCGTGCCAAATCGTCGAAACCTCGCACAATTTCTTCTATGGGTGTCACGCCATCATCCAGATGCGCGAGATAGATGTCGATATGGTCGGTCTTCAGCCGCTTCAAACTTTCTTCGACAGCTTGCACCATGACTTTCCGGCTGTTTCCCAAAACACCGAGCGATGGGCTAGCCTGCGCACTCCGGGTGTATTTGGAGATGAGGACGAAGTCGTTGCGTTTGTTCCCAACGAACGTTCCGATGAGCCGTTCGGACTCTCCTCCCTGGTACGCGTCAGACAAATCGATCAGGTTGCCACCCGCTTCTGCATAGCCTTCGAGAATCTTTAAGGCTTCGTCGGGCTCAGTTCCATATCCATAGGCCTTACCCAGCATCCCTGTACCCAGGGCGAACTCTGAAACCTTCAGACCTGTTCGATCTCCAAAAACTTTATAGCGCATTGAGATTCCTCGTTCCGCCTCCGAAGAGGGCTGTGTATGTCAACCCTATGCGCTATGCTGATGAAATGACAAGAACCCACAAAAAGGTGGGGTACCCACTAAAAAGTAAGCCATCTGCCACAACCGATGCCCGGGACTGCTCTCCCGAAGCCGCGGCAGAGGCGTTCAAACTTCTGGAAGGACGATGGAAGCTGGTGATTATTCACAATCTCGGTGGCCCCGAAGGAGCCAAAATGCCCATCAAGCGCTTCTCGGAACTGGAGCGGGCGATCCCAAACGTGTCACAGAAGATGCTGATTCAGCAACTGCGATGCCTTGAGCGTGATGGCATCGTGCAGCGCACCATCCATCCTCAGGTTCCACCTAAAGTTGAATACCAGCTCACTGAAATCGGAGAGGCGCTTCGTCCAACTTTGCGCGCACTTCTCGATTGGGCCGACCTGAGAAAACGGCACATCACCCATGCTTCTAAGGGCTGATTATCCGCGAAGACGGCGCACTGTGACCACACAACGGAATAAGCTAGGATCGCTGGCAAGACAAGGCTCGGTCTCGGTTGGCGATATCAGCCCTGTGCGCTCAGGGAGCATCCCTCGGCGGCGGGTGGCCGTCGCCGAGCGCACCGGCGATTTTGCATCAAACGAGAATTGCTCCCGCAACGACGGCGTTTTCGAAGACTTATCCCGTGTTGAGTTGGTCAGGCGAGAGGGCAAATGCTTTCTGCCTGGTACTCGACCGCCCCGGAGATCCGACCACAGGGAAGATCGAGGACTCGCAAGGCTTGGTTGCCAGCCATCCGCCTGGAATTGGCCTGTAGCTTCCCAAAAGCCTGACTCTGAACTCCATGGCATGATGTGTTGGAGCTTAACAGGTGAACACCTTGGAGCATCAGGCACGGCATCAAATTCTGCAATTGTATTGCACCCCAGGAACAGGCGCATGGTCCAAACGGGCAGTAGGCCGGCCGATCAGAGCTACCGCGGCTGCCCGTTCTATCGCGGGATCATTTGGCGGTGACGGTGACAGTGACCGCTGTTGAAGTTGCCGTGATGTAGTTCCCATCGCCGCCATAGCTTGCCGTGATGCTTTGCTTCCCAACCGCAAGCGTGGTGGTCGCGAAGGTGGCCACTCCGCTGCCGTTCAGTGTGCCAGTACCCAGTTTCGTTGTGCCATCAAGGAAGGTCACCGTGCCGGTGGGCTTGACTCCGCTGCCTGTCAATGTTGCCGTAAAGGTCACCGATGTGCCGGAGGTTACGGAACTGGCGGAAGACGTCAGCTTCACTGTCGGGGTTGCCTTATTCACCGTCAGCTTTACACTGTCCGCGGCCGTCGTGTAGTTGGTGGCATTGGTTGGCGCGAAGGTGACGGATAACGTTTGTGAACCGGCAGTCAGCACCGTACCGGTTGCTGGAGAATAGGTGAAGGTTCCAGCCACTGTCGAGCTGGCATTCAGTTGCGTTGCGCTCAACGCCGTGCCGTAGGTGATGGCCGCCGGCGTCGCCCAGGTGATCGCCGGCACAGCCTTGTTCACTGTTAGCGTCACGCTGGCGGTGGCATTTGTGTAGTTGGTGGTATTGGTCGGGGCGAAGGTGACTGACAAAGTTTGCGCGCCGGCACTTAGCACCGTTTTGGCTGCCGGTGAGTAGGTAAAGGTTCCCGCCACCGTCGAGCTGGCATCCAGCTGCGTTGCGCTCAGCGCCGTGCCATAGGTGATAGCTGCGGGCGTGGGCCAGGTAATCGTCGGCGTAGCCTTGTTCACCATTAGTGTTACCGTGGCGGTTGCCGTTGCTGTCGTGTAGTTGGCCGCATTGGTTGGAGTCAGGGTCACAGTCAACACGTGGCTTCCAACCGACAGCACCGTCCCCGCCGTTGGTGAATAGGCGAAGGTTCCGGCCGCCGTCGAGCTGGCATCTAGCTGCGTTGCGCTCAGCGCCGTGCCGTATGTGATAGGCGCGGGCGTGGCCCAGGAAATCGTCAACACCGCTTTGTTCACCGTAAGTGTGACGCTGGTGGAAGCCGTTTTATAGTCGGTAGTGTCGGTTGGCGCGAAGCTCACTGCCAGCGTCTGCGTGCCCGCATTCAGCACCGTCCCTGCCGCCGGAGAATAGGTGAAGGTTCCGGCCACCGTCGAGCTCGCGTTCAATTGCGTCCCGCTCAGCGGCGTGCCGTAGGTGATTGCCGCGGGCGTTGACCATGTCACTGTTGGAGTAGCCCGGTTCACCGTCAGCGTTACAGTCGCCGTCGCCGTCGTGTAGTCTGTCGTGTCAGTCGGCGTGAAAGTCGCCGTCAGTGTCTGCGCTCCGGCTCCCAGCACAGTCCCGGCTGCCGGCGAATAGGTAAAGCTCCCAGCCACCGTCGAGCTGGCGTTCAATTGCGTCCCGCTCAGCGGCGTGCCGTAGGTGATTGCCGCGGGCGTTGCCCATGTCACTGTTGGAGTAGCCCGGTTCACCGTCAGCGTCACAGTCGCCGTCGCCGTCGTGTAGTCTGTCGTGTCAGTCGGCGTGAAAGTCGCCGTCAGTGTCTGCCCTCCGGCTCCCAGCACAATCCAGGCTGCCGGCGAATAGGCGAAGCTTCCGGCCACCGTCGAACTCGCATTCAACTGCGTTCCGCTTAGGGCCGATCCGTAGGTGATTGCCGCGGGTGTTGCCCACGTCACTGTTGGAGTAGCCCGGTTCACCGTGAGCGTCACGCTAGTCGTTGCCGTCGTGTAGTCCACTGTATCGGTTGGCGTGAAGTTCACGGTCAGAGTCTGCGCTCCTGAGGCCAGCACAGCCCCTGTTGCCGGCGAATATGTAAAGCTCCCAGCCACCGTCGAACTGGCATTCAACTGCGCCCCGCTCAGCGCCGTGCCGTAAGTGATGGCCGCCGGCGTCGCCCAGGTGATTGGCGGTGTCGCCTGGTTCACAGTCAGCGTCACGCTTGCCGTCGCGGTCGTGTAGTCGGCGGTATCGGTCGGCGTGAAGGTCACGGTCAGCGTCTGCTGTCCGGCTCCCAGCACCGCCCCGGCTGCCGGCGAATACGTGAAGTTTCCGGCCACCGTCGAGCTGGCATCAAGCTGAGTTGCGCTCAGCGCCGTGCCGTAGGTGATCGCCGCGGGCATAGCCCAGGCGATCGTTGGCGTAGCCTGAGTGCCTGTGCCGCTCAACGCGATGCTCTGCGTGGCGTAGCCCGGCGCGGCAGCATTTAGGTTGTTATCCGTCAGCACCAGCGAGCCGCTGAGAGCGCCCGCCGTTGTTGGCGTAAAGCTGATGGGCAATTGGCAGGATGCGCCTGCGGCCAGTGTCCCTGCCTTTGAGGAGCCGACGTTGACCAGGGGGCAAGCCGATGAGCCGCTGCTATTCAGCGTAAAGTTCGCCGTAATGTTTGGATTGTTGCCTGTTGACGGAATTGGGAAAGTCAACGCGGCATTACCGACGTTCTCAACCGTGACCATCTGCGGGCTGTCGGGGCTCGTTGACCCATTCGCTGTTGTGGCAAAGTCAAGGCTAGGAGGATCAGCGAAATCTTCCATTGCAATGAGGTTATTCCCAGAATTCGCAACGTACAGGTTTCCATTGCCGCTGATAGCGAGACCATTCGGTGCGTCATAGATCCCCGACATCGTAGTTACCGTCTTGTACCCACTCGCCTTCGTTATCTCGAGTACTCGATTGTTGCCAGTGTCTGAAACGTAGAGGTTGCCCTCTCCATCCAGTGCCAGTCCTGCAGGGCTTGAGAGTCCGCTAAGCAATGTAGTCGTTGTACCAGAGCCCGATATCTCCTTCACCGCGTTGTTGCCAGTGTCGGCAATGAAGATATTCCCGCTGCCGTCCACCGCTAGACCTGAAGGATTACTGAAGCCATTCCCCCACTGGGAGAATTCGTGGTAGCCGCCGTCATTAGCGACTTCGTAAACAGTACTATAGTTCGCGAAGTAGACATCTCCGCCGCCATCGACCGCAATTGCTAAGGGGTATCCAAGCCCTGTTTTGATCACGCTTTCGGCATAGCCTGTTAGAACAGGGCTTTCCTTAAGCACCCGGTTGTTCTTAGTGTCCGCGATGTAGATGTTTCCGGCACCATCCACAGCTACTCCTGTGGGGAGTTGTAAATCACTGGAAACCGTGCTCTCGGAGTAACCTCCAGCCGTCGGGGTCTCCCTCAACACGCGATTATTGTTCGTATCCGCAATGTAGATGTTCCCGCCGCTGTCTACTGCGACACCGGCCGGTCCCGTTAGGTTGCTTGTGGGAACTGTTGTCTGTGTTCCGGAAGAGAAATTCAGTTGTGGGCCCACCCCCGTTCCGAGGATGTAGTCAGTCGCAATCACGTTTCCGCTTGTATCCTTAAGAACCACGGCACCGTAGCGAGATCCCGGAATCTTCGGCGAAAAAGATACATTGATCGTGCAGGTCTGTCCTTGGCTATACGCGGTGTTCACGGCACAGGAGCCCGTCCCCGCGTCTATGAAATCCTGTCCGGTCGCTCCTTGCGTGACGACAGACGCTGCACCCAGTGTGACTGGTGAGCTGAAGCCAAATATGAAGGGGATCGCGGGGGCCGTGGAGCCGACATTCACGGAGCCAAAGCTCGGGGCCTGCAATACATTCAGCTGGATCGAAGCAGCTTGAGGATGAAGGATACCTCCACCGGCGCCGCTGATGAAAATCGTATAAGTGCCTGGTTGAACAAACGGCGCTGCGCCAATGGTCATCGTGGAGCTACCGGAGCCCGGCGCTGGTAGGGACTCGGGAGCAAAGCTAGGGCTGATGCCATACACCGGAGCACCGGAAGTATTCAAGGAAATTGCGGCGTTGAAACCGCCAGTAACAGCGCTCGTGATGGTGGAGGTGGTACTCGTTCCCTGATAGACGGTGAGGGCTGCGGGCGAAGCTGAGAGCGAAAAATCCGGAGGCACACTCACGGTCAAGCTCGTCGTTACATAGTGGGTAACGCCTCCCCCTGAGGCAATGACCGTGATCGGATAAGTGCCGGCAACTGTGGTCGAGGCTATGGACAGATTGATGTTTCCCTCTCCGCTTCCGGGAGCGGGGAACGAGAGAGGAGTGAAGCTAACACCTGCCGGCTGACCGCTTAGGGAAAAGGAAATCGGCGAATTGAAACCATTGGAGCTAACGGACTGAATAAAGAAGGAAGTGTTCCCGCCCTGAAACACATATTGCGGACCAGAAGGGCCAAAAAAGCTGAAATCGGGTGTTGGTATGGTTAGTGTGTAAGTGACGTAGTGCGTGATGCCTCCCCCGATACCCGTTATCGTGATTGGATAAACCCCGGGGGCGGTGTTTGCGCCCACAACCACCGTCGCAGTCGAGGTCCCGTATCCTGGTGCAGGGATAATAGTTGCCGGACTGAAGCTGATTGAGTCGCCGGCAGGCAGGCCGGACGCCGATAATGCAATCGCCGAGTTGAACCCGTTGAAGTAGTCCAGGGAAACCGAGAAGCTACCGAAACTCCCCTCGATGGTTTGTCCACTCGTATAGTTTAACTGGATGCCGAAGTCAGCAGGCGGATACACCGTCAACAGAATGGTGGTTGACACCGTCTGAGCGCCAGAAGTACCGGTAATGGACACGTTGTAGTTTCCGGTGGCGGCAGTGCTGCTCGCGGTCAGCGTGAGTACGCTGGTTCCACTTGTGGGGTTTGGGCTGAACGATGCTGTTACACCGCTGGGTAGAGAGGGCGCAGCAAGATTTACACTACCGGTGAAGCCGTTCTCATCGTATACCGTGACCAAAGCTGTGGCGGAAGATCCTTGATTCAAGATCAGGGGAGACGGGAGATAACTCAGAGTGAAGTTCGCGGGATTCACAGTCAGCAGAAGTGTGGTTGTTTCGGTCAGTGAGCCAGATGTGCCAGTGATTGTAATGACGACGGAGGATGCGAGTGAAGAGGTGCTGCTCGCTGTAATAGTGAGAATGCTGCTTCCGGTTGTGGGGTTGGGACTGAACGACGCGGTTACGCCACTGGGTAGCCCGGAGGCGGTTAAATTTACACTGCCGGTGAATCCGTTTTGGCCGGTCACCGTGATGGTCGATGTTCCGGAACCGCCCTGGTTTATGGTCAGAGAAGTCACCGAGCTTCCCAGGGTGAAGCTGCCAGTTCCGGTACCGTTCAGCAGAATGCTCTGTGAGGCGTAACCCGGCGCGGCGACATTCAGATCGTTATCCGTCAGCACCAGCGAACCACTGAAGGCTCCCACTCCCGTCGGAACAAAGCTGATGGGCAACTGGCACGACGCGCCAGCCGCCAGCGTCGCCGGCTCCGAAGATTCACTGCTGAGCAGCGGGCAATCCGAGGAGCCGCTGCTATTGAGAGTAAAGTTCGCCGCGATGCTCGGATTGTTTCCGGTGGATGGAATCGGAAAGGTCAATGCGGCATTGCCTGCGTTCTCGATCGTGATCGTCTTCGGGCTATCGGAGCTGGTTGAGCCTACAGCCGTACTGGCAAAAGCCAGGCTTGGCGGGTCGGCGAAGTCCAGCTTCACGACTCTGTTGTTCCCATAATCGGCGACGAAGACATTCCCGCCGCCATCCACCGCCACGCCACCGGGCTCATCAAAACCGCTGCCAAGCGTCTTGATAGTCGGCGAGGCGGGAATGCTGCCATTGACCGCCAGTATCTCTTTTACCGCATTGTTGCCGTAATCGGCGACGTAGATGTTGCTGTTGCCGTCCAACGCCAGGCCATACGGCTCATAGTAGCCGCTGCCAAGCGTCTTGATGGTCGGCGAGGCGGGAATGCTGCCGTTGACCGCCACGATCTCCTTTACGGCGTTGTTGCCCGAGTCCGCAACATAGACATTCCCACTTGCATCCACCGCTATTCCATACGGCTCGCGGAAGCTACTAGCCAGCGTCCTGATGACGGGCGAGGCTGGAATGCTGCCATTGACCGCTACAATCTCTTTCACGGTGTTGTCGGCCCCACCGGTGACGTATACGTTTCCGTTGCCGTCCACCGCTACGTCGGTGGGAACACTGAAACCGCTGCCCAGGGTCTTGATCGTGGGCGAAGCCGGGATGCTGCCATTGACCGCCAGGATCTCTTTCACCGCATTGTTGAAGGCATCGGCTATGTAGAGGTTGCCGGCGCCATCAACCGTTAGAATAGTTACGCTGCCGAAGCCGCTGCCAATGGTTCTAATCACAGGCGAGGCCGGGACAGCGCCGTTGACCGCGAGCATCTCATGCAACACACTGCTTCCTACTTCGGTGAAGTAGATGTTGCCGTTGCCGTCAACGGCGACGCTTGCAGGTTCGCTCAACCCGCTCCCCAGCGTGCTTTGGATTCCGGGCTGAAAGATGATCTGTGGCCCCACTCCCGTTCCTTGAAGGCGGCCGGTGGCAATTGTGTTTCCAGAACTATCCTCCAATACAACCGCGCCCAAGCGGGTTCCTGCAAACCTGGGAGTGAAGGTCACGTTCACGGTGCAGGTTTGGCCGGCGGTATAAGCAGTATTCGCCGTGCAAGTATCCGAACCGGCATCGGAAAAGTCCAGCCCTGGCGCGCCCTGCGTCAACACAGCGGTCGCGCCTATTGTTCCCGGCGTCCCAAAAGTAATGACAACTGGGAGAACAGAGCTTGTGGTTCCAATATTCACCGCTCCGAAGTTTCCGGAAATGGTCTGGGCAGGCGCGATGCTCCCTGCGCCGCATAGCAGCACAGCCAGAACAGCGCACAGGGCTCCCAGCTTGCTCCACGTCCGTGGGCGGCTGGAAACACGACCAGAAGCAACGGCGAGAATCGCCGAATAGACTGACCGGAACATTGAGATCATGGCTGAATCACTCCTGTGTAAATGTGAGTTGGAACTCCTGTCTTCGACAAACACTGACCCACAATGAAGCCCCGATGCTGCGCAATCGGCGCAGAACCCCAGATATTCTCTTTGTTGAGATACGCGTAATGTTTATCACACTGCACCAGTCAAGTCAATTAAAAATTATGACCTGCTATGGCGCTGCAGACTCATCAAAGTACAACCCATCATTCGCGACTCATTCCGGACAACACGGACATGGGGTTCCTTGAGGAAAATATCCTTCTCGAAAACTGAGGGCTGAGAGGTGTCGAAATGTTGCCAAGTATTTAGAAATGTGAAAATGGGCCGTTCTCAACTAGCGAGATCACCCAGTGTGCACACAGCACTTCCCTCGGCGATAGGTAACCGCCGGCGAGTTCGATGACCATTTCACGGAACGGCTGCCGCACACGATTCGTTTGTTGTTACCTGAATGCCAATACTCTGATCTCATCGGGCAATATCAGGTTCTCCTGATGTCGGAGGATCCGCGCTTATACAGCGGTCCGAATCGGTCATTGACTGGTTCCTCCAGATTCTGCTTGGAACCAAGATAACGCTCCGTAGTTAAAACAGATGCATGGCCCAGGAGAAATTGGATTTGCTCAAGTTCTCCTCCGTTGGAGTGGCACAGCTTGGCGCACGTGCGACGAAGATCGTGCGGCGCAATGTGCTCAAGGCCAAGACGCTTTGCACATTCGCGCACAACGTACCAGACAACGTTCTCGGAGATTCCTCGACCCCAGCACGTGCCGTGTCGGCTCACTGCGCGGAATATACGGCCATGCTTTAGGTCAGCAGCGGCTAGCCATTGGTCCACTGAATCCTTCACCCATGCCGGCATCGGGACCGTTCGGACATGGCCGCCTTTGCCAACCAGATCGACGATCACCCAGTGTCCCTGACGAATCTGAATGTCGTCGATGTTTAAGGCGGCGAGTTCCGCCCGTCTCAAACCACAGCCAAGAAGAATGGAAATCATCGCAAAGTCACGCTTGTTTCTAAGCCCATCGCCGTCGGATTTGTCGACGAGTAATTTGGCCTGATCAATAGTCAACCAGTTGCCAGATCGCTGGCCCAGATGCTTGACTCCCTTCACACGCCGGATGCTTGCCGCCAATTCAGGGCTCAGCAGACCGGAATCTGCCGCTTCATAGGCAAGGCGTCGCACAGCAGCGAGCCTCTGGTTGATAGTTGCGGATGCCAATCCGAGGCTCTCCAAATAGAGTCGAAATCTGAGCACAACGGTACGATTGAGCGCGAGGCGTGGCTCCGAGCAGTACCAGGCGATGAATTGGTCCATCGCAAAGCGATAGTTGCGTCGTGATTGTGGAGAGCTCAGGCTGTTGAGTACGGATGCTTTTGCGTGGTCGAGATCCGGCAGGCGGAGGACGATCTTCCGATAGTTTGGCTTTGTTTTCTTTCTGCGCATACAAGCGGCCTCCTTGCCGCAAGTATGGCAGCCTTTTCAAAGTCAAATCCGCGCAGTAATCGACTCAGCCCGATGGTTGATTCCAAACAGCTTAGAGCATATCACTAATAGGTGTACACTGTAATTGCTCTGGCCTTCGCGATAAAGAAGATGGCAAAGGCCTATTCAAATGATCTTCGATGCAAGCTTTTGACGGCCTATGATTGCGGGCAGGGATC
>Ga0224554_1002015_pt1 | contig 11289 bp, 6 predicted proteins | sample 714S22024metaG_FD_180666 | JGI IMG/M metagenome (GOLD analysis project Ga0224554, IMG submission 180666) | Peat soil microbial communities from Stordalen Mire, Sweden - 717 S2 20-24 | ecosystem: Environmental > Terrestrial > Soil > Wetlands > Peat | place: Sweden: Norrbotten County, Stordalen...
CTGGTTCTGCGTGATGCCTTCGCCGTTGAGCAGGCATGAGGCCAGGCTGATTTGGCCGGTCGCATCTCCCTGCACCGCCGCGCGGCCAAACCACAGCATGGCCTCTTCCGGGCTGGGCCACGCGCCCAACCCTTTTTGCAGACACACCCCCAGGCTGACCTGCGCGTTGCGATGCCCCTCTTCCGCCGCCAACCGGAACCATTTCACCGCTTCCTCCGCGTCCTGTCCCACTCCCTGCCCGTTGACATAACATATTCCCAAACTGTATCGCGCGTTGACGTCCCCGTTTTGCGCCGCCTCGCGGAACCAGTGCGCCGCCTCGCCATAATCCTGCTCGATGGCCTTGCCCTCCGCGTAACAGACCGCCAGTTCGTACTGCGCCCGCACGTCGCCGTGCCGCGCCGCCACCAACATCATGGCGTGCTCGCCTTTGAGGACGGTCGCCGGTTTGACCGGCTTCGCCGCCCTGGCTTTCGCCGCGTTCCATGTCGAAACCAGCTTCTTGATCCCATAAACCGGGCTCCAGAACCCCATGCAAATCAAACGGATTACATTTTTCATAAATCCAAAGCAGGCCCGGAATGATTGCTCGAAAAAAGCGGTTGTAAAATCACCTCCAAAGCTTCTGCTTCTTATTATTAACTTCGTTCATATTCCTGTTTTCGCAAGAAATTGATTCGCCCCGCGGTCTCTCTCTCCCCGCGTGCGGGGAGAGAGCCGGAGAGAGGGGTTTCGTAACAGATGTAAAATTTCTCCTCTCCCCTGCCCTCTCCTCCACAAGTCTGTGGAGGAGAGGGAGAAGCAGCGCAAGGCAGTTCGCAGGCGCAACTCGCGAAGAATTTTGTCCGGCGTCCCCCTCCTTGCAGATTGTTTGTTCGGTTTTGCTTCCGGTGTCCATTTACCTGATGATGACGGACATGGATGACATGATGCTCCTGCAAGCCTACGCCGAGGAAGGCTCGGAAGAAGCCTTTGCCACGCTGGTTTCGCGTCATCTCAATCTCGTCTATTGCGCGGCGCTCCGCCGCACGCGCGATCCCCAACTGGCCGAGGACATCACGCAGGTGGTTTTCTTTCTTCTGGCCAGGAAAGCCCGCTCCTTGCGGCGCGAAACCATCCTCTCCGGCTGGCTTTACCGCACCACCCGTTACACCGCCGGTGACGTCCTCAAATCCGAATTTCGCCGCCGCCGCCGCGAACAGGAGGCCCAAATGGAATCCCCAACCGAATCCGACGCCAACGAAACCATCTGGCAGTCCATCGCCCCAGTCCTGGATGACGCCATCGGCGCGTTGGGCGAGAACGATCGCAACGCCATTATTCTGCGCTTCTTTGAAAACAGGACCTTCAAGCAAGTTGGCCTCGTTCTCGGTTTGAATGAGGACACCGCGCGCTTGCGCGTTTCGCGCGCCGTCGAAAAACTCCGGTCGCTGCTGATGCGGCGAAACGTCATGGTGCCGGAAATGATGCTGGCCGGTTTGCTCACCACCCACGCCGTCACCGCCACCGCGCCCGGCGCGCTGGCTTCCAGCATCACCGCCGCTTCCCTCGTCAAAGGAGCGGCCGCCAGCGGCAGAATTCTAACCCTCCTTCAACAAACCTTGAAACTTATGGCATGGACAAAAATCAAAACCACGGTCATCGCCGGCACGCTTGCTCTTCTGACCATTGGCACCGCCTGGCAGAAATATGAAATTCACCGCGGTGTTCATGGTCTCGTCACCCTGCATGTGGTGAACGCGCCGTTGGGCGAGGTCATCCACAATATCGAGCGCCAGTCCGGGCAGGCCATCGCCTGGGAGCGGCGGCTCGACTGCCGGGTCACAATCGCCGTCAATGGTATGCCGCTGCCCCAGGTCCTCAATCAACTCAACCTCCAGGCAGGCTCCTACTGGACGGTAGATTACGCGGTTTATGACTCCGAGAAGGCGTTGGGGCGGTTGGCGACAGCCTTGCATGGAGACGCCACGCTGAACGCGGTCGGTTGGACCAATCTGAGCAGCGGAAAACTCGATATTGAGATCAAGACAAGGACCGTCAATTCTAACGGGAGCACCGCGGGGGAAACGGAAAGTGTAACTTTGGAGAGAACGCCAGACCGTGGCTTTGCCCGGATCAGGGCGACCATACCTGCGGATTCAGACCTTCTTAAGAAATCGCCGCCGCGCATGATGACTCCCGAGCAGATGGACTTTATGAAGACAAACATAGGAGTTGTTATTACCCCGGAATCCCCCGGATGGGATCTTTTTAACTTTGGAAATCTCGGCACACCGGGTCCTCAGCAGCTTATTGATCAAGCGATCGAGGCCGGAACAAACGACGGCGTCCTTGCACCCGAGCGGATGCTGGCTGAAATCCAGATGCTTCCAATGTTGGACAATGGGCCGGTGCCGGCCACACCTGAGAAAGCGCAGGAACTGGCAAAAAAGGCCCGCGCCTCGTGGGCTGTCATTTACACCTTGCGCCAGTCGCCTGTGGAACACCTTGGCCTTACCCTGTTCCACTTGGGAGAGCCGGCTCCCCCGGTGGCTACCAACGCAGCCCAGCGAGTTCAGGAAAGGGAAATCGAGCAGCTCATCCTGACACCTGAACAGCGAGCAGCTCACGCGCGAACATTCGCCGCTTTGAAACAGCAACACCAGACGCCATGAAAATCTCCCGTCATTTTTGCCGCAGCTCGGAAAATACCCGTTGCGCCTTTACGTTCGTTGAACTCCTTGTCGTGATTACCATCATCGGGCTGCTGACCAGCTTGCTTCTCCCGGTGGTCAGCCGGACCAAAATCCAGGTGCGCAATACAGTGTGTCTCAGCCAACTGCGGCAGTTGGGGGGCGCCCTTCGGCTTTACGCTTCGGACAACAACGATCTCTTGCCCCGGGCGGAGGCGATTCCAACCATTTCGGCAAACCCACGGCCTTTGCCTCGACTCTGCGATATGCTCGTTCCCTATACAGGGCCAGCCGTCGGCATGAGCATGAGTCCGCTGGTATTTAAGTGTCCGGCGGACGACGATGGCTTTTACGAAACGGAAGGTTCAAGTTATTGGTGGAACAGAAGTTGCAACGGCCACCGTGTTGATACCCCATTCCCACGTTTTGGAGACGCCGAATTTGCAACGGTTCCCATGTTGTTTGACTTCGACGATTTCCATCCCCGTCCGCCCCAGACCGGCCGCAACGCCGTCTATGGAGATGATCACGCGGACAAGTTTGCCGTGCCGTTGCCGGTGGTTGTTCAAGGCCCCGGCGGCGGAGGAGGAGGCGGCGGCCGTTAGCCAGATGGCGGCGCACCCCGCAATCGTAGTCCCGCCCCGCGCGGCGCTTTTCTTTTTGGCAGGAAATGACAAATAACAAATTTTCAATGACCATTTCCCAATAGTTCCAAAACGCTGGTGAAGAGCATCCTCACCCCGACCCTCTCCTTCAAGGAGGGGAAGAACCATCCGCCGCCTCACCGAAAAACCCGCGGCTGCGTTGGCCGGACAACCAACCATCAACCCAAGACCGCCAACGCCCGTTCCCTCTCCCATCCGATGGGAGAGAGGGTCAGGGTGAGGGCCATCGTCAATCATAAAAATGAAACCAGTTTCGGGATCCGGCCTCACCCGCCGCCCCGCGTTTTCCGCCTAAATCCGGTTGACGGCCATGCCATTCGGAAGCACCTTGTAACCTGCTGGCCATTGGGCCGGTCTATTAAAAGCAGTACAAGTCGGATCAGGAAGAAAGTTCATCTACATGACAGACATAAATACCGGCCCGGAAGTGGACGCCGATGTCCAGGCAGTTGATCAACTGCATAAAAAATACCTGCAAATCACCGAACGCATGGAGGGGGTCATTGTCGGCCAGGAAGAGGTGATCGAACAGCTCCTGGTCGCCCTGCTCTGCCGCGGCCACTGCATCCTCGAAGGCGTTCCCGGCCTGGCCAAAACCCTCATGGTTTCAACGCTGGCTTCGTTGCTCACTCAGACCTTTCGCAGAATCCAGTTCACCCCCGACTTGATGCCCGCCGACATTACCGGCACCGACATCCTCGAAGAAGACCGCACCACCGGCAAGCGCGTCTTCCGCTTCGTCAGAGGCCCGCTCTTCGGCAACATGATCCTGGCCGACGAAATCAACCGCACGCCGCCCAAAACGCAAAGCGCCCTTTTGGAAGCGACCCAGGAACGGCAATTGACCGTCGGCGGCCAGACCTATCCCCTGCCTAATCCATTCCTCGTGCTGGCCACGCAAAATCCCATCGAGCAGGAAGGCACCTATCCCCTCCCCGAAGCGCAACTGGATCGTTTCATGCTCAAAATCCAGGTTGACTATCCCACGCGCGAACAGGAAATCGCCATCACCAAACGCGGTTCCACCGCCTACCATTACGAAACCGGCCAGGTCCTGACCGTGGAAGAAATCCTGGCCATGCAGGATTTGGTCCGTCGGCTGCCGGTTGGCGATCACGTCTATGCCTTTGCCGTGGACCTGGTCCGGCGCAGCCGTCCCACGCGCCCCTCCAACGGCGATTTTATTTCGCAGATGGTGACCTGGGGCGCCGGCCCCAGGGCTTGCATCTTCCTGGTTCTGGCGGCCAAGGCCCGCGCCATCCTGCAAGGCCGTTATCACGCCACCACCGAAGATATTGCCGCCATGGCCCTGCCCGTTTTGCGCCATCGCTTGATTCCCTCTTTCCACGCGGAAGCGGCCGGACAAAATTCCGACTACATCATCCAGCAATTGATCGCCGAGTCCGTCGGCCAGTCCCCGGAACCGCCGCCGCCGCCCATATCGGCCTTCTCCCCCCCGCCCCGCATTCAAGTGGCCTTGTCCAAACTCAAACGCTGACCCGGTTCAACGCCAGATGCCATCCACCTTTTGCAGCCGCTCATGAATCCGGTTGGCCAAATCATTGATCCCGACGACCTGGCCAAGACGGCCCATCTGGAACTGCTTTCCAAATTGATGGTGGACGGCCTGCTCGCCGGACGGCACCGCTCCAAAACGAAGGGCGGTTGCGCCGAGTTCGCCGAACACCGCGGCTACAGTCCGGGCGATGAAGTTCGTTTGCTGGACTGGCGCGTTTTCGCCAAGAGCGACCGTTACGTCATCAAACAATACGAGGAGGAAATCAGCCTCCAGGCCATCATCGCCATGGATGCCAGCGGCTCGATGGGCTTTGGCATGAGCACGATCAGCAAATATGAATATGCCAAGGCCGCCTCGCTCTGCCTGGCCCGCGTGGTGCTCGGACAGCACGATTCCGCCGGCCTGGCCGTCATGGGCGGAGGCGTCCGCGCCTTTATTCCGCCCCGCGCCCGCGCCAGCCACCTGGATGTCCTCAGCCAGAACCTCCGCGACAATTCCCCCGCCGGCCCCACCTCGATGGCGGACGACCTGGGCGAAGTTCTCCAGCGCATCAAGCGCCGTGGACTCTTCCTGCTTTTCTCCGATTGTTTTGACAGCATTGACCGGCTGGCCAATTCGCTCAAACTCCTGCGCTCCCGCCGCCATGAGGTCCTGCTGTTCCACATCATGGCCCCGGAGGAACTTTCCTTTTCTTTTACCCGCTTCACCCGCTTTGAACCGATGGAGTCGGGCCTGGGTCATCTTGATCTGGACCCTGGTGCCGTGCGGACCGAGTACCTGGCCCGCCTCAAGGAGTTTCTCTCCCAGGTCCGCCGCGTTTGCGCGGAGTGTTCCTGCGACTACATCCCCATGTCCACCGACCGGCCGGTTGGCGATGCCCTGGCCGATTACCTGCGGCGCCGAAGCGCCTCGGCCAAATAGATGCAGTTCCTCTCCCAAGCATTTCTGTGGGCCTTGCCGCTCATCGCCCTCCCTGTCCTCATCCATTTCTTCAGCCGCAAACAACGCGACATCGTCCGCTGGGCCGCCATGGAATTCCTTCTCGCCAGCAACGCCCCGCGCCGCCGCTTCCTCAAATTGAAGGACCTCCTGCTCCTGCTGCTCCGCATCTCGATTGTGTTCCTGATCATCGCGGCCTTGGCCCGCCCCATGGTTTCCATCGGCCTTTTCGGCCCGACCGGCCCGCGCGACGTCGTCCTCGTGTTCGACAATTCCATGTCCACCGCCCGCAAGCTGGCCTCCGGCACCGTTTTTGACCAGGAATTGGACCAGGCCGCCAAACTTATTCATCAGCTCAATTCCGCCGATTTTGTCCGCGTGCTGCTCGCTTCCCCTTCTCCGCAATGGTTGACAGACTCCGCCAAGACGGCCGATTCCAGCAGCCAGGAGGCCTTGATCTCGCGCCTCCGCCAATTGGCCCCCAATCCGGGCGCCGCCGACATTCCCAAAGCCGTTCAAGCCGCCCTCAAGACCGAACCCGCCGACAAGGAAGCCGCCCGCTTCATCACCGTCATCACCGACGGGCGGGCCAGCGGCTGGCGGCCGGATGACTCCGCCGAATGGGCCTCCCTCTTCGCCCTGGCCAAACGGTCCCGTCCCCAGGTGATTCTTCGCGCCGTCCTGGCCGGGGACGATTCCGGCCCGATCTCCAATCTGGCCGTCGAAAAAATGGCCGCCGCCCGCGCCGTCGCCGCCCGCGGCCAGCCGGTCGCCCTGACCGCCACTGTCAAGAATACGGGCACGCTCAAAAGCGAGCCGGTCCCGCTCGCCTGGACGGCCGGCGGACAATCCATCGGCACGACCACCGTGCCCGCGCTGGAGCCGGACGCGCAAACAACCGTTACTTTGACACAGCCCTTTCCCAATCCCGGCCTGGTGGATGTTTCCTGCCAGCTCACCGGCCCTGATGATCTGAGCATGGACGATTCCGCCCGTTTTCTTCTCAACATCACGGAGTCGGCCCCCATCCTCGTCGTCGAAGGCGAGCCGCATTTCGATCCGCTTAAATCGGACAGCGCCTTTCTCCTCTCCGCCCTCGGCTGGCAGACCACCGGTCCGACCGCCACCAAGAACACCTCCCTGGCCTCCATTTTTCGCCCCAAGCTCATCAGCTATCAGAAACTCGACACCGAAACCCTGGCCGCTTATCAATGCGTGGTTCTGGCCAATGTCCCCCATCTTTCGGAGGCCACCCTGCAAAAGCTCGCCCGTTACGTCAATGCCGGCGGCGGCCTTTGGATCGCGCTCGGCGACCAGACCGAAATCGCCGCCTTCAACAAGCAGTTTTTCGCGTCGGGTTCCGGCCTTTCTCCGGCCCCCCTCAAACAACCCGTTGGCGACGCCCTCGACCGGGAGAAATTCACCGCCGTCTCGCCGCCTTCCGCCGATCATCCCGCCACCGCCTTGCTGGCCGACACCCATCGTCTGGATATTGACCGCCTCCGCATCTTCCGCCGCCACCAGCTTGACACCGGCGGCGACAAGGCGATATCCGTCCTCCTTCGCGCCGAGGGCGGCTCGGCCCTGGTTGTCGAGAAGAATTTTGGCCGCGGCCGCGTCATCATCCAGGCCATTCCTCTCAATCTCTCCTGGAGCAATCTCCCCTTGTGCCAGTCCTTCGTGGTCATGGTCCACGAGTGGCTCTGGTATTTGACAGAATCGGCCATGGTCCGCCGCAACCTTCAGCCGGGCGAATCCTTGCAGGTGTCCGCCCCGCTCGATGCCGGCAACGGCGGCGCCACGGTGGACACCCCGGACAGCGGCCTGGCCAAAGTGGTCGGTCGCGAAGAACAGGGCCGCATGATTTTCCGCTATGGCAAAACACTCTTTCCCGGCGAATACAATTTGAAGATTTCCGGAGGCGCGCTGCCTCCCGAAAAATTCCAGGTCAACCGCGATCCCCAGGCCTCCGATTTCACCGCGCTGACCACGGCTCAATTCGCCGCCCTGCGCGACACCGGCGGAGTCGCCTTTGGGCCGGAGCCGTTTTCACAAATCCGCACGGAGCGGGTGGCCGCTCCGCCCACGCCGCTGGCCGCCTGGCTCCTCTACGGCTTGCTCGCCTTCATGATCGGAGAGGCCGCTTACGCCTTCTGGCTCGACCGGCAGCGCCGCGCCGCCGGCCCCGGCGTCCCCATAACCCCGGCTTTCCACCTCTGATCCGATGCCACACTCCGAGACCATCCAAAAATTTGCGCTGCAAGGGCCGTTGTCGGCCTCCCGCCTGGCGGTGCTCGGCCTGGTCCTGGCCGCCATCCTGGCTTATCTGGCCTGGCGCTGGGCCAGAGATTCAGGCTCCTGGAAAAAATCCGCCCTGCTCCTTTTTTTGCGCCTGGGTGCGCTCTCCGTCGCCCTCTGGATGCTCGCCGGCGCCTCCACCGTCACGGTTCGCCGCGATACCAAGGCCAGGTCGCTCGTTCTCATGGTTGACTCCAGCGCCAGCATGGGACTGGTGGATCCCGTGGATGGCTCCGGCGAAACCGTCCGCTGGACCGGCTCGGACAACAAACTTCGCGCCTCTCCTCCCGTCGCCGCGCTGGACGAAATCATCGGTTCCCTCCAATCCGCCCGTTCGGACGTTGCCCGTCTGCGCCTCCTGACCGAGGGCGGCGACCCCAATCATGGCGGCCAGGTCCTTTGGGAACAAATTCACCAATCCGTTGACTCCGCCGCCGCCGGCCTTGCTCCCCTCCTCTCTTCCGTCTCCCGCGCCGACCCGGATGCCGGCTCCGAACTCGACCGCGTCGCGGCCTTTCTCAAGGACAATTCCGCTCCGATGGGTTCGTGGCAAAAAGCCGCCGGCAAATCGCCCGAAGACCGCCTGGACGAAACCGCTTCCTTCATCACCGCCGCCCTCCAGCGCATTGAGCGCCAGTCGGTCAAGCTCGCGGCTGCTTACGAAAAAAATTCCACCGATCAGGACAAGGCCGGCCTGGCCTTGCAATCCAAATTGTCCAGAAACGACAAGGTGGCCGGCTGGCTCGACGCCGCCGAAAACTCCTGGCTCAAGGACGTCGCGGATCATGCCAGCATCGAGCGCTACACTTTCGCTTCCGATGTTCTGTCCCTGTCCAGCAACAATTGGCGCGATGTCCTCCGCACCAACAACAATCCCGCCGCCAATTCCACCGACCTCGGCGCCGCCCTCAATTTCGCCGCCCAGGAAGCCGCCAAACAATCCGTGGACGCCGTGGTGATGATCACCGACGGCGGCCACAACACCCCCGACGATCCGCGCCAGGGCGCCGCCGCCCTCCGCGATGTTCCCCTTTTCATTGTTCCCATCGGCGCCGTCGAAATGCCGCGCGATGCCATCCTTCACCATGTCCACGCTCCGCGCGCCGTTTTCAAAAACGACACCGCCGTCATTGACGCCATGGTCACCGCCTACTCCTGCGAAGGCGAACAATTGCAGATCGAGTTGTTGAACGACGGCGTCGTCGTGGAAAAACATATTATTGACGTTACCACCCGCACCTACGACGGCCGCGTCAGCTTCCAATGGAAGGGCGCCGTCACCGGACGCCACTCCTTGCTGGTCCGCATCCTTCCCGTCCCCGGGGAACTGACCCTGGACAACAACCAGACCCAGGTCGAGGTCGAAGTCATGGAGGATGTCATCAAGGTTCTCGTGGCCGATGACCTGCCGCGCTGGGAATTCCGCTACGTCGTCAACCTCTTCAAGCGCGACAAACACGTCGCCTTCGAGCAACTCCTCTTCGAACCCAATGACGATTCGCCAACCCCAACCCAGCAAATCCATCTCGTGCCCTCCTTCCCGCGCGACCTGGCCGGCTGGCGTAAATACCGCGTCATCATCCTCGGCGACATCAGCCCCTCCGAACTGTCAGCCGCCCAGCAGGAAATGCTCAGAAAATACGTGTCCGAGGAAGGCGGCAACCTGATCGTCATCGCCGGCCAGACCGCCATGCCCGCCGCCTTCGCCGATCAGCCCCTGGGCGCCATGATTCCCGCCACCGCCACCGGCGAACCCAACAATCCCAACCGGCCCTTCAACCTCGCCGTCACCGCCGAAGGCAGCAGTTCCGTCCCGACCCAATTGGACGATGATCCCCTGGCCAGCGAGCGGGTTTGGCGGGAAATGAGCACCAAGCTGCCCATCTACAACCTTTCCCCCATCTCCAAACCAAAGCCCACCGCCCATGTCCTCATCGCCGCCAACGCTCCCGGCACGAGCAGCGAAGACCAGGCCTTCCTCTCCTGGCAATACATCGGGCTGGGGCGCGTCATTTACATCGCCGCCCCGGTCACCTGGCAGCTTCGCTACCAAAATGGCGACCTCTACCATCATCGCTTCTGGGGACAACTCCTGCGCTGGGCCATCGCCCGCGAAATCAGCACCGGCTCCAAAACCGTCCGCCTTCTCACCGACAAAACCGCCTACACCAAGGGCGACACCGCCCAAATCGGCCTGCGTCTGGCCCAGGTGGACGGCCAGGCCGTGACCGGCGCTCAATGCAACGTCGAAGCCCGTCAGGATGGCCGCGTCATCGCCATCATCCCCTTGCACGAGGAACCCGGCTCCCCCGGCGCTTACCGCGGCACGCTGGACAACCTTTCCCTCGGCCCCGTCACCCTTCGCGCCGGCGGCAACATCGTTGCCACCTTGCTGGCCGCCGAAGGACACCCCGAACCGGTGGAACAGATCATCGCCGTGGACCCCGCGGTTTCCTCCGAATTGAACGATCCCCTTTGCAACCTGCCCCTGCTGGGCGAAATTGCCGACGCCAGCGGCGGCTCCCTCACTCCGCCCGCCTCCCTCAAAAACGCCCTGGCCCATCTCAACACCGTCCCCGATGTCAAAGAAAACGTGCTCAGCGTCGAAGCCCTGTGGGACCGCTGGATTTACCTCTGGCTCTTCCTCGCCTTCGTCGCCGCCGAATGGCTCGTCCGCAAATACTGGCGGATGGTCTGACCTCCGCCCCGTCCACGATGTCCACTTCGTCCATGATGTCCACTTCATCCATTTCTGCGTCCCTGCTTGACGATCTCCATCCCTTTGGTCCTGGTAGTCCCTCGCACTGAGGTCTGTCAAAGCGACCACTCATGGTGGGGCAATCCGCCTTCAAATCAGCTCAAGCCATGAAGCGCAAGCCGAGCTGTCCACCGTCCTGTCCTCCGTAGCGCCCCGCGCGGAGGAGGAAGGCCCGGCGAAGGCGGGATGCCATCACGCGAGCGCTTCCACCTTCGCGGAGCCTGCGGCGGGACAAGCCGCCCCGACAAGTGCCTGGTCGTGTCGTCAATGCCTGTCCGCCGTCCTGTCCATCGTAGGCCTGGCGAAGGTGGAAGGCCGGGCGAAGGCGGATCGCCTCGCCGAGGCGACCGCTCTGGCAAGAACCACCGGCGGACGGCTCGGCGAGCCGTCCCTGCCATCCGTCATTGACGTATTACATCATCTAAGTAATCTAATTTG
>Ga0224554_1002016_pt1 | contig 11287 bp, 9 predicted proteins | sample 714S22024metaG_FD_180666 | JGI IMG/M metagenome (GOLD analysis project Ga0224554, IMG submission 180666) | Peat soil microbial communities from Stordalen Mire, Sweden - 717 S2 20-24 | ecosystem: Environmental > Terrestrial > Soil > Wetlands > Peat | place: Sweden: Norrbotten County, Stordalen...
TTGTGGGGCTGATTTATTCGGGCGACTTTCTGGCCGCGGCCCGGAAGATGCGCGAGGACAACGCACTGCCCGCCATCACCGGCCGCGTGTGCCCGCAGGAGAGCCAGTGCGAAGGCGGGTGTGTGCTCGGCAAAAAGGGCGAGCCGGTAGCCATCGGAAATCTCGAACGGTTTATCGCGGACTTCGAGCGCCAGAGCGGCCAGCTCGGATTGCCCGCCATCGCTCCATCCACCGGCAAGAGCGTGGCCGTCGTGGGCAGCGGCCCGGCAGGACTTTCAGCGGCCGGAGATCTGATTCAGAAGGGCCATAGGGTCCGAGTTTTTGAGGCGCTGCACGAGCTCGGTGGCGTGCTCGTCTACGGCATTCCGGAATTCCGTCTGCCCAAATCGATCGTGAAAGAGGAAGTCGACAATCTGCGGCGCATGGGCGTGGAATTTGAGACCAACGTAGTGGTGGGCAAGAGTGTGACGCTCGACGAGCTGATGCGCGTGGAAGGCTACGACGCGGTCTTTGTGGCCACCGGCGCGGGCCTGCCCGTTTTTCTCGGCGTGCCCGGCGAGCACCTGAATGGCGTCTATTCGGCCAACGAGTTCCTCACCCGCACGAACCTGATGCGCGCCTACCGGTTTCCCGAATTCGATCAGCCCATCTACGACTGCTGCCATCGCGACGTGATCGTGGTGGGCGGCGGCAACACAGCCATGGACGCAGTGCGCACTGCGCGGCGGCTGGGCGCGAAGACCGCGACTCTCGTCTATCGCCGCTCCGAAGCCGAGATGCCGGCCCGCGCCGAAGAAGTTGGTCATGCCCGCGAGGAAGGCATCGAATTCCGCATGCTCACCAATCCCGTCGAATTCCTGGGCCACGAAAACGGCTGGCTCACCGGCGCGCGCTGTGTGCGCATGGAGCTGGGCGAGCCCGATGCCGATGGTCGCCGGCGTCCTGTCGCGATCCCCGGCTCGGAGTTCGTCTTGCCTGCTGACGTGGCCATCATCGGTGTGGGGACAACGGCCAACCCGTTGATCCAGAGCACCACGCCCGACCTCGCCACCAACGAGCGCAACTACATCGTGGCCCATCCCGAGTCCATGCGCACGAGCAAGCGCGGAGTTTTTGCCGGCGGCGACATAGTCACCGGCGGAGCCACAGTGATCCTGGCCATGGGTGCGGGACGCAAAGCCGCGAAAGCAATCGACGAGTACCTCAAGAACGGCGAGTGGTGAAATCAGCCGCCTGTGTCGTCAGCCGATCACGGATGAGTCGCGCGGTTCTACGGGCTTTCGCAGGTGCGATTTGATCGGACAAGTGAACGAAGATATTTGTATCGAGAAGGAATCTATCGCTCGTTCGATTCTTCCCTGCTGAAGCGCCGGCCTGCTTCGACGTTCTGCAAGCGCATCATCAGAGCATCGAATCCCTGGGCGTCACCCGAACTCCGCGCAAACTGGGCAAGCCATTCGCGGAAAGCTCCGTTCAGCGTTCTGCCCTGCTCTCGCGCGATCAATCGCGCCCGCTCGATCAGGTCCTCGTCGGCGCTTAGGGTGATGTTCTTCATACGAAAACAGTGTACGCGTCGCCGCTCCAAAAGAATGGGCGGCAAAGCTCTCGCTCTGCCGCCGCCCTGTCCCTGGGTTGTCTTGAAGGTACTGCAGTCTTACGAAACCTTTCCGCTTACTGCAAGAGCTTGGTCACTTCCTGCTGCACCTGGTTAGCCTGCGCTAATGCCGCGATGCCCGTCTGGCTCAGAATTTCGTACTTCGACATGTTCGAGGTTGCCGAGGCATAGTCGGTTGCCTGCACTGCATTCTGCGCTGAAACCACGTTCTCCTGCTGCGTGCTCATCACCTGGCTGAGCGAATTGAGAGTATTGATCTGGGCGCCGATGTAGCCATCCATCGAGGCCACGTCGCTGATGGCCACATTCAGTTCGTTAAGGGCCACCTCAGCTTCCACCTGCGTGACCAAGTCGGTGGCGCTCAGGTTGGAGCCGGCCCCATCGGAGTAACTGGTTGTGGCCACACCGCCGGAGCCGTTGTTGTCGGCAACCATGCTCGTGATGAGCGCGCCGCCGCCCGTTGATGTATCGGTCATAGAGCCGGTCACGCCCATGCCGTAGTACGCGGACAGGCCCACTGCCGGGGTGTCCTGCACCTGGGTCACCGCGTTCGCGCCATCAGCGATAGTCTGCGCGAAGGTGGCGCCTTGCGAGGCGGAGCTGGTGGAGACCATCGTCAGGGTCGTGTTCCCCCCCCGACGAGTTGGCGGTTGCACTAATGCCCAGGCCAGATTGCGTGATGGCGGCTGCCAACTGCGCCATTGTGTCGCCCGTGGCAGCGAACGTCGTGCCGTCGATGACCAGACTGCCCGCGGTCAAGGCGTCGGGGCCAGCGTCGCCGGCCACAGTCACAGTGCCAATCTGGTTCTGGTTTGCGACGTTGGTCGTCGCAGCTACCCCGCCTGCGCCCACCGTCACCGTGGAGCTGAAAGTGTCGGACGCGTTGGCGGCCCTGAAGGTGAGGATCTTCCCGGTGCTGTCGACCGAGGCCGTAACACCGTAATTGCCGGCGTTGATGGTCGCCGCCAGATCGGCTGCATTATCGGTCTTATTCAAGGTCCCCAGGGTAATGGCCGGGTTGGAGCCGATGCTGACCGTACCGCCCGTGTATGCCTGGTTGGCGTTGCCGGTGGTGATGGTGCCGATCGTATTGGTGAACGACCCGCTGGCGATCGGGATCCCGGTCAAAGTGAGCGCGCCCGCCGATGCGGTCAAGTTGTTGCTCGATACGGTTACAGCCGGGTTGGCGGACGTTAAGGTGAGGAGCGTACTGGCCGCGTGACCGTCGAGATATCCAGAGGAATTCACCGAAGCCGTCACACCATACCCGGCGGCATTGATGGTGGCCGCCAGGTTCGCCAGCGTGTCCGTTGAGTTGGCGGTCCCAAGGGAAATGATGTGGGTTTTGCCGTCGGACCCGACAATAGAGAGGGTGCCGCCGGTGAGTGTGTCCCCAGCCGCGGCGATGGTGAGGGTGCCCACTTCGCCGGCGCCATTGGTTCCGGCGCCTAAGCCGTTGCCGGCGATAATGATGCCGGTATCGTTACCGCCGCCGCCAGCCGTATTCGCCGCTGTGGACGCACTGGCCGCGGCCGTGCCTGCCTGGGTTGCAGTGCCAAAGCTCGCGCTCAGCCCCAGGCCAGAGCCGTTGATGGCGTTGATCAGGCCCTGGGCAGTGTTGGAATAATTCGTGCCCGTACCCACCGTGATGTTCGCCGAAGCTGGCGTAACCGTCCCGCTCGATCCCCTGGCAAGGTAGCTCACAGTGATCGTGGTTGACCCACTGGCATTCAAGCTGTCGGAAGCGGAGGCATTGGTTCCGCCTTTGGAGAGATCGATGAACACGTTGCTCTGCCCGCTGGAGTAGGACATTGCACCGCCCGTGTCGCCCACGCTCGACGAGGACAACGTGCGGATGAAAAGGTCGTCCACTGAGGAGCCGGCCTGCGAGGAATCGCCGGTGTAAATCGCGACCGTAGTGTTGTTGAAGACCTGCTCCTGGTTGTACGTGGTCGTCGACCCAATATTGTTGATCTCGGCCAGGATCGATTGGTACTCCTGGTTCGCCGCTCCCTCCTGGGTCGAATTGAGGGTGCCGTTCGAGGCTTCAGCGGCCAGCGTTACCGCGCGGTCAAGCAAGCTCGTCACCTGCGACAGCGCGCCGTCGGCCACTTGCATCAGTCCCACGCCTTCCGTGGCGTTGGTCTCAGACTGCGTCAGCGCAACCGAATTCGCCTCCAGACCGTTGACCAGCGACAGGCCGGCGGCGTCATCCGCTCCGGAGTTGATGCGCGACCCCGACGACAACTGCTGCAACACCGTCTGCAGGCTGGCGTTCGTGTTGTTGAGGTTGTTCTCAGCGTAAATTGCGGACAGATTGTTCAAAACACCGAGGGCCATGGGATCAACTCCTTCTCGGATGCCTCGTGGTCCTCAAATCCGTTGGCGCCTCGTTGTTCCTGCCAAAGCCGCCGTCACTTCCGGATGGGCCTGTTCGCATCCACCCCCTTCATCGGTCCAGCCCGGAATAACTTTAGTCATATTCTTTAAGTTTTTTTGCGGCCGCGATTGTTTCGCTGCGATTCAGGGTGTCGCGTAGCCGCGCAATCGCTGTCGCAGCACGCTCCAGTCGCTGTCCCGATACTGCGCACCTGTTTGTCTCGCTTCGAGGCAATGTGTCCGCGGCTTCATCCGCGAAAATGACGCGGTCGCACGCTTCCTTACTAGAGCAGTTTCGGAATTAACGTAGACTTTTTGAGAGCATTAAAAAGTGGCATTTTCTTGATGAAAATGCCACTTTGCTGAGTGCATTCGGTTTACACCAATTCCGAAACTGCTGTAGAGTCCTCGGCGCAAAACACCCTGGAATAGCAAGCCCTCCGGCACGCGCCGAAGGGCCTGATGGAACGATGCTGAAGAAAACTTAAGCCGCAGCCTTCCGCTCCGGCTTGTATCCCGAAACACCGTAATAGGTCATGAAAAGGTAGCAGACGATCGGCAGCAGGAATGCGTGCTGGTAGCCCGCCTTGTCGGCGATCAGTCCAAACAGCGGCGGAATCACTGCTCCGCCGAAATTGCCGATCGTGATCACGCCCGAACCCTTGCTGGTCAAAGGTCCCAGTTCGGCGATGCCGAGTGCGAAGATCGTCGGGTACATGATGGAGTTGGCGAAGCCGCACAGAATCAGGCTCCAGATGGCGAGGTGGCCCGTCGAAAACATCCCGACGACCAGCAGAGCAACCCCCAGAACGCCCAGGAAGGCCAGCAACTTGTGGGCTTTGATGGTCTTCATCAGCACGGTTCCCGCGAATCGTCCGATCATCATGGCAAGGGGATAGCAGAAGGCCAGCACGGCGACAACTTCCTTTTCCCCAATCCCCTGCGGATAAAGACCGCTGACCGCATGGGCGAAGGGTTGGGCGAACCGCAGGTAGTCGTCGATCGCACTCCCCTGGGTCTCGAAGAACTTGATGGCGTTCGCGGCCAGTGCAATCTCGAGACCGACATAAAGAAAAATCCCAACCATGGCAAGTACAGTGTGCCGGTAGCTCCAGATGCTGCGTCCGGCGATCGCGTCGCCATCCTTCGCCGGCCTGTAATCGCGCGTCCCGGTGATGGCCGGAAGATGCATTCCCATGATGATGAAGCCCAGCGCCAGCAGGGCACACGCAATTGCGATATAAGGCCCCTCGACGGTATGGGCGATGGCTGCCTGGCTCTTCACCTTTGCAGGATCGGTCAGAATGAATACACCGACGACGATCGGAGCCATTGCCGTCCCCAGGGAATTGAATGCCTGCGCCAGCGTGAGTCGCGCCGGAGCACTCTGCTCGGGTCCGAGTATCGAGACGTAAGGATTGGCCGAAGTCTGCAGTCCGCACACGCCGGTCGCCAGCACGAAGCTGGCGGTGAGGAAGAACGGGAAACTGATCATGGCGGCCGCGGGCACGAACAGCAGCGCACCCACGACCATCACGAACAACGAGATGACCATGGTGCGCTTGTAACCAACGGCTTCAATCACTTTTGCCGCCGGCACAGAGAAAACCAGGTAGGCAAAGAACCACGCCGACGTCACCAGATTCGACCACGCGTGACTGAGATTAAAGATGTCTTCGAGCTTCGGCGAAAGGTTGCTGTTCAAATTGGTGAGGAAGCCAAAGATCAAGAACAGGCCGGTGACAATAATGAATGGAACTGTGTAACTGGGCGCGCTGGGCGTGGCTGTGGGGTTGGAGCGTGTAGCCATAAAAGGTCCTCTTCCTCCGGATGCAGCAGAAAAAGCTCGAACAGGTTCGCAAACACTCTATCCAGCGCGGCGGCCCGCGTCCAGTAGAAAATGAAAAGGTTTTCAGCTCTTCCCCGGTTGATTCGTCAATCCAAAAGTCCGCTGCATGCAATGCCACGCAGTGCCATTTACACTGGAATTGCATGATTCCCACCCTCACCTGGACCCCCGAGGGCGTCCGCTTTATCGACCAGACCAAGCTCCCGCTCGAAGAGAGCTACGTGCTCGCCACAACCTACGAACAGGTGGCTGACGTCATCGTCACTATGGTCGTCCGCGGCGCGCCGGCTATCGGCGTCTCGGCGGCCTACGGCATTGCCCTTGGCACGATCCAATCCAAAGCTGAAAGCGCGGAGCGCTTCGCGCCGGAGTTCGAAAAGATCTGCGCGCGGCTCGCCGGCACGCGCCCCACGGCCGTCAATCTTTTCTGGGCCATCGACCGCATGAAAGCGCTTTTCGCCCGGTTGCTGGTGTCCGGCGCAACCCTCGTCCAAATCCAGGAAAAAATCCTCGCCGAGGCGAATGCGATGTACGACGAAGACATCGCCGCTTGCAAGGCGATGGGCGTATTTGGCGCGGACCTCCTGCCGGATGAGGGCAGCGTCCTAACGCACTGCAATGCCGGTGCCCTGGCCAGTTGCGGCTACGGGATGGCCCTGGGCGTAATTCGCGCCGCCGTCGAGCGGGGAAAGCGCATCCATGTTTATGCCGACGAGACGCGGCCGTTCCTGCAAGGAGCGCGGCTCACCGCGTGGGAGCTGATGGCCGACCACATTCCCACAACTGTCATCTGCGACAACATGGCCGCCAGCCTGATGCGCCAAGGAAAGATTCAAGCCGTGGTTGTGGGCGCGGACCGCATCGCCGCCAATGGCGATACCGCAAACAAAATCGGCACCTACAACGTCGCCATCCTGGCGCGCGAGCACGGCATTCCGTTTTACGTTGCGGCGCCCTGGTCCACCATCGATCTCGCCACAGCCACCGGTGATGCAATCCCCATCGAAGAACGACCAGCCAGGGAAGTGACACACCACGCCGGAACGCAGCTCACACCCAACGGCGTAGGCATCTGCAACCCCGCCTTTGACGTGACCCCAGCCAAGTACATTACCGCCATCATCACCGAGCGCGGGCCGCTGCGCGCTCCGTATGCGGAATCGCTCAAAGAGATGGAGCTGGTGAGCTGATCCAGGCTCTTACCACCCTGAAATTGAAGTTGTTGAGCCCGCTGCCATCTCGCTGGCTTGACATAGTCTGCTAGCTTAGCTAAGCTAACTTAGCAGGATACAACGATGCCCTCTGCCACCATCTTCGAAGCCAAGACCAACCTCTCCAGACTCATTCAGCGCGCATTACAGGGTGAGGACGTCCAGATTACGAGCGGTCGCGAACGCAAGCCCGTTGTACGCCTTGTTCCGGTCGAGCCGGTTCGCGGCAATCGCCGCCTTGGCTTTCTCAAGGGGCAGATCGAAGTTGGTCCAGAATTCTTCGAGCCTCTGCCGGAAGATGAGCTCCGGCTTTGGAATGGCGAGGACGAGTGAGAGTTCTGCTTGATACCCACGCCCTCTTATGGGCGGCGGCCTACGACGAGCTGCTTTCATCCCGTGCCCATCATCTAATTCAACCGAAGCGCAATGAGGTTTTCGTCTCGGCCGCTTCCGCGTGGGAAATCGCAACGAAGTATCGTCTGGGCAAGCTGCCCTTGGCGCAAGCTCTCGTTGACGATTTCGTTCCTGTCATTCGATCGGCAGGTTATCTGCTACTGCCCATCAGTCTCGAGCACGCCCTGCGTGCCGGCCGTCTTACGCCCGAACACAAAGACCCATTCGACCGCATGATTGCTGCGCAGTCTATCCACGAAGACCTGGCATTAATCAGCAACGACGAGCAGCTTGACGCCTTCGGCGTGCGCCGCGAGTGGTGAACTCGGCTCCACTCTAGGCGCCAGGATTCTCACCTTCAAATGAATGTTTATCTGGCAACATGCTCTGATGGAGAATGCGAACGACAAGGATGCCGCCCTTTACCTCGCGGTAAAACACGACATGCCGTCCCTGCTCGAAACGATGCAGACCGGGCCGGATCCAATCGCACGACCTGCCAAGCCTCGGATTTCGGGCGAGCATTCCGGCGCATTTCTTCAAATCTTCGAGATAGCGTGCTGTCTGTGCTTCGCCCCAGGCACGCAAGGTGTACCAGCCAATGCTCAGGAGGTCCGCTTTTGCTCTGCCCGAGAACCTTGCATTGGGCATGGTTAATGGGATTTCTTAGACAACTTGAGCTCCTTGCGGACTTCGACGAAGACATCGCCTTCCACCACTCCGCTTGCATCTCCCTCGTCGATGGCTGCGCGCAACGCCGCCAATTTCGTCTCATAGAGACGCTCGTCTCGCTCAAGCGTGCGCAAGGCGGCGCGAACCACCTCGCTGGCGTTCTCAAAACGTCCGCTCTCGACCCGCGCCACCACAAAGCTGTCGAGTTCTTTCGTCAAATTCACATTGCGAGTAGGCATGGTATATTCGTCCGTCCCTATTCAAGGTGGGACTGAAAGCCATCCTAGCATGGTTAGCAAACTTTGCCAATGCCCGTGGATGACGGCGACCGCCGCGCTGTTCAGCCCCTACGCCGGCGTCCGCACCTCGCTCGATGTGCCTCCCGCCGCGGGTATGTAGCAGTTCAAGGTGTAATCCATCACCATGCGGTCGGCGTTGAAACGCCATCCCAGCGTCCGGATCGTCCGCTTCATGCGCTTAATCCAGCCACGTGGCAGCCCGTCGCGATCGCGCTGGTAGTAAAGCGGAATTACCTCGTCCACAAGCACGCGGTAAAGCGCCTCGCCATCGCGGCTGTCGTGCACGTCCATATTGGAGTGCGTTCTGCCGGTTCCGATGGCGAATCCATTCAGCCCGTCGTAAGCCTCGGCCCACCACCCATCCAGAATGGAAAGATTCAACCCCCCGTTCAGCACCACCTTCATGCCGCTCGTTCCCGAGGCTTCCAGCGGCCGCCGCGGATTGTTCAGCCACACATCGACTCCCTGCACTAGGTGCCGGCCAACGTTGATGTCGTAGTCCTCAATAAAAACGAATTTGTCGCCGAAGTCCGCGTGGCGCATCATCTGCGCAATCTGCTGCAGCACTCTCTTTCCCGGCTCGTCGTGCGGGTGTGCCTTACCGGCAAAAACGAACTGAACCGGGCGCTTGGCATCGTTCACCATCGCGGCCAGCCGTTCCAAATCCTTCAGCAAAAGGTTGGCGCGCTTGTAAGTGGCAAAGCGGCGCGCGAATCCGATGGTCAAGGCATCGGGTGAGAGCACCTTGTCCAGCCGCTTCAAAGCCTCCGCAGGTTCGCTGCGGCGTTCGGCCTGCTCGTGTGCGCGGCGCCGCAGGAAATTGAACAGCTGCCCTTTCAGGCTGAGGTGCGTCTCCCACAGCTCGCCGTCGTCCACACTCTCGATGGCCGACCAGGTGTGCGCCGCTCCGCTTTGGCGCTGCCAGCCTACGCCGAGATGCCGGTCGTAGAGCCGGCGCATCTGCGGCGCCAGCCACGACGGCACGTGCACGCCGTTGGTGACGTGGCCAATCGGTACCGCATCCTCCGGACCGTCGGGGTACAGGCCTCGCCACATGGCCCGCGAAACCTCGCCGTGCAGCGAGCTGACGGCATTCACGCGCCGCGCCAGCTTCAGGCCCAGCACCGTCATGCAAAAATTCTCCTGGCTGTCGGTGGGATTTTCGCGGCCAAAACCCATCAGGTTTTCGTGCGAGATGCCGAGCTGATCGCGCAGCGGACCCAGGTGCTCTTCGATCAGGTCGGGACTGAAGCGATCGTGTCCCGCGGGCACCGGCGTGTGCGTGGTAAAGACCACTTCGCGGGGAATCTGGCGGGCAGCGGAGTAGAAGTCCAGGCCCTCCTCCTCCATGCGGCTGCGAATGGCCTCAAATACTGCGAATCCGCTATGGCCCTCGTTCAGATGCAGAACGCCCGGCGTGACGCCCATTGCCTTGAGCGCGCGAAAGCCGCCCACGCCCAGCAGCAGCTCCTGCCGGATGCGCGTGCGCGCGTCGCCGCCGTAGAGGCGCGAGGTCGTCTCCAGATCCTCGGGCGCGTTGCCGGCCACGTTCGAGTCAAGCAGCAGCAGATCGCAGCGGCCCACCTTCGCGCGCCACACCTTAGCGCGAATCGAGCTGCCGCGCGTGGCAATCTCCACCACCACCGGCTCGCCGTTCGCGCCGATAGCCTGCTGCATCGGCAGTTGATTCACATCTGTCTGTAGATATTCTTCGCGTTGCCATCCCGTTCCGTCCAGTCGCTGCAGAAAGTACCCTTGCCCGTAGAAGAGCCCGACCCCGATCAGAGGAATGTCCAGGTCCGATGCGCTCTTGATGTGGTCGCCCGCCAGCACGCCCAGGCCGCCGGAGTAGATCGGCAGCGATTCGTGCAGGCCGAACTCGGCGGAAAAATACCCCACTGGCCGCGGCCTCAGAACGCCCGCATGGCTCGCGCCCCACGTACGGTCGTCGTGCAGGTACTCCTGCTGGCGCCGGTAAGCGTAATTGATGCGGCTGTGCAACACCAGTTCTGTGGCCCGCCGCTCGATCTCCGCCAGCGGAACTTCGTTCAGCAACGCAATCGGATTTTGATTCAGCTGCCGAAAGCGCGTGGGATTCAGGTCGCGAAACAGGCTCACGCACTCGTTGTCCCAGCTCCACCACACGTTGCGCGCCAGGTTCCACAGTTTCTCCTGCACCGGCGCAACGAACCGGTCGAGGGTCCGCGCCTCGCTCACCACCGGCGCAACCTGGGCCGCCGCCTCCACAAGCATGCGAATTTCATTTTCGTGAAAGACTCTCGGATCCTTGGTCTGCACCACCAGCACGCCCTGCAGCACTCCGCGGTCGATCAAAGGCACGCCGAGAAAGGAGTGGTATTCCTCTTCGCCCGATTCCTTGAAGTATTTGTAGCGCGGATGCTCGGGCGCGTGGGGCACGGCCACCGGCACCAATTGCTCGGCGACCAGGCCGGAGAGGCCTTCATTCAGGGGCATGCGCAATGTGCCGATCGATCGCGGGTGCAGGCCCAGCGTCGCCGCCAGCACCAAATTTGACCGGTCCGGCTCCAGCAGATAGGCCGAGCAAACGTCGGTCCTGAATCGCGTGGCGATCAGGGCTACCACGTTCATCAGCGTGTCGGCCGGCTTGCCCTCCTGCTCCGCCAGGTTGGTGATCTCCTCCAGTGTCAGAACCAGATTGGCGTCAATGGATTCGCTGATTGGGGTCATCAAATGGGTACACCTCAAGCGTGAGATAGAAGACTCGTGCCTCGCGCGCCGACCCAACTTGAAAAGCGGAAAACCGTGGGCCGAAGACACGCGGAGTAAAACCGAGGCAACTGACTATTTGGACTTAGGGGAATTCCCGCGAGTTGATTCTGCGGGATTG
>Ga0224554_1002017_pt1 | contig 11272 bp, 10 predicted proteins | sample 714S22024metaG_FD_180666 | JGI IMG/M metagenome (GOLD analysis project Ga0224554, IMG submission 180666) | Peat soil microbial communities from Stordalen Mire, Sweden - 717 S2 20-24 | ecosystem: Environmental > Terrestrial > Soil > Wetlands > Peat | place: Sweden: Norrbotten County, Stordalen...
GGCAATGCCGGTGAAATCAACTCTGGCGTGGTCAACTTCACATTTTTGCGTGCTCAACATTCCTTCAGAACAAAACGCAAAACATGAACACAAATGAAAACCTCATCTCCACTGGATGCCCCGCAACCGCTCCGCAACCCATCAACCAACTCGTCAAGCCGGTAAAATTCCCGGCTCAACCGCAGGAATGGAAAATCGTTTCATTGAGGGAATGTCCCACTCCCGACACCATGCAACATTGTGAAACGCCTGATCAGGCAGCCGCCTATTGGAAAACGCATATCGCCACTCATCCATACTTCAATCCCGAATGTGAATGTTTGGTGGTTTTCATCCTCAACACACGCCGACGCATAAAAGGTCACTACTTGGTGTCCATTGGCACGATGGATACAATCCTTTGTCATCCGAGGGAGATTTTCAGGTTGGCAATAATGGCAAGTGCTGCCGCAATCATTATCGCGCATTCTCACCCGAGCGGTGATCCCACCCCATCGGAAGCCGACATAAAAATCACCCGTGATCTCATTCGAGCCGGTCAACTTCTAAAAATTGAAGTTCTCGACCACATAGTCATTGGAAATCCAAATCATTCCAGTCTTCGCAGTCTTGGTTATTTTTTCTCCTAGCCGATTACGGCTTTCTGAATTCACGAAGTCGAATTCCTATCAAATAGGCAGCCTTCACTCTGTCCGCTAATGGCAAGTTTGTGTCGGACAGCTTTACTTTGACCGCTTCAGTCCCATCTTTCTCATCCGGCTCAACAGAGTTGCGGAGTTGACTCCCAATAATTCAGCCGCGCCTTCGGCACCCTTGATTTTCCAATCGGCCTTTTCAAGAATGATCAGGAGATTCTCGCGTTCACGTCGTTGCAGTTCAGCCTCTGTGAGAAATTCCGGTTCGGTATCGCCCGCTGCGCGTGCCGTCCGGCGCGCGGGAACCAGCGTGGTTTCTGCAACCGGCAAATCGAATTCGAGCGTTCTGCCGCGCGCAAGAATGACGGCGCGGTCAATCACATTGCGCAACTCGCGGATGTTGCCGGGCCAGTCGTAGCTCTGGAGTCGAATGATGCCGGCCCGCGTCAGGCGCGGCTTGGCGCAGCCCATTTCCTTCACGGACAAATTGATGAAATGCTGCGCGAGCAGCGGAATGTCTTCGCGGCGTTCGCGCAACGGCGCAACCTGGATGGGAAAAACATTGAGACGGTAGAAAAGGTCTTCCCGGAACCGCCCTGTGGTCGCCTCTTTTTTCAAATCGCGATTGGTCGCGGCGACAATCCGCACGTCGGCTCGACGTGTTCGATCGTCACCGACACGCTCGTAACGTTTCTCCTGAAGAACTCGCAGCAGCTTGCTTTGAATGTCCAACGGAATTTCTCCCACTTCATCCAGGAAAATAGTTCCGCCTTCTGCTGTCTCAAATCTTCCGGCACGATCTTTGACCGCGCCAGTGAAGGAACCACGCGTGTGGCCGAATAATTCGCTTTCAAACAAATCTCTTGGAATGGAGGCGCAATTCACTCGAACCAAAGGGCCGTCTTTGCGAGTGCTGCGATGGTGGATTTCATGCGCGACCAATTCTTTGCCGGTGCCGGTTTCGCCGAGGATGAGAACCGAAGCGTCCGTGGGCGCGACGAGATCAATCTGGCTGGAGATTTGTCGTAGCGCAGCGCTTTGGCCGACCAGATCGCCGAAGGCTTTGGCTTCGATGACTTCTTCCTTGAGATAGGCATTCTGTTGCTCCAACTCCGCCTTGAGCTTCTGGATTTCTTCGAAGGCGCGCGCGTTTGCGATGGCCGCGCCGAAGTGATTGGAGAAAATTTGCTGCCAGGCAAGTCTATCCTTCGTGGCGTTGACGCAGGCAAAAATGGCATACACTCCCAAAATTTCGCCCCGAAATGAAATGGCAGTTCCCACGCATTGTCGAATTCCGTCCATCGGCAACGATCCCAGGCCGGAAAATTCGCTGCGATTGTCTTCCAAATTCCGCAACTCGGCCAGTTGTCCAGTCGTGGCAATCCGACCGATAAAGCCAACGCCCAACGGGATTCTTTCCTCGGTATGGAAAAACGAAGCCGGTTCGCTCACGCCGGCGTGAACGGGGTTCTCGCTGCCGACAACCAAATGCAAACAGCGTGTCTGGTCCGGGCATCGCGGTCTTTGTGGACAACGCGGGCAAAGGTCGCCTTTCCCAATCAACCAGATTTCCACCCGCGCAATTTCCGGGTGGGTCATCGCCGCGCCGCGCACTTTTTCCATCACCCCTTCGAAGGATCGCTCTTGGGCAATGTCGAGCAACAAATTCGACGCAAAATCGGAATCGAATCTGGTGTCATAACGCCTATCACTGGCCGCTTCCACAAGGAAATTTGATATGCCATCGGGGATGAATTTTCAACTCAAAATCGGGTTGAAAAATCAATTGTTTGATATTTCAACCCAACCCTAAAACGGTCGGAAAAGTTACAAGTAATTACAATGGAATAGCTTGTGATTACATCGAAGGCTTGGCACGCCGGTTGTTATACAAGCAGAACAACGACGAAAAAGTTGATATGAATACAAAGCAAGTCAAAGAAATCAATGAGCCAGAGTTTGAGACGGAAGTTTTGCGCTGCACGCAACCGGTGTTGGTCGGTTTTTTGACCGGTTGGAGCAAACCGTGCCAGATCGTAGAGCCGGTTTTGGATGAAGTCGCTCAAGCCTGCAACGGCAACGCAAAAATTTTCAAAGTGAACGTGGATGACAATCCCGACTTGGGAACCATCTACGGGGTTCAATCCATCCCCATGCTGATTTTTTTCATCAACGGCATGGTCCGCGCAAAAATCGTCGGCATGGTCAGCCCCAAGGCGATTCTTGCCAAATTGAATTCCCTCACGCCCGAAAACCCTCCAACGAAAGAACCCGGACGCTGGCAGCAATAAAACTACGCACGGAAACGAAAATGAAAATAGACCTTCATCCCAAAATTGGCGAACGCGAGCGCTTCTTCATTCAGATCAGCGAATTCAGCTTCGCCGCCTACCCGGTTCAAATCAATCACGTCTTCCGCAGTCTGCCGGATGCGGCGAGTTCGCCAAACAAATGGCGCAGTCTGCGGCGAAACGTATTGAGCCGGCGGATTTCCCGGTTGCTCCGATGGACGTGCGGAAAGCCAACGGCAGCGCCGGCTACCAGCAACATTTCACTTGAGCAAACTGTCCCATGAAAAATTTACAGCAGAATTTTGCCACCGTGCCGGACGATCAAATGTCAACGATCTGCGTCGTGTGCCAGAAGCCTCTAGTGGACAACCAGTGGTTTTGCCGTGTGCCGCAAAAGAATGGCGCACCCGATTCCGAAACAAAGAGGACTCTGTTGTGCTCCCCAAGCTGCGCTTTTCGATATTTCGCATTTTCAGAAATCGGCGCTTCACAAATTTAGAGATCAAAACGACAACGCAATATTGAACCAAACAAAAATACAAACAAACATGAACACCAATCGAAACGATTCGCACGAGGCAGTCGCCGAAAACGGCTTTGACACCAACGGTCATCGCACGGCGAGCGAAATATCAACCGCTCTGCCGCGCGCTCATTCTAACGGCGACGAAAAACTCACGGGTTCGCCACCCAACATGGGCGCCGCGAAAAAACGCCGGCGGCAAATCCTTGCCGCCGCTGCGGCGCTAGTCGTGGCGCTGGCCGCCGGCGTTTATTATTTCTGGTGCGTCCTGCCGTATGAGTCCACCGACAACGCGTTTATCGAAGGCAACGTCATACCGATGGCATCGCAGGTGCCGGGCCGCGTCGCGGAATTGCTGGTGAAAGACAACCAGGCGGTCAAACAGGGCGACGTGATCCTGAAAATTGACCCGCGCGATTATGAGGCAAGTCTGGCACAAGCGCGCGCCGATCTGGCGGCGGCAAGCAGCCGGGTGGAGCAAGCGAAGGCGCAGGTGAATGCGAGCGAAGCCAAAGTCGCGAAGGATCAGGCGTCGGTAATTGCCGCCGAAGCGGAAAATCAGCGCGCGGCGGACGATCTCAAGCGTTACCAGTCCGTGGACAGCACTGCTGTTTCCAAAAGCTCGTTTGACCTGGCTCAATCCCAGGCGCGCGCGGCCAGCGCCAATTTGGAAGCCGCGCGCAGCCAGGCCAAAGCCGCCGAGGCGGAAGTGGCTTTGAGCCAGGCGGGCGTTGAAACCGCGAGTGCCGCGGTGCAACAGGCCGAAGCCAAACTCCGTCAGGCCGAGTTGAATCTTTCCTACACACAAGTCACCGCGCCCGAAGACGGCCGGGTCACTCGGCGCGTCGTGGAACAAGGCGCGTATATTCAGCCCGGTCAGGCGCTCATGGCTATTGTGCCGCGCCACTATTGGGTCATTGCCAACTTCAAGGAAATCCAACTGACACATATGCGCGTCGGCCAGCCGGTTGAGGTTGTTGTGGACGCCTATCCGGATCGCACATTCAAGGGCCATGTGGAGAGTATTCAAAACGGTGCCGGCGCCCGCTTCAGCCTGTTCCCGCCGGAGAACGCCACCGGCAACTATATCAAGGTGGTGCAGCGCGTGCCTGTAAAAATCATTCTGGATGACTTGCCCGGAAACGACCTTGCGCTTGGCCCCGGCATGTCCGTGGTTCCCAAAGTGCGTGTGAAGTAATCACAATCACTCTGCCGAGAAACAATCTATTGCCCGCAACTTATGAATGGCGATTCGAACCAGCCTAAAATCAATCCGTGGCTCATTGCGATTGCGGTGATTCTGCCGACCTTCATCGAGGTGCTCGACACGACGGTCGTCAGCGTCGCGCTGCAAAACATCGCGGGCAACCTCTCGGCCACGATTTCCCAGGCGACGTGGATTCAGACGGGCTATCTCATCTCGAATGCCGTCATCCTGCCCGCCGCCGCGTGGTTTTCCGCCTTGTTCGGGCGCAAACGGTTTCTCATGGCCTGCGTCGGCATTTTCACCGTGGCTTCCTTCGCCTGTGGAGCCGCGCCGAATCTGTCCTTCCTGATCTTCGCCTCCATTGTGCAAGGCGCGGGCGGCGGCGCGTTGCAGCCCATTTCGCAGGCCATTTTGATGGAGAGTTTTCCGCCCGCCAAACGGGGCGTGGCCATGGCGGCCTACGTGGTGGGCGTAGTCGTGGCGCCCGTGGTGGGACCGGTGGTGGGCGGCTGGCTCACCGACAATTATTCCTGGCGCTGGATCTTTTACATCAACATCCCTTGCGGTCTGGTCGCCTTGTGGATGATCAAACAATTCGTCTTTGACCCGAAATACATCCGCGATCTCAAACCCGGACGCATTGACGCCTTTGGCTTCCTCGTCCTGGCGATCTGGCTGGGCACGATGCAAACCGTCCTGAACAAGGGACAGGACGAAGACTGGTTCAACTCTAATTTTATTTGCACGCTTTCAGTGATTTCCGTCGTCGCGTTTGTCGCGTTTGTCGTGCGGGAATTCAAGGCCCGCGAACCGCTCGCCGACTTGCGGGTGTTTGCCGACCGGAACTTTTTGGTCTGCAACATTCTCGTCGCCGTGGTCTTCCTCCTCCTGTATGGCATCATGAACTTGCAGCCGCTCATGGCGGGAAGCCTCATGGGCTACACCGCCTACATCAGCGGACTGGCGCAAGCTCCGCGCGGCCTGGGCGTATTGCTCTTCACGCCGCTGGTGGGACTTTTGGTCGGGAAGGTGGACAGCCGTTACCTGATTGGGCCGGGCATGATCCTGATCGCGGTCGCCTCCTTGATGATGGGCAACTTCAATCTGGATATTTCCAGCCACGACTTTTTCTGGCCCAACTTTGTTCAGGGCATGGGCATGGCCTTGACGATGGTTCCGCTGATGACCGTGGCCCTGGCCACCATTCGCAATGAACAAATGGGCAACGCCACCGGGCTTTACGCCCTGGTGCGCAACCTGGCAGGCAGCATCGGCATCGCCGTGGCCATTGCCATGGTCTCGCGCGGCGCGCTGGCGCATCAAGCCTATCTGACCGCCCATGTGACGCCCTACGACATGCCTTATCAGAACGCGGTGCAAGTGGGGCAAGCCGCGCTGACACCCGCGATGGGCGCGGCACAGGCGGCGCCCGGCACCTTGGGAGTGATTTACAAATCAGTGCTGCTGCACTCCAACATGCAAGCCTTCGCGGACGAATACCGCTGGCTGGCGCTGGTCTGCTTTTTGTCCGTCCCACTGGTGCTGCTGCTCAAAAAGGGCGACAGCAAACGCGAAGTGATGATGCACTGAAACAAGCAAAAAATATCAAAACCAAATTTATGAAAACCACCAACATTGACCTGACACTGGACATTTGCACTGAAGACGGAGCGCGCATGCGCTTCCATCAAAACGACCCACAGATCGCCGAGACGACGCTGCGACAACTGGTCACGCCCCGGATCTTCAATCCGCCTTTGCTTACATTCGCTTCTGAACACAGTATCAGCGCCATTCCCACCCGGACCATTGACATGATTCTGGCGCACACGGCATCGCCACCGCCGCTGCCGCTGCCCAGCGGGTGGTTGGATGTGGTTGAAGTCAACGACGACGCGCTAATCCATCTCGCCGACTTGGAAGCATTGGCCGCGGCAGAGAACAAACACGTCATGCTGGTGGAGATCCACACGCTCGGAGATTGGATGATCCGCCTGAAGCTGGAAACCATCGTTCCGGCGACCATTCAGGAAAAGCGCCATCTTTGGAACCATTTGTTGGACATGCCAGCCATTCCATTTCGTTTGAAGGCGGATGGAATTGGCGCCATCAACCCCGCGAATATCGTTCGCGCCACCGTGTGTCCGCCGATTGACGGAGTCGCGGAGACAGCGCTGTCGGCGGATTTATTGCAAAGCATTCGTCCCTGAAAAAATCAAAACCAATCGAGACAGAAATTATGAGACCAAATCGTTTTTCAATCGTGGCGCTGCTGGCGTTCCTTGCCGGCGGCTGCGCTAACCTGCCCAGCGTCGGCCCGGATTATCACGCGCCAGAAACCAAAGCGCCGACGCGCTGGAGTGAACCCCTGGCTGGCGGCGAAACCAATTCCGCCGCAGCGACCGCAGCTTGGTGGAAAAATTTTCACGATGCGGAACTGGATTCGTTGATCGAACGCGCCGCCAGCTCGAATCTCGACTTGCGCATCGCGCAATCGCGGGTGCGGGAAGCGCGCGCGCATTATCGCATGACTTCCGCCGATTTCTGGCCGACGATTGACGGGTCAGGCTCTTACGCGCGCCAGCGGGAAAGCCAGAACCAACCGCTGGTTGGTCCCGGCGACCATCTGCCGTCGGGCATACCGTTTGAGAACAACTTCTATCAATCCGGTTTCGACGCCTCGTGGGAAATTGACGTGTTTGGCGGCACGCGCCGCGCCACGGAATCGGCCAGGGCGCAAGTCGCCGCCGCGAAATTCGGTGAACGCGAAGTGCTCGTCACTCTCCTCGGCGAGGTCGCACGCAACTATGTCGAAGCGCGCGGTTATCAGCGGCGATTGGAAATTGCCCGCGACAACATTCACGCGCAGGAGCAATCGCTGGCGATTGTTCAAAACCGTTTCACTAACGGCCTGACCAGCGACCTCGACGTGCAACAAGCCAGCACCGTTCTCGCCACCACGCGCGCGGTCGTGCCGGCGCTGGAAACGGCGCTCGCGGCGTCCATTCACCGGCTTGGTGTTTTGCTCGGACAAACGCCTGAATCGCTGGAAACAGAACTGTCAACCGTCGCGCCCATTCCCGCCGCGCCGCCGGTCGTGCCTGTTGGCTTGCCGTCGGAATTGTTGTTGCGCCGGCCTGATGTGGCGCTGGCGGAACGCCAACTGGCCGCCGCGACCGCGAACATCGGCGTCGCCAAAGCGGATTTGTTTCCCAAATTTTATCTCACCGGTGTCGCCGGATTTGAAGGCATCAGTGCTGACGACTGGTTCAAATCCGGCAGCCAATTCTGGTCGGTTGGTCCCGCCGTGCAGTGGAGAATTTTTGATGCCGGGCGCATTCGCGCGAACATTCAGGTTCAGAACGCGCGTCAGGAACAGGCGCTGGCCAATTACGAGAACACGGCGTTGAGCGCGTTTGAAGACGTCGAGAATGCGCTGACGGCCTACGCCAAAGAACAAATCCGCCGACAGCAGTTGGAGGCTGCGGTCAAGTCAAGCGAGGAATCCTTGCGTCTGGCGAATCAGCTTTATGCCAACGGGCTGTCGAACTTCATTAACGTGCTCGACGCCGAACGCTCGCTCTATCAGGCACAGGACGCACTCGTTCAAAGTGACCGCACGATTTCGGCAAATCTGATCGCGCTTTACAAATCGCTCGGCGGCGGCTGGGAAACACTGGACGGGCAGCCGCAGCTCGCGCAGGCAACGACAGTAAAATGATTTTTGCAATATGAACCTTAATCGGAAAGGCGAGACGATGAACGACATCAAACGAATCGCCATCAATACCGGCGGCGGCGACGCGCCGGGACTGAATGCCGTCATCCATGCGGCCGTCCATGCCGCGCGCAATCACGGTTGGGAAATCTTCGGCATCCGCGACGGATTCGATGGATTGCTCCATCCCGAAAACTATCCCGATGGCGGGCTGATGAAACTGACGCGCCCGCTCGTTCGCAACATCGCGCATCTCGGCGGCACCATTCTGGGCACGAGCAATTATGGCAATCCATTCAAGCTGCGCGTGCCGCAGCCGGATGGTTCTTTCAAGGAAATTGACCGCAGCGACGAACTGGTGCGCTCGTTCCGGGAACACCGGCTTGACGCGCTCATTTCCATCGGCGGCGACGGTTCGCTCACCATCGCGCGCGACCTGAACGAAAAGGGACTGCGCGTCATCGGCGTGCCGAAGACGATTGACAACGACCTTGAATCCACGATGACGACGTTCGGTTTCGACAGCGCGGTGTCGTTTGCGACCGAGTGCATTGACCGCCTGCATTTCACCGCCGAATCGCACCGGCGGGTGATGGTGGTTGAAGTGATGGGCCGGTATGCGGGGTGGATTGCACTCCATGCCGGCATCGCCGGCCGGGCGGATGCGATTTTGATCCCGGAAATCCCGTATGACACCGCCAAGGTCGCTGCACACGTCAAACGCAAGACTGCGGACCGCGCCCGGCAATACTCCATCGTCGTCGTGGCCGAGGGCGCGAAACCGATCAGCGGCGGAGTGACCTTGAAAGAAGCGGCCAGTGCAGGGCATGTCGAACGGCTCGGTGGCGTGGGCGAAGTCGTGGCCGGCCAGTTGCGGGAATTGACCGGCAAGGAAACGCGCTCCGTGGTGCTCGGCCATCTCTTGCGCGGCGGCCAGCCAACTTCGCTCGACCGGTCACTCGGATTGGTCTTCGGCGCGGCGGCGGTGCGCGCTTTGGTTGAAGGTCACGACGGCGTGATGGTCGCCCTCAACCCGCCGCGAATTGATTACGTTCCGCTGAAGGTGGCCACCGCCAAACTCAAGCTCGTTGCCGCAGACGACTACGGCGTGATGACCGCGCGCACCCTGGACATTTCGTTTGGGGATGCTCCGGTGTCTTCCATCAGCACTTACGTAATGGGAAGGAGGGAACCGTGAATTCCCTGTTTTTCCTGTTTGTGGCTGAATTGTTTGTCATTGCCGCGATGTGGCACAACAAGTCGGCGCGATCTGGAATTGAACGCGAAAGTGAAAGACCGGACCCGGCTGTCTTGTTCTCCCACATGAAAACATCAAAACAAAAAACCCACGAACAGTATCAAAGCGCGCCAACCATCCATTCCCCTCAACTGCCGCTCACCTTGGAACCAGTCCGCCCACGCGCCCACGGTGTTGATTTTTCGCGCGGCAATGTGTGGGGCATCGTCGCAAAACTGCGGAGAACGTTAAGAATCGAAATTCCTATTGGTTGTCAGGACGAATCGGGCTTTCACCGGATCGTAGAAAGTCCCCCGCTAAACAATAAATGAAAGGTTAAACGATATGAGAACAACAAAGCGAAAAGCGAGTGAACGGTTCCAAAGTTCGCCAACCATCCACACCCCCCAACTCCAGCCTACCCCGGAACAAATCCGGCGGCGCGCCCACGAAATCCATCTGGCGCGGGGTGGAACGGCGGGTCGCGAACTGGACGACTGGCTCCAAGCTGAACGGGAACTTCAGGCCGGCAAACATCCTTTTCCAACCGATTAAAGCCATGTCTTATTACACCATTTCAACTCACAATTACGTGTCCCTCACCTGCGAGGACATTTCTTCCCTGGATGAAATGACGGCAGCTTGGAGGGAAGTTCGAGACGATCTGGCCGAAAAGAACTTGAACCGGGTTTTGGTGGATGTCACCGCCCTGCGAACCAGTCCGACAACGGCAGAGCTTTTCGATTTGGCGAAACTCATTTGGCGGGATTTCCCGTTAGGTGGACGGATTGCATTAGTGATTCGTTGGGATCAATCGAGGTTGGCCAAATCGCTTGAAATGCTGGTTCGGACTTTCGGGATGTGGCTGACAGTTTTTGTAAGCGAGGAGCAAGCCGAGGCTTGGGTGTTGGAGGGAACACAGGAGGAACAAGCAGTCGAAGCCTTTGCGCAATGAAAAGAACACAACCAAACAAATCCAGTCATCTGAATTGGGAGATGCTCGCCATCTGGAGTTTTGTGGCCGTCAGTTTCGCGGCACTTTTCTTCGCCCTTTACGTTATTTGGGCCAAATGCAACGGCAGATGAATTCCTGAAGTCCTCCAACCATGATCTTAAAACCCGCTCCATTTTTCCTCGCTGTTCTGTTGCTGGTCAGCGGCTGCGCACATATCCCTCGGAACGCACCGTTGATTTCGAGCGACCCATCCACCGGCTATCGGTTTCGCCAAACCACCTCGCCGACGAATTCCTCCGATTTGCTCTTGATGCTCGCCTTTTCCGGCGGCGGCACGCGCGCCGCCTCGCTGTCGTATGGTGTGCTGGAGGAACTCGCACGCACGCCGGTGGGCACGGAGGGAAAGCAACACCGGTTGTTGGACGACGTGGACATCATTTCCTCGGTATCCGGCGGCAGCTTCACCGCAGCTTACTATGCCCTCTGGGGCGACCGCATCTTCTCGGACTACGAATCGCAGTTTCTCAAAAAGCGTGTGCAGACCGATTTGCTTCTTCGGGCTATCGCTCCTTGGAATTTGGTCAGGCTGGCCTCTCCGTCATTTAGCCGGAGCGATTTGGCGGCGGAGTATTATGATCACCTGCTCTTCAAGGGCGCGACGTTTGGCGATTTAATGGCTCGGCGCGACCGCCCCTTTCTCTGCGTC
>Ga0224554_1002022_pt1 | contig 11248 bp, 9 predicted proteins | sample 714S22024metaG_FD_180666 | JGI IMG/M metagenome (GOLD analysis project Ga0224554, IMG submission 180666) | Peat soil microbial communities from Stordalen Mire, Sweden - 717 S2 20-24 | ecosystem: Environmental > Terrestrial > Soil > Wetlands > Peat | place: Sweden: Norrbotten County, Stordalen...
AACCAGCCGGCCAACATTCTTGTGCGGAGCGGTTCCGACCTGAAGAATCCACGGATAATCTGAGTTGAAGGACTTCGGGCGATACTCATAGCCCCGCGGAAGAGGATCCGCAATTACGATGATTCTGTTGGAAGTAAAAGGAAACTCTTTCACAATCAGGTCTCGTGTCACTTCTGAAATCGCCGTAATCACCGCGCAGCGCCTGAGCGGGATACTGAAGTACAGCAAACGATACAGTATCCTCCTTAGCCCTTTCAGATCATATAAATGGTTGAGGTCATGAACAGTGAGGATGCACTTCGACTTCGGTAGCGCAAGCGCAACGTAATGCACATCACCGACGATATGGTTCACTTCTCCCTTTTCGGCCCAGGCATGGAGGATACCCTTTATTAGCCAGAAAACCGAGTGGTGCGGAGTAGGGCAATGCACGACTTTACGTTCCCAATCTCCCGGTAGCGCCCCTCGAACCACCTCGAATACTCGTTCGATGCTATGGTTCTCCGGTATTGGCTCTCGTTCAAAGTGGACTATCTGCATATCGCTGTTGCGAAGTTGTAGAGCCGTGGACCCGCAAAGCATCATATGGCCCGACGCGAGTGCCCGGCTTACTCCCGAGTTCATGCAGCCAAGAAAGCGGCTCGGGTTTGGTTTGGGACTAAGGATCTTTAAGAACGAGTGGCGAAATCCCTCAAGAATGGGACTGTCCCCAGCGAACTTGACACCGAATCCATCGTCAAGACGATTCCCACACTATGCCTGTCTCGTTGCGTCGTCTCATTCTCAACCGCTCATGACGCCTTGGCATGACCTGGTCTATGCAGAACAGCACGAGTGCCCAAAGTAATAACTGGAGTATTAGTGACCTAATGAGACTAACTGCAGGAGACGTTGACACCATAAACGCGGTATTCATGACAATGCATAGCAAAAGGACTTTGGTTTGCGCGCTCAATATGCGAAAGTTAGAAACAAGCACTTCTAAAAGGATCATCGATGTAGTAAATAAATAACATATCAAAATGACGCCAAAAGGACCCCCTTTGCTCCAGCCATCAGCCACCAGCCCGAACTCGACCGAAGTGTGTGTATTAACCAAAAAGCCAAATCCGCTCGCTGGCGCTGTCCCAAGGCCATTCGCCAAATATGCCCCGTTAGCATCCGTTGACCCGCCCGAAATGATTGCGTATTGTGAAATTTCCTCCAGAATCGAGTTCAGTCCTCTGTACGGAATCGGATCGGGTGCTAGGACCACGACAGCAGCATTGGGCCATGCCAGTAGACGCGCCACACCGTTCTGTTGTATTTGTTCGCTGCCTAATTCACCATTTTCAGCATAATGTTCTGCCAGTGCGAGAGTCTGTGCCATCTGCGTCGGCTGCAGGAGTGTTATATTGTCCCTTCCTGTCTCACCTCTGATAATTCCAACCAGAGCCGCAATATAAAGCAGCAGCACCGCTACTAGTCCAACTCGTATGATCGCTCGCCGGAGCTTAGCACCTCGAAGCAAAGTCATGGAACCGATGACATATAAGGCGATTTGGTTAATGCCATGCCTTGAACCCATAAAAAAGCCAAGAATAGTAGTTAGAATGAGAATTGTGAGGCAGGCGCGGCGAACACTTTGGTATTCGCTACTTAGTCGACCTGCCACAAACGGGACAAACTCAAGTGGAGCTGTCAGGATCAGTAAACCATATCTTACCCTACTCTCTAAAGCCGCACTTATAATTAGCCGGAACATTAAAAGGATTATCGCAACAAGGATTAACCACTGAGAACCCGCTGGGATCCGCTTAAACAATGGTTCTCCACCTTGCAATCTAATGCGGCCAACAAACACTGCACGCACAATTAGAACCGCCGCAACCGTTCCCACGAGCGCGAATATCTGCGACATACACAACGGAGCAATGTGTTCCGCAAGGTCAACTCCGATGATTGAGATTCCGGCAGGGATTGTCGAGCCACCGGAGATGAGGATAAGTATAAGAGCAATTGTCTGAACGGCAAATACAATGACGATTACCCTCGGCCCGAACATTGTTGGCAGCAGACGTACGATAGCCTCATAGCTTATAACAGTCAGAATGAGCGTAGACAAACATCCGATCAACAATCCAGAACGTCCACCGATGCTTACTCCTACACCATAGAAACTGGCAGCCAGAACAAGTCCTACTACAATCAAAGCTATTCGCCCCGGTCTGGTTCGTGCGCCGAGATGATCGCTGCTCGTTAGCGCTACTGAGTGATACCGAGCCGGGTTCATGTTCACCACAGGTTCCCTTTCAAATAAGAATGGGCAAGCAGAGTTTTAAGGAGTATTGGCGGCGTGCGCGAGCATCTCGCCCAAGCGGTCTTTGTATGTATTGCGGCCACCGCATATCCTGGCATGAGAGGCCGCAGCCAGCCGTTTCCGTTCCGCCTCGTCGCCAATCAATCGCTTTACCGTCCCCAGCAGTTCTTCGATGCTTTGAAAGTACACGACAGCCTCGCCCGGAGGTCCGAAGATCTCGCGATGGTCGGGCGTATCTTCGACCACCATGCAGGCACCCATGGCTGGAAGCTCAAACGACCGCATCGAGTGGCCATCGCGGTTAGCCCGCCGTACAAGGCACAGAGAAACCCGCGCCCCCGCCGCGGCGTTACGCACAGTCCGAGGGTCAGCCAGTCCCAGTGCCGCCGTCCGGGTCCCCCGATAACGCTCCCAGCGCCCTCCATATAGCGCCACCTTGAATCCTTCTTTAATCATTGCAGAAATGACTGCAATCCTGTCCCTATCCGCACCGCCAGCAAAGAATACATCCGACGAGAACTTGGCCAATTCGGATGGTCCTGACGGCGGCTCTGGAAAGTGTATCTCTGGAGCGTAGGCGAAGGGCGTGTATGTCACGTCGCAGCAGCCAGCCGCATGAAGATCGGCCATGTTCGCGCGGCGCGGGGAAAATATATGGTCATACTCCGGCAGTGCGCGCAGAAACCATGGTGCGTAATGGGCTCGGTTAAAAGGATCGTCGGTAAGATAGTTGCAAGTGCGGATCCCAAGTCCGCGGACTGCCTGAAGCGTAACGGATTCAACAGGAGCAATGCCGGTTGCTAGAAGCACCGTAGGCTGGAAGCTTCGGCATGTGTGCAGCACGAGTTCGCTGAATCGCCGCAAGTGCGCCGGACGTTTTCCATTTAGATGGAAGTGGAATCGGTTTACCCATAGGTTTGATGATGACGCACCCATCACATCCAGGAGATGAACAGGTATCCCCATTGCCGCAGCGGCATGCGCAAGGTGCGCTCCTACATGCACAATGCCAGGGTTGGCAACCAGAAGCAATCGTAAGTCCCGCGGGACCGGCATGTTTGTCATTGTCCACTGTAAATCAAAGTGTATCCGGCCGACATTGTTCTGCATCGATGTCGCACTTATGCTGCTCCGCGTTTGCGAGCGAGGATTTCGCGGTACATGGCAAGACACTGCTCGCCATAGCGGTTCCACCCGCCAAGGCCCTTCACTCGCTGCAAAGCGGCTGCCCCCATGCCGGCACGTTCCGTCGGGTGTCCGATCATCCATTCGACCTTGTCACGGATGGCCAAGGGATCCCTGATGGGAACGATGAAGCCTTCGACGCCGTCGCTGAACAGGTTCTCAGCGCCCGTATTGACTGAGGCGATCACCGGCAGGCCGCATGCCATTGCCTGCGCTTGCACGAGCGCAAGACCCTCTTCAATGGAAGGTAACACCAGTACTGAGCCTTGACTGAAAATGGAAGCGAGTGCCGCCCGCGGCTGAACACCCTTGTAAACGAAGATGTCCTGATTCTTTGCCACCAAAGCTTTTGCGGGGTTGTCCAGGCTTCCAATCAGCAACAACTCACAAAATCCTTTCTTGACCAGCGGCCGTAATGCTTCAAACAGATAGCCAATCCCTTTCCTGATTGAGGCATTTCCCACGAATAGGACGCGGAACGTCGAGTCTGCCTTTGGCATTGGGTAAAACATAGATAGCTCCACGCCGTAAGGGCAGACGTAAACTTTCTCGGGACGGATTCCCTGCTCCACAAAGGACCGCCTGGCGAAATTCGAAGGAACGACGATGGCGTCCGCTTCTGCGTATTCCGCGAGACAGCGTTCCAGCCCCTCGGAGCTGAAGTACGGTAAAGATGCCCCCCAACGCTGGTTCTCTTCTTCAAGTAGGGCCTTCTGCGTCAGGATGTGTGCAGAGCCGCGGTTGCAGACCCAGGCTTTACCATGGCTTTTCATCAGCCTGCCGGCTGCTGGCCCCGGGCCATCCAGGCCATCCAGAATATCCGTGGTCTCTGGATCCACGGAACGGGCAAGCCAGCGGCCAAAATGCAGGAGATCCCGGTCCAGCCACCACGTCGTCTTCGGCGCGGGCGGAACGCGATGGCGCAAGTTTGCCAGGACGTGAAGAAAAGAATGCGTGTGGGCATGAGGCCTTAGGTCGCTGTCCACGCGGCACATTGGAGTCCCTGTGAAGATTTCGACCTCCTGTCCCAACCGCAGCATTTGGCGCGCAAGGTCGAACATGTGGAAGCGGCCGATGGCAGAAATAGCGATTCGCAGCACCGGTTCCTGGGGCGCGACACCTGTCACACCGGTTCTCGTCTCTGAGATTTCTGTCATGATGTGATTTTCCACTGTGCCAAGATGAGTGAAACAAGTAGCGAGCAGGAACGGAGCCGTCGTAGAACAATAACCAGAGCCGCAAACTGAAGGAGAAGGCCGAAAATCAGCGTTATAGACATGTGGAATCAGAGCGGCTCATTGAGCGCACCTTGCTGTTTACTGCGCACGCGAAGTGCCAAGCACGAGCAGCTGCGACAAAGCTCCAGTGACGAATGGCCTCGCCGAACCGTCGGATTGGACGAGCATGGTAATGACGCATGCGGGCTTCCCAAAACATTCGCTCCAAAAGGGGTTGAACATGGCTAAAACTATCGGCAAATTGGTGTGGTGAGGCTTCCTTGCTTGCCAGCGCTATGAGCGGTTCGTCTATGTAGCAGACATCGAAGTCTTCAGGCAATCGCATCCACATATCTACGTCCGCCCAATAACTATAGCGCTCGTCAAACGATCCAGCATGGTCGAATGCGCTTCGCCTCATCATGACAGTGCCCCACACTGGGCTATCGAAGAGCCAACGTTTGAAGAAAACTTCTTCAATTAAGACACGTCCAGACATGCACTCGGGTAAGTGCTCACAATACACCTTTACCGGTTTGGCTTGCATATCGAGTGCGCAGTAAGAGTTGAACACGAACGCTGCATTAGGATGCTTGTCCAAACAGGCTCTCCATTTTTCCAGGAGAACTGCGCTGTACACATCATCATCGTGTAGTATTGCAACGTAATCTCCACTTGACGCAAGGATGCCCAAGTTCAAGTTCTGCGGCATCCCGATGTTCTGGGTTTGCCTGTGATAGCGAATGCGGCTGTCTGATTTGGCCCACCGCTGACATACCTCTTCAGTGAGATCTGGCGATGCGTCGTCGGCAATAATCACTTCGAAGTCCGCCGCCGTTTGACTGAGAATGGAGCCGATGGTTGCATCCAGAACATCTGCGCGGTTATACGTGACTAGAATGACGCTTACACTCGACTTGTCGCTACTCACTTTAGCTCCGTACTGCTTGATGGTTGTCAGCCCATTTCCTAACGTGAAGTCCAAGGGTTCACGTTATTACCTTTATTTGGGCTTCTTGATTCCAAGAAGCGCCACATTATCAGCAGTGCGGTAGAGATTGGGTCCCGCATCGACGGTATTCAGGAGATGAATTGAGCTACACTCTTTTTTAATTCGCTCGTAATTGTTGAACACTGAATAAGAATATGCCAACCCATCGCCCTTACTTATCGTGTAGCCCTTCCCTCTGGTTTTTATCAAGTCCACAAAGGGCCAGAGCCGGACCGCGTTAATGGTTTGTTTCAAAAGCCGCGACAGCTTGGACCCTTGTCCAAAATTATTGCAATCCGAGATGAAAACTGCATGGTGCGACACCCGTAACATCTCCGATACAGCCTTCGACGGCACAGGTATGTGATGTAGCGCTCCAAATTCACTTACTAGGTCGAATGACCCATCGCTGAAGGGAAGATCCATCGCGTCGCCATCGATGAGTTCTGTCTCTAATAACCCCTTCGAGTGTCCGACTTTGCGAAGCTCTGCCGATGGTTCGATACCAACCGCCTTGATATCTGGCATTTCTAATTTGATCTTTAATAAGCCTCGGCCCGTGCCGCTCCCAACGTCGAGAATTGACCGAATTCCAAAATATTGGATTGCTGCAAGCATGAACCGCAATGCGAAACTGTGCGCGTCATCCTCATGCACATGCATATCATCATAATGATTTGCACTCTCCGCATAGTATGCGCGTTGAATTTCAATTTCTTTCTGCACATTAGCGGACACAGCATTCATAGTGGGTCACCGTTCTTTCCAATCCAATTCAACTGGATTTCCTCGCTATGAGATTGATCGAATATGACGGGTATCGGGTGAGTTGAGAAATCAAAGGGTCTACGAGAGGTGGAATCGCTCGAAGAGGGAGGACCACCGCCCAACCCAACAGATAATGAAGTCGCCCAAGAAAGCGCAAGAGACCGGTTATCTTCTGACTTGTATACCCGCTGCAGTAACCTATTTCCAACACTTCAAGATGCGCTGTCTTGCAAAGGCTCCGCAGTGCTTCCTCGGTGTAACCGCGTCGCACATGCCCACCGTCTTCCATCGTTGAAATTACTCCATCATCACCATACACAGGCTTGAATTGAAAATTGGGTGTTGTTAGCAGCAGAGTGCCATCCGGCTTAAGGCAGTCCGCCATGTCAACCATTAGCTTTCTATCGTTCTGAATGTGCTCAATATTCTCACAACAAATGACGAGGTCAAATTGGACGCGCAGGTCCGTGCGCTCGTCCAGTCTTCGGACGTCCAGAACCTCAAACTCCGCGTGCTGGGCTCCGCAAGTCACTGCACGTTGTCCGGCTATGTCCTGGTTTCTTCTGTCCCAGCTAAGTCCAAGCGAACGGTAGCCACGGCGCGCAGAACCTATTGTGAAGGCTCCCGAACCGCAGCCTACATCGAGCAATGTCTTCGCCCCGTCTGAGACATGCGGAAGGTGCTTCCTGAGCCACAGCCAACGATCGAGAACCAGGGTATCGCCGTGGATAAGCGTCGCAGGAAATCCCAGCGCACGCACGAGCATCGAACTCATGGAATTTGCTTTTCTTTCTTCGCCCTAGATCACGTCGAGCGCCGCAGAAGCCTCTGGCGAAGGCCACTTGGATTTTCCCCAGCGCATCAAGCGGGAGCGGTCATCTTTCCCCAGACCAAAACACCAGCCGGAAAGAACCGCAACTACGCTAGTGAGAACACCAACTTGGAACCATCGCAACGGGGCAGGGCCTATTGCAAGCGAGTGCCCCAGCCAACCGGCGGCCAAGGCAGAGCACGAGATTGCCGCGACTCCCGCCCAGAGCCGCACGGCGAATCGAGTGTAGTCTTCCTTGAGCACGCCGCACGCGTCTTTCACTACGAAGTGATAGCAGGCGAGTGCCTCTCCTACAATTCCGCCCAATGGAACTGCAAGGAGACCGTAGGGGCGGAGCAAGAAAGCTGTGGCCGTCAAACTAAGAATAGCTGTAATAGCGTAAGAATAGGCCAGTCGACGATGTCGATTGTTTGCCGTGGTGAACAGCGAACTCGCTAGCCAAGGCGCCTGCAGCACCAGAGCGAGCAAAAAGAGCCGTAGCAACCAAATACCCGGTGTGAGTCGTCCTCCGGTCCAGACCTCAATCACGCTAGCCCCTTCGAACCAGAGGGCGCCACCAAAAGCTGCGCATACGGTCAGTGAGCCAATGGTGAGAAGGCGGTGCCCAAGCCGAAGCGATGCATCAGCGCCGAGAGCATCCAGACGCGTCAGCTCAGGCCAGAGCGCTAGTTGTACCGGCGCGACCATCTGTTTGACAACATTGGCCAATGTGCGCGTAGTGACCAGAAGTGCGACCGCGGTTCCGCCGAGCGCACTTGATACCATTAACACTGGCCCCTGCAAAGTCAGCGCCATGGAGAGCATGATAAGGCCAAACAGCAGGCTCGGGCTCAACAGTTCGCGAAAACCCTCAAACCGGGCCTCAGATAACTTTGGCAGCAGTTCGGGATGCGAGCGCCGTAGGCTGAACCAGGCGCCTGCCGTAACGGCAATCATGGGTACCGCGCCCCAAAGGGCCAGGTGCAAGACGCCTCCGTGAAGCAGGAGCACGCTTGCCGTTACGGCCAGCAATCCAATCGATTGGAGATTTCCGAACCACTGCGTCGCTGCGAGGTTTCCCGTCGAACGGTATATGCTACCTAACTGCGCTGCCGGCATCTGCCAGAGCAACCGCAAGGCGAGTAACCATGTGACCCAGGCAGCAACAACTGGCGGAATGTATCGGATGCCGATCCATGCGGGTATTGGCAGAAAAGCTACCAGAAAGCCAAAAAGGATAGAGACGCTGACGGCTATACCCACGTAGAAAGCCATCGCGGAAGCCTGAAGATACCGGTAGTTTCTTAAGTCTCCGCGTGCGTATGCGGCTGTCATTGCGTTCCCGGCTGCGGAGTTCATCCCGAGGTCTGTCACGCCAAAGTAGGCAACCAGAGCGGACAGCGCCATCCACTCCCCGTACATGCCTGTCGACCATCTAGACAAGAACAGAGGCACGAGGAATAGATTGCCGACTATATTGAGCGATTGGCCGACAAAGAGAGCCGAGATACTTCTGAGTACACGTTTCAACAATTACCCATCTCCATACTCGAGCACACAAGCGATTTACTCCAGATACGACTGTTGGGCACCGAACAGCGGCAACAGCATTCGCTTTAGGCACACAAGACGTTGAGGCACAGCTGGAGCCAACTTATTCATCCTTCTGATTTATGGTAATGCCCGTAGTGGTAACCCAATCCGGCCGGCAGTAGACTCAGGTTTGGCCTACCTTCCACCGTGAGTACGACATCCTGCAGGGCTGTTCTCCGGTCAGGACATTGGAAAACCCCTCTCGCGGGTTCAGCCCGAGCTTTGTCTGAAGGCTGGGGCACAGGTCAAATTAGATGCAAACTGACGCCGGACCCAGTAGCGCACGACGCGTGTTTTATTCTCGGTGATATTCGCGATGGCGAAAGCGTAAAGAAAGATCCCCACCGCAATGGCTGCTCCCATCACCAGATGTATTCCATCTGGTTGCCACGGGATTTTTGGCAGCCACATGGCGCGGACAAGCAGAAGCAAAGGGAAGTGGAGCACATACAGGCTGTAGGAGAATCCAGCAAAGGTCTTGGCCAACCGAAGCATGATCGAACCCAGTGGAATATCTAACTGGATGATTCCATGCATCAGAAGAGCAAACGCCAACCCCAATACGAGATCCGACCAGAGCCATCCGCGATTGGTTCGTGCTGTAAAGAGACATACACCAGCTAATGTCGCGGCAAAAAGTACATACAGTCCCGCCGTCACACTACGGGATTGTGGGAATCGGAAATTGCGGGAAGTCAGCGCGACACTGCCTCCAGCCAGCCACACGACAAATCCCCAAAATGGTCCCCGAGGACCCAGGCGGCAAGGATGGTTGCCCCGACATAGATTACAACCATGAAAGAGCGGCGCTTAGCGGACAGGATCACCCAAATCAGCACGGGGAACAGAACGTAGTACCAGAACTCATTGAAGAGGCTCCAAAGTGGCCCGTTGGAGCCGAACACCGTTGTGAATCGCGTTTGGAGAAAAAGCAAACTGCCGAAGAAGCTCGATATATTCAATCGCTGGGCGATAACCGCATCGCCGAAGGCTATCAGGGGAGCAGAATAGATTCCGCTGTGATTGAAGAAATGGACGCCGATTGTATCTAAGATTCCGCCCAAGACGAGGCCCGGTACCAACACAAGGTAGAGCCGAACACCCCGATCAATAATGTATTGCCGCCATGACCAGGTAGATCGTCCCAGGTTTCGCAGCACGGAAGACGATATCAAGAATCCGCTTAGGACGAAAAACGCCATTACTGCCTGGTGGCCGAAGCCGGTCAAGAAATACAGAGCTCTGATAGGAGCCGAGGTGTTTTAGGGCGCAAGGTGTTCGTAATCTGCAAAAAAAGACCTCTCAGGTGGCCAAACATCACCGCCATGGCAGCCGCGGATCGGAAGACGTCTAGATAACCCGAGGCGTTCGGGGTTAGATCAATAGGGCGGAGGATTTTATGCATATCCTTGCGGTTGCACCCCGTGAAAGAAAATGGTGGGCTTCTTGACGACCTTAAGCTTGGTTTTACGGCATAACCGACTACGGGACAGCCTCGCAAGGACATTCGAGGCGTCATGCTCAGCGAAGTTGCGCTTGCTAGCTGTAGGGAGACAGGTCGGCATCTTCTACGATTTGAGCCTGAACCTTTCGATCAATACTGCAACGCAACCCTGCTGCGCTGCCGGATCGCAATTCGCTGAGCTCTTTCCCTGCCCAAGTGTCCCTCCTGCGACTACTTGTAACACAATAGAACCGGGATAACTATCGTATTAACCAAACGATTGTTCCGTCGCGCATCCTCTCGCTACACCCTAGAAGTGTGCCTAACTGCATGCTTTATCACTCGGACTTCTGATAGTGCCCGTAGCGATAATACCCATAGTACGAGTACCCATCCGAAGAGGTGTTTTGGCTCACCTGGTTCAGCACCACGCCAACGATATTGGCTCGCAGCCGATTCAGTACCGTAACCAACTCTGCGACGGCCTTACGCTTTGTTTCTCCGGCCCGGCTGATAATGAGTACCCCATCGGCGGCAGTGGCCATCTGGAGGCACTCTGCAAAGCCGAGCAGGGGTGGCGAATCCAGAATCACCAGATCGTATTCTTTCGCAAACTCGTCCAGTAGCGTGGCAAGTCGCGGACCCATCAGGTCGGCTGCCCGATGGGAGCCCAGCCCGGCCGCCAAGAAACTCAGGTTCGGTCTGCCCGCTATCGGCACTACGACATCCTGCCAAGAGAGTTCGCCGGTCAGAACATTGGATAGCCCCTCTCGCGGATTCAACCCGAACTTTGAGTGGAGGCTGGGGCGGCGAAGGTCGCCGTCCACAAGCAGCGTCTTCTTACCTCGGTCGGCATTGGCTATCGCGAGATGGGAAGCGATCGTCGACTTCCCCTCACCGGGAGCGGCACTGGTGAGCATAATCGAACGCAACCGCCCTT
>Ga0224554_1002023_pt1 | contig 11242 bp, 11 predicted proteins | sample 714S22024metaG_FD_180666 | JGI IMG/M metagenome (GOLD analysis project Ga0224554, IMG submission 180666) | Peat soil microbial communities from Stordalen Mire, Sweden - 717 S2 20-24 | ecosystem: Environmental > Terrestrial > Soil > Wetlands > Peat | place: Sweden: Norrbotten County, Stordalen...
AGAGATGAGTTGCTAAACGGAGAGATCTTTTATACTTTGAAAGAGGCGAAAACGTTAATTGAAAAATGGCGCATGGAATACAACACGTTCAGGCCGCACAGTTCCTTGAATTACCGTCCTCCAGCGCCAGAGGCATACCTGAATTGAGAAATAAAAAATGCCTGAATCCTAAACATGTGGTACAAGGATTTGGGGCAGATCAACTATTAATGGCATGATCATTCCTGCTGTAAGTTTTGTTCCACTTCAATGAACCTTGTTATTCTCGATCTCTTTTCTTATCCTTTCTAGCCCTTTGGCAAAACTTTCCGCATCGCCAAACTCGAAGAACTTGTTGTAATGTTCATGCGCATCACGGATACGCCGGGCATGCTTGATCGGACACCAGTATTGTTCGGTCCTGGCACCAGTTTCTCGCATATATGAAGCCAAACCGTTCGCGTAAGAACAGTAAAAGCAATTGAATTTTTCGATGATGTTCAGGTAGGGAAGCTCCTCGCGGTCGAATATCAAATAGTCAGCGCGACGTACCTTGGGGATACCATATATGGGAAAACAGATTGCCTGATAAACAGTGACAAAAAGGTCAAGAAGCAGAAAAGGAATGATACCGGAATATATGACCGGGGCAGTAAGGATATTGAGCGGGTGCGCATCGAGGATGTATCGTATAATTCCCGTCTTCAGCCGTTTGTGCGATGCAATTATTTCTTCCGCAAAGCGAATGCGCTTATTTTCAACGATAAATTTAAATTCCTCACGCCGCTTGCTGAATTCCTGTTGCAGTTCTTCTTCAAGGGCCTTAATCCGGCCAACTAGATCACTGATATTATTGTTCATCATTCTTATCTCCTTACAATAATAGATAGCAGGCCTGCCGTCATCCCACCTATATTATATTACAGTAACGACTCCGTAAATCAATAAGAGATATCATAAAAAATCATGGATTCCGATATAGCAGTTTGGAAATCTGATTTCTATTTCTTACTTCCTTGAAAAAACAAATTGTTAATCTTGCCAAAAATGCTTTCTTTCGTAATCAATGAGGCTGTTATTTCCTATTTCAAAAAAAATGAATAGTGCTATTATGTTTTCAACTCATCGGATAAAGGAGAATTGTAAAATGAGAATGTATTTGACAATTTCAGTTATGACGGTTTTCATTGTTACAGTATTCTTTATCGTCGCAAATGCAGCACCGTCATCTAATGCTAATAAAAACGGATGGAAATTTTTAACATGGGGAATGTCTTATGATGAGGTAAATAAATTGCTTGATGAAAATGGGATGAAAAAGATGGATGTCTTAAGGGGGGGGGCCACAATATATTATTGTACAATGAAGCGAGATAATTGTTGTAATGGCACAAATGCTTATTTCACATCAGAAGCAATTAAATATTGTATGTCTACCGATAATTTTACATTCTTGTTTATAGATGGAAAATTGATAGCTGTTCAAATAGACATTCATTATGGCGGTAATTTTCCCAGTACCCTTATTAATCAGTTAAAAGAGAAATATCCAGATGGGAAAATACTATATGATAAGACTGCCAACCGAGGAGACGAAAAATATTTTTTATATGTTGGAAATAATCTTATAATTAATATGACAACTCCCCCATGCTAGCCCGGAGGGAGAAACTATCTATGGTTCGTCAACCCTGAAGTAAAAAAAATGAAGAGTGATGTAGAAAAACGCTTAATGCAACGCAAACAAATAAAATTAGAACATGAAGTAAAGAGTTTATTTTAGTTTTATTAAAATCTTACACCCTCAAAAATACTTATGAAAGTTTTATCTGTTAAAAATACCTGTTTTTGAGCATCGGGTGGACGCTCATAAACTCAGTCATTCAACTACGCGTTACTCTCTTTCCATCCGTAAATCTCAAATTTGATAACTGCCATCCACTAAACAGTAGTAGGTAAACTCAACAAACACTTTTTCCTGAGAGAGTATCTAAGGATAGTCCGCTTCTTTCAAAATATCCCTCAATATGCTGAGGCTCCACCAAATATTGAGGCCAAACGAGGCATCTCATACTTTTTTCAGGTTCTCTCCGGTTAACCTAACCAACTGTCATTAAAGAATGAATTCAAACTTCTGATTTTTTTTGCTTGTTGGCAGACTACTTGCAATTACATTTGTATGATCATTTTTATCATATAAATAAAGGTCCTTTCTATGAAGCGCATGCAATTATCACAGACGCTTGTTTCATTGTGTGGTTCCATTAAGGATGGAGAAAGGATGCTCCCCTTGCAACTTTTGCCAGAGTATTGAGAATGAAAATATGCAATTCATTATTGAACTGATATTTTTATTATTTTGATCACCCTGGCCATTGACATAGCAATTGATGAATATAAAAGGGGCAGTGTTAATTTAGTAATAGATCCACAAAAAATGAAATGAGAGTAAGGAGGCCTACTCATCGGAGTTTGTGGAAATATCTAATTATCATCGTATTGGTACATAAACCTAATTTTAGAGAGGTATCAACAATGTGGTATATGAACGAAGAAAGACAACTTATGCTTAATATCGCTAAAGATTTCGTAGCGAAGGAAATCAAACCTGTTGCCATGGAGATAGACCGTAACTGCGAGTTCCCTATGAAATTATTCAAGAGAGCAGGTAAACTGGGTTTTCTGGGAATTACCTTTCCAGAAGAATACGGCGGAATCGGGGGAGACTGGACCACTCTGGCTTTGATTCTTGAAGAGATTGCCAAGAGTCTACCGGTCCTGACGGTGGCCATGGGAGCCCATAGCCTGTTGTCGGGAGGGCTTCTGAACATGCTTGGCACGCCTGAACAAAAGAAAAAATACCTGCTGCCCGCGGCAAAGGGAGATATCATCCTGGCATGTGGATCCACTGAGGCGGTCGGAGGGTCCAACCAGATTGAGTTCAGCACCCGTGCGGTGCTCAGTGGCGATGAATGGATCATCAACGGCGGCAAGGTATTAATCAGCAATATCGTTGTAGCAGATGTTTATGTTGTACTGGCGTTGACTTCGGAAAAACTGGATCCTGCCACGCGGGCAGGTATGAGTATTTTTCTTATCAAGGCAGGGACACCCGGTCTTGAAATAGGCAAACCGGAGCATAAACTCGGATGGCATGGATCCATGACCGGCAGCATCTCCTTCAAAAATTGCCGCATTCCAAAAGAAAACCTTCTCGGCCCGTTGGGTGGATGTCTTCAGGCCATGTTTGTCAGCGCCACGGACGAGTTTATGAGCTGCGGACCCGTGAGTTTGGGCATTGCTGAAGCTGCCTACGAAATGGCCAAGAAATACAGCCAGGAGAGGATTCAATGCGGTCAAAGCATGTTTGACAGGTTCCAGGTCACCAGACACAAACTGGTTAAGATGTATACGGAGATTGAAACGCTGCGTGCCCTTGTTTACAGCACGCATGCCGTGAAAGACAAGGGTAACCTCGTTCTTGCAGAGGGGCGCTTGTTGAAAATCAAGGGCGCCGAAGTTGCAGAGTATGTTGCCCGGGAAGCAATCCAGCTCTTCGGCGGCGTTGGTACCGTTATTGAAACAGGTGTGGAGCGATTCTGGCGTGATGCCAAAGTCATGGCCATAGGTGGAGCTTCGGTGGAAGCCCTTATGGATAACATCGCTTTCATGATGAAAAACAAGATGATCTAAACAACAGGTGTTTTATCAACCATAAAAATGGAGAAATGAGAATGAAAGATTATACTGGAAAAATAGTAGTCATCACTGGAGCTGCCAACGGGATGGGTAAAGAATTGGCCCGTCAGTTTGCCGCCAAAGGAGCGAAGCTTTCTCTGGCCGATATCGATGCGGAAAACCTGGCCGTTGTGGAAAAAGAACTGAAAGCAGGCGGAACAGCCGTCATCACGGACGTGTTTGACGTAAGCAACTATGAAGCCATGGAAGCCTTTTCCAAAAAGACCTTCAAAACCTATGGCAAGGTTGATTTCTTCTTCAACAACGCCGGCGTCATATCGGTCGGCAGTATCTGGGAACAGCCTCTATCCGATTGGAAATGGCTGTTCGATGTGAATGTCATGGGTATCGTGCATGGAATAAAAGCCTTTATTCCGGCTATGATCAAGCAGGATAAGGAGTGCCGGATCATCAATACGGCTTCTATAGCCGGACTGTTGACCGTTGAAAATTCTCCGGCTTATGTGGCCAGCAAGTTCGCTTCACTGTCACTGAGCGAAGTGCTGGAACTGCAGCTCCAGGATGCCAATGCAAAAGTGAAGGCCCATGTCATATGTCCGGCAGTTGTGAAAACCGACCTGAACCATTGCACGCGCCATCGTCCGAAGAATATTTATAATGAAAATGATCCTTACTATCAAACGAAGGACTATAAGAGCAGAGCAGATGTAATGAACTCAGCGATAGTCGTGGGCATGCCGGTCGAGGAAGCTGTCAAAATAATTATCGATGCAGTTGAGAAGGACATTTTCTATATCCTCACTCATCCGGTTTACAATCCTGCCATTACGGCAAGAGTAGCAGGCATCATGGCAGGCACCAGACCAGTCAAGGTTAAGAGATAAACCCGTTAAGTATATGAAAGAACCAAGTGGCAACAACGTTGCCGCTTGTCGTTCAATAAAAAAGGAGTAATGCGCATGTACCCTTATGAAAAGAAATATGATCATGTCGTGAAGATTGAGAAAGATAAGTATATTGCCACAATAACTTTTGACTGTCCGGAAAATAACAACAGGGTTACCGAGCAGCAGATTGATGAGTTCGGAGCTGCATTGGATAATTCTCACTGGGATAATGACGTGCGGGTTATCATTCTCAGAGGTACCGGAGAGATCTCCTTTGGTCCGGGAGACATAGAAATTATCAAAAGCAAGCTTGCCAAAAATCTCGTTGAAGGCCGGAAGATCATGTACGAAATAGCCAATGTAATCAAAAAAATGTACACAATATCCAAACCAGTCATCGGGCTTGCAGAAGCCGGATGTCTGGGTGGTGGATGCAACCTGCTCCTCTCCAGTGATATCGTAATCGCATCGGAAAAAGCATACTTCCACGAGCTGTTCGTGAATTATGCCCTTACTCCCGATACGGGCGGACTATGGGCATTACAGAGGCTTGTTGGTCCCATGAACGCAAAAGCGATTGCCATGTGTGGAGAGCCGGTGGGCGCCAAAGAAGCTCTTGCTTTGGGTATGGTTTACAAAGTTGTTCCTGCTGCCAAGGCCTATGATGAAGCGTTAGCGCTGGCAACTAAAATTGCATCCAAGTCTCCGGTGGGCATCAATCACATCAAGCAGATCTCCAATCGTTTGCATGATTACTCCATGGATACGTATTTCCAGGTTGAAGGTGATTATCTCTGCCTGGGCGCGCTCAGTGGGGACTTTAAGGAAACGACCATTGCCGCGATGGCAAATCGTCTGCCTGAGTATAAGGGTTGCTAGCCGTCATTGGAGAAACGGATCCGAGGGGTCCAACGATTTTTTTCAACCATCGTAGGAAAACAGCCTAACGGCAGAGAGGTAAAAATGGCAAAAATAATAGCATGCTATAAATGGGTAACCGATGAAGCCGACATCAGGATAAACTCTGAGGGGTCAATTGATTTCAGCAAGGCCAAGGGGAAAATAAGTGATTATGATAAAAATGCCATTGAAGCAGCCATGCAGGCGGCACAAAGTATCGGGGCATCGGCTGTGGCTCTGACCTTTGGTACTGCAAAAGCAAAACTGTCATTAAAGGATGCTTTGACTCGCGGACCGGCAGAAAGTTTCTGGGTATGCAGTGAATCTGCAGAAAAGGCCGATGGTGCGGCAACGGCCAAAGTTTTGGCTGAAGCGGTAAAGAAAATCGGCGATTATCGTCTCATCATATGCGCCGAAGGAGCCAGTGATACCTATGCGCGTCAAGTCGGACCCCGAATTGCTGCCCGGCTTGATCTGCCGTGCATAACCTCGGTTAGAGGATTCGAGATACAAGGCGATGTTATTACTGCTACCCGAAAGCTGGATAATCGCACCGAAGTTGTAAAAGCCGGTCTTCCAGCTTTAATCAGCGTTCTTCCTGAAGTGAACGAAGCTCCCATTCCCGGCCTGAAAGCGGTATTGGATGCCGGTAAAAAACGCAGCACGGAATTCAAGTTGCAGGATATAGGTCTGACAGATGCGGATGTCGCTCCCAGGACAGAGGTCAGGGATTTCAAAGCCTATATCATGAACAGGAAGAATATCATCATCAGTGCAGATACTAATGCAGATAAAGTCAAAGAATTAGTGGCAAATCTCAGGAAGGACGGGGTGATATAATGCCGGGCATATTTGTTTATGCAGACACAGTTGAAGCATGTGCCTCTCTTATAAGTGCAGCTTATGGATCAGCGCGAGGAGTCTGTGCGCTTACCTTTGACGAGAAAAGAGCGGATGAACTGGGTGGCTATGGAGCAGATAAGGTGTTTCTGCTAAAGGGGGATAACCCTATGCAGGAAAGTTATGCGAAGGCCATTGCCGCGCTACTTGCAAAAGAAGGGCCCGAAGTGTTTCTGGTGGGTTCCAGCACCACAGGAAGAGAAATAGCGGCAAAGGTCGCCATGTACTTGGACTGCGGTCTGGTGGGCGACATTTCATCATTGGCATTTGAGGGTGGAAAAACAATTACTACCCGTTATATATACGGTGGTGCCGCGATACAGACGGAGGTCTTGGACGGCTATGCGGTCGTAACCGTACCAAAAGGAAAATTTGAAGCACGAAAGTATGAAGGAAAAACATCTGATGTTATTACCTTAAAAGTCGAATCAGACAACAGGGTAACCTTGAAAGAAACCATCCCGCTTGAAAAGGATAGCAAAGACCTGGGAGCAGCGAACATAGTGGTATGTATTGGTATGGGATTTGATAAAAAGGAAGATATGAAAATTGCTGAGGACTTGGGCCGCGTGCTGGGCGCAACAATAGGCTGTACTAGAGGGATAGTGGAAGAGCGCCACTGGCTTCCCGCCGGATCATATATAGGCATATCAGGAACAACCGTTAAACCATCCATGTATATATCTCTGGGAGTGTCTGGACAGATACAGCATGTGGTTGGTATCAGGGACTCTAAGATAATCGTAGCCGTCAACAGTAATGCCAATGCCCCTATTTTCATGGCAGCAGATTACGGAATAGTCGGAGACATGTATGAAATCATCCCTCTTCTCACAGAGGCCATTAGAGATGTCAAGGTTTAGACACAAGAATCCACAGATAAGGTACTGTTGCCATGAGTAAAGACTATGCCTATGACGCAATCATTATCGGTGCCGGCCCTGCCGGGATCGCTTGTGCGTACACCTTGGCCAAAAATGGAAAATCCACCCTGGTAATCGAGAGGGGAAACACCCCTGGATCTAAAAACGTGACTGGGGGAAGACTTTATACCTATGCATTGGATATGGTTGACGAAGGGCTGGCCGCAGAAGCAGCACTGGAAAGAAAAGTTACCCATGAGCAGATTATAATTCTCGATGGTAACCGGTCCATTAGCATAGATTACCATGACCCGTCATTTAATTCTGAATGTAAGTCTCCGCAGTCATATACCATATTGAGGGCCGTATTCGACGAATGGTTTGCCAATAAAGCCGTAGAGCTTGGTGCAACAGTTGCCTGCGGCATCAAGGTAGACGGCTTAATTGAAAAGAACGGACAGGTTGTCGGAGTGGTTGCCGGAGAAGATAATATATATGCCGGAATAGTAATAGCGGCCGATGGGGTAAACTCCCTTATTGCTCAAAAAGCAGGTTTGATCTCGGACATAAAACCCCATGCTGTCGGAGTAGGAGTAAAAGAGGTCATCTTATTGCCATCCGTGACGATAGAAAGCCGGTTCAACCTGAAAAAGGATGAAGGAGCATCATGTCTGATGCTTGGCTGTACTGAAGGTATTCACGGAGGAGGATTCCTCTACACCAATAGAGAAAGCATATCTTTGGGTTGTGTGTTTGTCGTGGATGAGTTGGCCGGACACGGCAGGCAAGTGCACGACATATTCCAGGAGCTTAAAATGCACCCCACGATTTATCCGCTTATTGAAGGCGGGGAAACTGTTGAATATGGTGCTCATCTGGTCTCGGAAGCGGGCTATCGTGAATTTCCCAAGAAACCCTATAAAGACGGACTCCTTGTCATCGGAGACAGCGCCGGATTTGTTATATCCACGGGGTATTCCCTGAGAGGGATCGACTTGGCGATGGTAAGCGGCATCGCAGCAGCACGGGCCATTATCGCGGAAAAAGATCCGGTTAGAGTAGGCCCGGTCTATATGAACGAGCTTGAAAAAAACCTGCTCATGCCGACCATGAAAGCGGTGGACGGCTACTATGATATACTTGAAATACCAAGGATATATTCAAGTTATCCGAAACTGGCCGCAGGTTTATTTGAAAAGCTATTTACGGTTGACGGTAAAGTACCAAGGAGTATGAAAAAGGAGATCAGGGGTCTGATAAAACAGAACGGGCTCTCTGCTTGGCAATTAATAAAAGATGGCTTTAGGGGGGTAAAATCGATATGAGCATTAAAGTCATGGAAGCACCCGAACTCTTGAGCCTGAACAAATTCAACGTAAATGAGAAAGAGGCACATATTGTAATCAACAAAGAAATTTGTGCTCAATGTCAGGACAAACCGTGTCTAATTGTTTGTCCGGCCGCGCTTTACAAGCTGGATAAAAACGATATCATCTTTGATTATGCAGGTTGTCTTGAATGCGGAACTTGCCGGGTAGTGTGCAAAAACAAAGGCATCATCAAATGGGAATATCCGAAAGGAACCTTCGGGGTTAATTTCAGGTACGGCTGAGTTGACTGTAGGAAACAAATCTGATTAGCAGAGTAGATCTTAGGATTGTCTATGTTGTTTTTTTTAACATGAACATGATTTTTCGAGATTATTATAGTTGTGTTTTTAGCAAGAGCTATTTTCTGTAAATAGAGCGTCGGGTTTTTGCACCGGCACATTCTTTCAAGCGGCCTGCTCATTGTTAATCCCAGTATTTTGTCGTGACGTTGGGAGGGAGCATAAATAGAGTTCAAATGAAAGTTTAAGGGTACATAATTTTAACTAAGGAGGTAACTGACTTATGGATACTTATACAAGCAAGACACTTGGTGGACTGGTTGAGGAACAAATCAACAAATGGCAATCCAATCGGAAAAGAAAATATAAAAAACCGATACGACCAGTCATTACCATTTCAAGACTTCCCGGCTGTGATGCATGGAACATAGCCAAACAAATTTCAGAAGCTTTGGAAATCGATTTTTTCGATCAGGAGATTGTCGATGAAATAGCCAAAAATGCAGATGTTAACCGTCGCGTAGTGGAAACCGTTGACGAGCAGGACAACTCAATTGTTCTTGACTGGTTGTCTATGCTTACTGCGGAGCGCCATCTCTGGCCTAATGAATACCTCGGTCAACTAACAAAAGTAATAGGGACCATTGGTGCCCATGGACATGCCGTCATTTTGGGTAGAGGCGCAAGTTACATTTTACCGAAGGAGATCTGTCTTCGTGTTTTGGTGGTTGCACCACTGGAATTAAGGATTAAAAATGTAAGAGAGGCTTATGGGGTATCTGAAAAAATAGCCAGACAGAATGTTATGGGCAAAGAGTCCGAGCGCATTGCCTTTATCAGAGGGTATTTTCATGAGGATATGCTAAATTCGGTTAATTATGACCTGGTGTTCAATACGGAAATGAATGAGCAGGATACGGTTGTGGAGATAGTTAAGGTCGCATATAATACTCGGAAGTGGTATAAATATAACATTAAGTAAACTCCATAAGTGAGCATTTGGCAAATTGGGCATACATGCGTCCTTTTGATGCGGCAAATACTGCCGAGCAGGTCACACCCCGACCGTTAAATTGATATTATAACTATTTTACAAATCATTCAGAGTGAAGACATATGTATGCTGATATTCCGACTATAGAGAAGATGCTGCTGCCTGCAATAATCATTGTTGTCGGATTTCTCGTAGGTGTCATCTTTGAAAAAATAATTCTCAGGAAAATCAAAAAGCTGTCTTCAAAAACAAAATGGGAAAGTGATGAAATATTTATTAATGCACTTCGCGGAACGACTACGGTTTTATTCCTTGTTGCCAGTATTTACTTGGCTCTGGAAAGTACAGAGTTAAGTGTTCATCTCTTAAATTTTATTCACAAGGTTTTGCTGGTACTTGTTATCTTATTTGTGACAGTAGTTTTATCAAAAATCTCAGTCGGTTTTGTAAATGTGTACAGCAAAAGAGTCGGTGGGGCTTTAACATCGACATCAATATTCACAAACATAACGAGAATACTGGTTTTTATAATTGGTATTCTCATAATATTTCAATATCTTGGAATATCTACTGTACACATACTCACCGTACTGGGGATCGGCGGACTTGCCGTTGCCCTTGCCCTTCAGGATACCTTTAGCAATTTATTTGCCGGCATCCAGGTGATTGCCTCAGGCCAGTTAAAACCCGGGCATTATCTAAGGTTGAGCAGTGGCGAAGAGGGTCATGTTGCAGATATAACATGGCGATACACTACCATTATATCGTTGCAAAACAACACTATAATTGTTCCAAACTCTAAATTGGCGTCCGCAATTGTTACAGACTTTAATATACCGGACGAGATATTATTAACGTCTATTGAAGTGGGCGTGAGCTATGACAGTGACCTTGAAAAGGTTGAAAAAGTGACAACTGATGTTGCCGGAGAAGTATTGAAGGAAACAGGAGTGGGCGTCCCGGAATTTGAACCTTCTGTTACCTACAAAAAGTTCGGCGATTCAAGCATTAACTTCGATGTGGATTTTCATGTAAAAAAGTTTGTTGATCAATACACTGTTAAACATGAGTTTATCAAGAGGCTGCATAGACGTTACAGAGAAGAAGGGATTGATATTCCCTTTCCCGTCAGAACAGTTTACATGAAGGAAAAGGTTTAAGTTAATCACACAGAGTTATCTATTAGACTTATAAAACTTAGTGAAATAAAATAAAAAAAGACAACTTTACTTTCTTTCAATTTAATCCTCAATTTTATTCATGCCGTAAAATTGTGGACTTGTGGGGTATGCCGTGTAAAACGTATGACTAGTCGGTTAAAGTCCGATCAGGGGAGTTCGGTAGTTCACCCATGTAGCTAGAGGGAGGTGTAAAGGGTAACCTGAAGCACTAAGTTCTCTGACAAAGGCTC
>Ga0224554_1002024_pt1 | contig 11240 bp, 10 predicted proteins | sample 714S22024metaG_FD_180666 | JGI IMG/M metagenome (GOLD analysis project Ga0224554, IMG submission 180666) | Peat soil microbial communities from Stordalen Mire, Sweden - 717 S2 20-24 | ecosystem: Environmental > Terrestrial > Soil > Wetlands > Peat | place: Sweden: Norrbotten County, Stordalen...
TTGCCCATCTGCCCGTCGGGCAATCCGACAAAGTGCTCTGATGCGCGGATGAGGGTATTGGGAAACTCGCGCAGCAACTTGTCGTAGGTGGGCTTACGGGCGAGAGCGATGGCATTGTTGGCGGTTTCAGCGCGGTAACCCCATCCGTCAAGGATGGTGAGAACGAGAGGATGCTTGGAGCTTGGCACGAAGAAGACACCTCGATTTTGAATCTGATTTTTCTTCTCAAGGATAAACTGCCGGGGAGGGGGCGGTGTGTATCGGGGCTCACGCGGGGTCTGTCGGATCGGGCAGAGAACAGTCTTGTTTCAAATGACCGCCGAGACCGCGAACCTCTCTAGCAATCTCAATGGCCCGGCCAGACTCGATCTTGAGTTCATCTGCATCGGGAAATCCAAGGTCACGGAATACATTTCCGGAGCTGCGTTCGTATTCGACCTTCTTAACTGCGCGCTTCACCATCTCGAATCCTTCACCATCTCGAATCCCTTGCTGCAAAATGCCAAAGGAGGGAACGTGTCCCTCCTTTGGCTGTTTCGATTTGAAGGTTAGAAGTTATCCTTCGTAGTTCAAGCTTTCCAGGCCCTGGAAGACTGCGCCGGAGCCCAGCTCTTCTTCGATGCGGAGCAACTGGTTGTATTTGGCGATGCGGTCAGTGCGGCTCACCGAACCGGTCTTGATCTGGCCTACGCCGGTGGCGACGGCGAGGTCGGCGATGAAGGTGTCTTCGCTTTCGCCAGAGCGATGCGACATGACCGAGGTGTAGCCATAGCGGCGGCCGAGCTCGATGGCTTCAAGCGTCTCAGTCAGCGTGCCGATCTGGTTGACCTTGATGAGGATGGAATTGGCAACGCCCTCTTCAATTCCGCGCTGCAACAGCTTGGGGTTGGTGCAGAAAATGTCGTCGCCGACGAGCTGGATGCGGCCGCCGAGCTTGTCAGTCAGGATGCGCCAACCGGCCCAGTCTTCCTCGGCCAGCCCGTCCTCAAGGGAGACGATGGGATACTGGCGGACCCAGTTGTCGTAGAAGCTGACCATCTCTTCACTCGTGAGCTCGCTCTTGTCGCCCTTCTTGAAGACGTACTTCTTTTTTTCAGTGTCGTAAAACTCGCTGGATGCGGGATCGAGAGCGATGGCAATCTGCTCGCCGGGCTTGTAGCCGGCTGCTTCAATGGCTTCGAGAATCAGTTCGATGGCTTCGGCGTTTGACTTGAGCGATGGAGCAAAGCCGCCCTCGTCGCCGACGGCCGTGTTGTACCCCTTCTTCTTGAGCACGCTCTTGAGGGCGTGGAAGGTCTCAGATGACCAGCGCAGTGCCTCAGAAAAACGCTCCGCGCCGACGGGCATGATCATGAACTCCTGGAAGTCGACGTTGGAGTCGGCATGGGCGCCGCCGTTGAGCACGTTGAGCATGGGCGTGGGCAGTACGCAGGCGTTGACGCCGCCAAGATAGCGATAGAGCGGAACCTCCAGCGTTTGCGCAACTGCGCGGGCTTCGGCCAGCGAAACCGCGAGAATGGCGTTGGCACCGATCTTGCCTTTGTTCGGCGTGCCGTCGAGGGCAATCATGGTCTGGTCGATAAGGCGCTGGTTGGACGCATCCATGCCTTCGAGTTCGGGGGCGATGAGGGTCTCCACATTGGCCACGGCGTTGAGCACGCCCTTGCCGCCGTAGTGGCTTTTGTCGCCGTCACGCAGCTCGACAGCCTCATGCTCGCCTGTTGAGGCGCCTGAGGGCACAATGGCGCGTCCGAGTGCGCCGCTCTCAAGAATCACGTCTGCTTCCACGGTGGGGTTGCCGCGCGAGTCAAGAACTTCGCGCGCACGAATGGCAATAATCTCAGTCATATCGCTCCTCAAGATGCGGTGCTGTAGCCGGGCATTCAGTTTGGGACGGCGATCCACGGCAAGAGCTTCTCCGGCGGCGCTTTGAATCGAGCTCAAAAGCTCCTGCACGTTGTGATACTCCTCTCCGTCCTGCACAAATAAAAGGTCGGATGTTATTCCGTATCGATTCTAGCAAGCGTTGCTGCTCGGGACCGTGTGGCGACCGTCACATGCGGCTTGGATTGCGGGCTGCCGGTGATGTGTGCTGCGCTGACGACCAAAAAGGGAGAAGCCGGCAATCGGGGCAGACCGAGAAGTAACTCGTTTGATTCGTGCGCGGAGAGGCACACCGAAGGCAGTGGCTCATTCGAGAACCCCTCATGCGCGTTAGCCTTATCTTGGGTGAGTTGTGCCGCGGCCGGGGCCGGAGAAGAAACGACGGAGGCCAGGGAAGAAACGGCACGACTCTTTGCTCGCGGCCGTGTCTAACAAGCCAGGGCGAAGACGCTCAGGGGCGAGTTTGTCCGGGCTCAGTCTGACCAGACAGGTTTGTTCGGGCGGTCCTTGAGCCCCAGAAAATGGAGATTCCGATGAGCCGGTCGTTTTGTGCGCGCGCAATCATGATTGCAACCCTGCTGGTTGCAACTGCTGGCTGGATGGGAGCGCAGCAGACCAGCCAATCCGATCCCTACCAGGGAACGTCGAATCCGCCTCCGGACGACACCATCATCACGAGCCAGCCGCCTGCGGCGGTGCCTGCGCCCCAGCCCAAGCCGTCGGCTTACGGACAGCCGGCAGCGGGTGGGCCTGGGCAAGATCAGGGCGAGGGGCAGCAACAGGGCCAGCAACATTACCGGCAACAGGGCCCGCCGCAGGACCAGCGGCAGCCGGGCGCCGCGAATCAGGTCATGGGGAACCAGGGTTTGGCCGCTCCCGAGGACGGAACTGACGATGGAATTGTCCAGATTGCGCCCGATGCGCAGGTGAGGCCCGCTTTGGACCAGCGCAACCGGCCGTACGATCCTGACGGCGATATTGTGCACCCTGCTCCTCTTGGGCCGGGACAAGTGGGCGAGGGAACCATGATTCGCGCACGGCTGCTGGAACGGCTCTCGACATCCGAGAGCCAGGCCGGCGAGCCTTTTCGGGCACGTGTGGCCTCCGATGTTGTGCAGGGCGGGCAGGTGCTGATTCCTGCCGGGGCAGAGATTGACGGGCGGGTGGCAAGCGTATCGAATGGACGTGCGGGTGGCCACGGATCAATGCACCTTTCGCCGGAGACGGTGATTCTGCCCGACGGCACGCGCTACAAGATTTACGCTGAAGTGACGGGAGCGCCGGGCTCAGGCACGCGGGTGGGCAGTGAGGGGAACATCAATCCGGGCTCGCAGTTGAAGAAGGACGGGATTGAATACGGCGGCGCGGTGGGTGCGGGCGCCGTGACGGGGGCGATTCTGGGAGGGCCGGGGGGCGCGCTGGCTGGAACGGTGATCGGAGCCGGCGTGATTACCGTGCACCTGCTCGTCAGCCATCCGCAGGCGGTGCTGGATTCAGGCACTGTGCTGTTGTTTACGCTGACCGAGCGGCTGAACCTTGTGCCAGTGGGCGCGAGCGGAAGCTAGAAAACAGGGAATAGGTGTGGAACAGGGAACAGGGATTAGAAAAACTTTGGAGTGAAGTGATTGGCTGTCCCTGGTCCCCAAGTGCGAGGGACCAGGGGCACCCGGGCTCTTGCCTGGATGGGCGAAGAGCAACCGCAGGTCCTTCGACTCCCTTCTTTTCGCTCCGGTCGCTCAGATGACAGTCAATGTCAATATAGATTGCGAACAACACACGCCAATCCCCGCTTCGGACGACAGTCCATCTTCAACCGCATTTACACTTGATAGCTGAAGGCGTGCCTGCTAGCGGGCTCATGTCGATCCTCGCCGAAGCCGGCAGCACCTTTAAGCTTCTCGCGAGGCATGTAAGCACCTATGGATAAATTTGTTATTCGCGGCGGTAATCCACTGGTTGGGATCATTCGTGTTTCCGGCGCCAAGAACTCGGCTCTGCCGTGCATGGCGGCGGCCATTCTTACCGAAGACGAGGTGGTGCTCGAGAACATTCCGCAGGTGCGCGACATTGCGACCGAGAGCAAGCTGCTAGCCGCAATGGGCGCGGAGGTGGAAATAAGCGCGGGCGCGCGCCACGATCGCACTACCATCAGTTGCCGCAGCCTGAGTGACCCTGTGGCGCGCTACGAGATTGTGAAGACCATGCGCGCATCGTCGCTGGTGCTGGGCCCACTGATTGCGCGCACGGGGATGGCGCGGGTGGCGATGCCGGGCGGCTGCGCGATTGGGGGAAGGCCCATCGACCTGCACATCAAGGGACTCGAGAAGATGGGCGCGGAAATCACCCAGGAACACGGATATCTTGAGGCGCGCGCGGACCGCCTGCGGGGCGCGCATATTGTGTTCGACAAGATCACCGTGACCGGGACCGAGGATCTATTAATGGCCGCGGTGCTGGCCGAAGGCGAAACAGTGATGGAGAACTGCGCACGCGAGCCCGAGGTTGCGGATCTGGCAGCGCTGCTGACCGCGATGGGCGCCAGGATCGAGGGAGTGGGCACGTCCACGATCCTGGTCGAGGGCGTGAGCAGCCTGCACGGCGCGCGCTACCGCATCAACCCCGATCGCATTGAGGCGGGAACATTTCTGATTGCCGGAGCCATCACGGGAGGCGATCTGACGGTCGAAAGCTGCATGCCGGAACACCTGGGCGCGGTGATTGCCAAGCTGACCGAAGCCGGCGTGCGGGTGGATATTTGCGGGCCCGATGCAGTGCGGGTGCGGCGGGGAGACAGGCTGGTTGCTGCCGACATTTCGACGGAAGAGTATCCGGGGTTCCCCACCGACATGCAGGCGCAATACATGGCGCTGGCCACGCAGGCTGAAGGCGTGACGACGGTGAAGGAAAACATTTTTGAGAATCGCTTCATGCATGTGCAGGAGCTGGTGCGCATGGGCGCCAACATCAAGGTGGATGGGCGGACGGCGACGGTGCGCGGGCCCTCGAAGCTGAGTGCCGCGGCGGTGATGTGCTCTGACCTGCGCGCTTCCGCTTCGCTGGTGCTGGCTGCGCTGGTAGCTGACGGCGAATCGATTCTCGACCGCGTTTATCATATGGATCGCGGGTACGAACGCATTGAGGAAAAGCTGGCCGGAGTGGGTGCGCAGATTCGCCGCATGGGCGACATCTTTCCTGAAAAATGAGTCGTCTGCCGGCCGCATTTCCGCGGGCGGCTCCTTACACAACGCTTTGAGCGCGGATTTCAACTCATTTTTCTTATGCGCGTACAACTCTTTCCGGGGGCGGGGGTTTCTTACCTCTAGCACCGGGATCGACTTTGCGGTTCCGGGAAACGACAAATCACCTGGAGGAAAGAATTCCCGTGAAAAAAACGCTTATGGCATTCCTACTTGCCCTTTGCCTGGCGCCTGCAGTTTCGTTCGCGCAGGTCGTTGTCCGCATTGGACCGCCAGCCCCGATTGTTGAGCGTCGCCCCCCACCGCCGGAGCGCGGCTACGTGTGGATCTCCGGCTACCATAACTGGGACGGCAACCGCTATGTATGGGTTCCCGGCCGCTGGGACCGTCCGCCCCATCCTGGCGCCAGGTGGGAAGCGCATCGCTGGGTCCATCGCCACGATGGGTGGGTGCTTCAAGAAGGGCACTGGCGGTAGGTTTCTAGTTGAGGAAGCAAAAAGAAAGCGGGGAGGTTTCCCCGCTTTCTTTGCGTTTGCCGTGTTTTTCCTGAAGTGAGCGAAAAGCAACCGCAGGTCCTTCGACTACGATTGGCGCAAAGTACGCGCCAATCTCCGCTCAGGATGACAGTCAGTTGTGATTTGAACTTCAGGGACGAGACGCTATGTGATTTCGATGACGTCTGTTGCCGACGCCGCGGCTTCATCAGCGCGCGCCATGAGCTTTTCAGCAATGGCGTAAAACTCCGCCGCCTGCGGGCTCTTGGGGCCGGCCAGCGCCACCGGCAAGCCGCGGTCGCCGCCTTCGCGGATGGCAGGAACCAGCTCAATCGAACCGAGGAAGGGGATGTTGAACTGCTTCGCCGTGCGCTCGGCTCCGCCCCTTGAGAAGATATCGATCTCGTTGTGGCAGTGGGGGCAGGTAAAGTGGCTCATATTCTCCACTATGCCAAGCACCTCGACGTTCACCTGCGCAAACATCTCGAGCGCCTTGCGCGCATCTTCAAGGCTGACGTCGCTGGGGGTTGAAACCACGACTGCTCCGGTGAGGGGAACGGTCTGGACCAGCGAGATGACGACATCGCCGGTTCCGGGGGGCAGATCGACGATGAGGTAATCGAGCTCGCCCCAATCAACCTGCTGCAGAAACTGGCGGATGATCTGGTGGAGCATGGGCCCGCGCATGACGAGCGGCTTGTCACCGGGCGAGATGTAACCGATAGAGATGGTCTTGATGCCGTGGGTGTCATTGGGCAGAATCTGGTTTCCGGGGCCGACACGCGGCTGCTGGGTTGAGCCCATCATGAGCGGCACATTGGGGCCATAGATGTCGGCGTCGACGAGGCCCACGCGCTGACCCATCTTGGAGAGCGCGATGGCCAAGTTGACGGCGACGGTGGTTTTGCCCACGCCGCCCTTTCCGGAACCAACTGCGACGATCTTTGAAACGCCGGGCAAAGCCACAGGCGAAGGCATGGCAGAAGAATGCGCCATAGTTTTTGATTGCTCCTTTTCTTTTTTTCAACTCTTGCGTTGATTCAAGGGCTTGCTTTGACTGAAAGTCTTTTGAGCTTAGTCTTCGATTCCGGGTCGTACTTAATTAACGGCTGGGGTCGGTCTGGTCTTCAAGGGCCGCGGTTACCAGGCGCTCTTCCTTGCGTCGAGCGCTCTCGCGCTCGCGGTGCTGGCGACGGCGCAGTGCATCGGCAAACCGGCGCACTTCGTCGGGTGTTTCGGGTACCAGTTGTGGGACTTTTTGCAGGCGTCCGTGCTCGTCAACGGCGACGAAGACCAGGTAGGCGCTGGCGACGTGGACTACTCCGCCGGTGCGCATATTTTCTGCCCAGACTTTTACGCCGGTCTCCATGGAACTGGTAAACGCACGGTTGACGCTGGACTTGAGAGTGAGCAGGTCGCCGAGGCGAACGGGCCGGATGAAGTCGATATGGTCCATGGCGGCGGTAACGACGTGGGTGCGGGAATGACGGTAGGCCGCCATGGCGCCGGTGAGATCAATGAAGTGCATGAGCCGCCCGCCGAGCAGGTTGCCGAGGGTATTGGTGTCATTGGGCAGGATGATTTCAGTCATCTCTGACTGAGTACTCTGGACAGTACGCGTCATCGGATTGTTTCCCTGCGGATTGGTCTCCGGCTCGTTCATGATGCATTGCTCCGTTGGCTGTTTGCCGTGCCCCGGCTTCGGCACGGGCGAGATCCTCAACTGCGGGAGTCCGGCCGGCAACTACAATAGAGGTTGACGGCGGACTTTGGTGCAGGCTTCCAGTTCCAGTTTCGGCAATCCCCGCCAATTAAGCAAATCTTCCTGGGCTCTCGGGTGAAACCCGGGCCCGATGCGAGCGAAATGGACAAGATTGCGGCACTCAAAGAAATTCTGGCTCTGGACCCGAAGAACAGCTTCGCGCGCTATGGGGTGGCGATGGAACTGGCGAGCCGTGGCGACACAGATGCCTCGATCGCGGAGTTCACAACCCTGGTGACGAACGACCCGGACTATACGGCCGGCTACTTTATGGCCGCGCAGACGCTTGAGAACGCTGGGAGGACCGACGAAGCGATCGAGCGGCTGAAGGCTGGAGTTGCCAGTGCGAGGCGCACCGGCAACAACCATGCCCTCAGTGAGATGCAGGCAACGCTGGATGAATTGGAGCGCTAGGGCCGTCCTGAAACCTTTGCAAGAGGGCACTTGGTACAACCAAAGGGCCATGTGCCTCCATACGGGATCTTTACGAAAGAATCTGTAAACTTCCTCTACCGAAATTGCATCTAAGCAAACACTATGGCCAAATTCTCCATTGTCGTCCCTTTCCACAACGAAGAAGAGAACGTCACCGTTCTCTACGCCCGCCTGAAACAGGTGATGGAGCAGATTGGCGACAGCTTCGAAATGGTGCTGGTGGACGATGGCTCACGCGACCGGACGTACAAGCTGCTGGAGGAGATTGCCGCGGTCGACAGTCGCGTACTGGTAGTGAAACTGCGTCGCAACTTCGGACAGACATCCGCGCTTTCTGCAGGTTTCGATCACGCCTCAGGGGAATTCATCCTGGCCATGGACGGCGATCTGCAGCATGACCCCAACGACATCCCCGCTTTTATTGAAAGACTCGACGAGGGGTATGACGTGGTTTCGGGGTGGCGGAAGGATCGCATGGACAATCTGGTGATGCGCCGCATCCCCTCAAGCTGCGCGAACTGGCTGATGGCGAGGCTCTCGGGCGTGAATATTCACGACTTCGGCACCACCTTCAAGGCCTATCGCCGCGAGGTGATTCAAAACATCCCGCTTTACGGGGAGATGCACCGCTTCATTCCGGCTCTTGCCAGCTGGTATGGCGCCTCGATCTGCGAAATCCCCATCCGCAACGTGAATCGCGAGTGCGGCAAGAGCCACTACGGCATCGGGCGCACGTTCCGGGTGTTCTTCGATTTGCTGACCGTCCGCTTTCTGCTGCGGTATATGAGCCGCCCGCTCCACTTCTTTGGCGGATTTGGCTTGCTGGGCATCATGGGCGGCAGCGTCATGGCGGCCATCCTGCTGGGCATGAAGATTCTCAACCCCGCAATGGACGTGATGCACCATCATGGTCCCATGTTCGTGATTGGCTCAGTGCTGATTGTCTCCGGAATTCAGATGGTGGCCATCGGCCTGCTGGGCGAGTTGCAGGTGCGGCACTACTTCACGAGCCAGCATCCCACCTCGTATACCGTTGACCGACTGGTGCGGCTTGTTCCCGCCGATGAGCAGAGCATGCTCTCGGAAGGGAAAGAGGATAGTTTTTAAAGACAGGGAATAGGGAACAGGGAATAGGGAATAGAAAAACGTCTGGCCCCGCTCGGCATTGTTCGGGCGGGGTTTTCGTTTGCCTGGAGACGACGGGTGATTGGAGGGCTCAGATGACTGCTTTCAAATCTTCTTGCTCCACAACCCCCTCTGGGTTCATTCTTACCATTACATGAAAGCTATTCAGATTCTCGAGACGGGCGGGCCTGAGGTTCTTCAACTGGCCGATCTGCCGATTCCGCATCCGGGTCCCGGACAGGTGTTGATTCGGATTGAAGCGACAGGCGTTAATTTTATTGAGATTTATTTTCGCAAGGGACAGTACAAGGCCTCATTCCCACTGACGCCGGGTAGCGAGGCGTCGGGCACGGTGGAGGAGCTTGGGCCCGGGGTACAGGGATTCACGGCGGGCGACCTGGTTGCATCGGTCTCTGTGATGGGCAGCTACGCCGAATACGCGCTTGTGCCCGCTGCGCAACTGGTGAAAGTGCCTGCGGGCCTGACGCCGGAGCAGGCCGCAGCGGCGATGCTGCAGGGCATGACCGCACATTACCTTGCCTACTCCACGTTTCCGTTGAAGGCCGGAGATACGGCGCTTGTGCATGCGGGGGCGGGCGGCGTTGGGCTGTTGCTGACGCAACTGGCGGCGCGCATCGGAGCGCGGGTGATCACAACCGTGTCCACTACCGCGAAGGCGGAGCTGTCGCTGGAGGCCGGCGCCAGCGATGTGATTCTTTATACAGAGCAGGACTTTGAGGCGGAGGTCAAGAATCTGACGGGCGGCAAGGGCGTGGACGTGGTGTACGACTCGGTGGGCAAGACGACGTTCGACAAAAGCCTGAACTGCCTGAAGCCGCGCGGCCTGCTGGCCTTGTTTGGCGGGTCGAGCGGAGCCGTGCCGCCGTTTGATCCGATTATCCTCAGCGGCAAGGGGTCGCTGTACGTGACGCGGCCGACGCTGTGGCACTACATTGCTACGCGCGCCGAATTGGAGCTGCGTGCGGGCGAGATTCTCGGATGGGCGGCAAGCGGCCAACTGAAGCTGCGCACCGAGCACATTTTCCCGCTTGCGGAAGCAGCGCAGGCGCAGACGGCACTCGAGTCGCGGAATACGACGGGCAAGATTTTGCTGGAGCCGTGAAGACAGTGGTCAGTGGTCAGTGAACAGTGGTCAGTTTTCGGTTTTCAAACTTCAGCTATCAAATTCTAGCTATCAGCTCTTAGCTTCTCTGCGGCCTTTACTGGGCGCTGGGTGGGAGGCGTGCGGTGAGTCGGGTTCGGATTGGCGGCGACGATCGGGTGTTTGTGCTGACGGGCGCGGGGATCAGCGCGGAGAGCGGGCTGCCCACGTTTCGCGCGGACGATGGATTGTGGGCGGGAAATCGGATTGAAGACGTATGCACGCCGGAGGCATGGGAACGAAATCCGGGGCTGGTGTGGCAGTTCTACTCGGGTAGGCGCATGGATGGGCAGAAGGCAGAGCCGAATGCGGCGCACTTTGCTTTGGCGGAGCTTGAGGCGCAGATCGGCGACCGGTTCTTTTTGTGTACGCAGAATGTGGACGACCTGCATGAGCGCGCGGGATCAGTGCGCCTCGTGCACATGCACGGAGAACTGGGGAAGGCGCACTGCGAGAACGACTGCGGACGGCCACCGATTGAAGATCACGCGATCTATGGCAGCCTGGCGGAGGTGGGCCGTTGCGCATGCGGCGGGCGCTACCGGCCGCACATTGTTTTCTTTGGGGAGATGCCCCTCGAGATGGACCGGATCCGGGACGAGATTGACCGGGCGACGCTGATGCTGGTGGTTGGCACGTCGGGGTCAGTGTACCCGGCGGCTAACTTTGTGCACTGGGCGAAGATGAACGGGGCGCGCCGAGTGTACGTGGGACCGGAGGAGCCGCTGAACGCCGCCGCATTTACGAGCGTGGTGGAAGGCAAGGCGGGCGAGGTGCTGCCTGGGCTGTTTGCAGTGGAGAAGGTTTTTGTTGGCGGGCTGTTTGCGCCGTCCCTACGGGACTCCGGATGAATCGTAGGTTTCTTCGACCCCAAGCTAAACAGGCTGTTACGAAACTCGCCGGCGACGGAGTTTTTTGGACATGGGGCCATTGCAGGGGCTGAAAAGGCTGCGGAAAAAGGCATCTGCGACCGGGCGAAATTAGCAGGGGCTAAAGCCCGAACTTTATTTTGCGGACTTTTCGGCACGACTAAAGTCGTGCCCTGATACAAACCACCTCACCCTCGGAGTTTTTTCGCAGCCTGTGAAGCCCTCGTTGGTTTTGCGTTGGTTACGGCCTCCGCCGCGGCGGAAAGCCGTGCCCTTGTTACAAACCACCTCACCCTCGGAGTTTTTTCGCAG
>Ga0224554_1002032_pt1 | contig 11218 bp, 7 predicted proteins | sample 714S22024metaG_FD_180666 | JGI IMG/M metagenome (GOLD analysis project Ga0224554, IMG submission 180666) | Peat soil microbial communities from Stordalen Mire, Sweden - 717 S2 20-24 | ecosystem: Environmental > Terrestrial > Soil > Wetlands > Peat | place: Sweden: Norrbotten County, Stordalen...
TTCGAGCAAGCTCCTGCCAGAGAGATACTTGCAGCAAATACGGATGTAAACTCGTCGTCTCGCGACAGTGTTGCTATTCAGAACACGTTTACCTTCAACAGCTTATAGCTGGACACCAGTGCGCTCCTGCGGAGCCTTCCCTTTGCCCCAATTCCAACTACGTGGGAGGCAACATCGTTGTAGCGTTGACCCTCCGGCTCAATCTGCTTTCCCTCGATTCCAAAATCCGGTAGGGCAAAATGTTGTAGCGTCGAGCCTCTGGCTCGACTCCTTTGTCCCAATTCCAACTACGTGGGAGGCAACATCGTTGTAGCGTTGACCCTCCGGCTCAATCAGCTTCGCCTTGATCCAAAATCCGGTAGGGCCCTCCCGCGGAGCCTTCGCTTTGCCTTGATTCCAAACATGGGGATGGCAGAATTAGGCTTCGACAACGCCATCGCACACCACCGCTATGAAAATCAAAACTCTATTTGCCATTTTGCTGGTGTTGGCATTCCCGTGGCTCGCCCCTGCCGATGACGTCGTGCGGCACCTGCCCGCAATCCGCGTCAACTCCGGCGGGCATTATCTTGAAACCAGCGACGGCAAACCGTTTTTCTGGCTCGGTGACACCGGCTGGAAGCTGTTTCACTCCACGACGCATGCTGAAGCGAGTTATTATCTCCAAATCCGAGCGCGGCAGGGCTTCACGGTAATCCAGGCGATGGTGATTTCCGAAAACGAAATGACCGACACCAACGCGTTGGGCGAGAAACCGTTTTTGAACAACGATCCCGCCACTCCGAACGAAAAATATTTCGACCGCGTCGCCAAGATTGTGGATGAAGGCGCGGCCAACGGACTTTACTTCGCGCTGGTGCCGGCGTGGGGCGATCTGTTTACTGCGCCATGGGGCGATGGCCCGCGCGTTTTTCGCAACGACAATCTGCCGGTCGCCCACGCCTACGCGAAATATCTCGGCCAAAAATTGAAGGGCAAATCCAACGTCGTCTGGGTGCTGGGCGGCGACCGGCCGGCGAAACTGGATGGCAGCAAGCCGGATCAATGGCCGCAAACTGCCGGCACAAAAGCTGGGTTTCCGGTGGATCAGGATTGGAGGCCGATTTGGCGCGAATTTGCGGCAGGGATCGCCGAGGGCACGGAAACTTCGCCGGTGATTTTGTACCATCCGCAGGGCGGTGAATATCGCACGTCGAAATATCTCGCGGGTGAAGTTTGGCTTTTCATCAACGGCATGCAAAGTGGCCACGGAGGCGGGCACGACCAGCCGAATTGGGAATGGGTGGCGGAGGACTATGCGCTCTCACCTGCCAAGCCGACGCTGGATCTGGAGCCGAATTATGAAGACTCCCCTTACAATCCGTGGCCACGCTGGAATCCGGCCACCGGCTATTTCACTGACCACGACGTGCGCAAGCAAACGTATCGCTCGGTGTTTGCTGGAGCGTGCGGCGTGACTTACGGCAACCACTGTGTCTGGCAGTTTGCCGGACCACGCTACGAGCCGATCAATTTTCCGAACCACGACTGGGTTGCTGCGCTGTACCGCCCAGGCGGTGCTGACATGATTTTTTTGCGAAAACTGGTTGAATCGCGTCCGTTCTTTTCGCGAATCCCTGACCAGTCACTGATCGGCGGCGACTCGGGCAAGGGCGGAGTGCATTTGCAAGCCACGCGCGACCGCGAAGGCACTTACGCGTTCGTCTATTTTCCGCTAAACGACATGACGGCAAACATTGATGTCGGCAAATTGGACGCAAAGAAAATCCGCGCGTGGTGGTATGACCCGCGCACCGGCGTCGGCACTCTCATCGGTGAATTGGATGGCGTTGGTCAACATGAATTCCGCGCGCCGCCGCAAGGTCCCGATTGGGTGCTGGTGCTGGATGATGTGGCAAAAAACTATGCGCCGCCCGGACTCAAGGTTGTGACTGACCGCTGACATCGGTTACAAGGTTCCCCGCCGTGCCGATAATGCCTGAATGCCCTGCTGTCAAGATGCTCAAAGCGGTTGAGAACCCGCGTCCTAAATCGCCGCGAACACTTCTTCCAGGAACAGCCGGTTGGCGCGCGCGTTGTCCGTCACTTCCGCGAAGCTTTGACCTCCCGCGCATTCCACGAAGGTCGGGCCGTTGAACCCCGCTTTTTTCAATTCCTTGAACACCGCGGAAAAATCCACCTTGCCCGCGCCGAATTGGATCATCACCCCGCCGTTCTCGCCCGTGCAATCCTTGGCGCAAAAGCCGGTGACATATCGGGCGATGGGCTTGAGTTCCTCCACCGGGTCTTTGCCGGTGTAATAGATAATGTTGCCCGCGTCGTACCACACCTTGAAATTGGGTCGGTTGACCCGCCCCAGGCAGCGCTGGATTTCCTCCGCGGCCCCGCTGCCGCCTCCGTGGGGTTTGAGCACCAGTTTCATTTTCGCCTGTTCCGCGTAATCCGCCGCGTCGGCCATCATCTGGTAATACTTCTCGTAATGCTCCTTTTCATCCACGCCGAAAGTCAGCAGCCATTCCAAATTGAGGAATTGCGCATGATCGATTTGCCGCCGCACATCCCGAATCGCGCCTTCCAGCGGCAACCCGGGCTTGGCGTGCAATGCGCCCAGGGTCGCGGCCAGGCCGGAACCGGCAATTCTCTTTTTCAAGCTTGTCAAATACTCGTCCGTCGCCTCCGAGCCGATGAACGGCTCATCCGGCATGGGAGTCAGCAGGCCCACCGTCCCATAGCCCGCCTGCTTGATTCCCTTGAGCGCAACATCGAAACCCCAGTTGGCCGGCTGCGGCGTGTCCAGCGGCTGAACTTTTGAGCCGAACTTCTGCATCCAGGGCCGGTTGAAACAGCCGATGGGACGGGATGAACCTTCCGCCAAAATGCGGCCGGCGCCGGTCGCCAGAGCGGTCGCGGCCAGGGCGGTGGTTTGTAAAAACGCGCGGCGCGGCATGGCGGTTTTCACCCGGTCCCCTTTCTTTTTATTCATGCGGCGAATCGTTGCCCGGAATTACGATTGAGTAAATCCAAATCAAAGGGAAAGCCCGGCGGCCAAACCCGCTTGCCAAAACCCGGCGTCGGGATATGCTTTTGCCAGAAAAGACACAATCCACATTATTTGACTATGAAAAGCAAAATCGCCTCCATCATAATTGTGCTGTTCGCCGCCGGTGCCGTTTGGGCCGCTGATGCGGCCTCGACCAGCCAGGTCTCTGACGCCGTTGCCAAGCTAAAAGCCTCCGCGAATTTCAGTTGGACGGCCACGACGGTGACACCGCCGGATGCGCCTTTCACACCGCCGCCCATCAAAGGCCAGAAAGACAGCGGCGGATTTGCCAAATTCAGCACCGAGTTTGGCGAGAACACAGTCGAGGCGGTCTTGAAGGACGGCAAGGTGGCATTTAAAGGGGAAGAAGGCTGGCAATTGGCCGTTGCCGGCGGCGGTTTCAGCCCGGACATGATGGCGTTGAACCTGGCGAAAAATGGCGCAGCCGGCGACGAGGCCGCCATCATTCTCAAGGGCGTAAAGGAGTTGAAAACGCTCGAAGGCGGCGCGATGGGCGGTGATCTGAGCGCAGACGCGGCAACGGACCTGCTGACCTTCGGCCCGCACCGCACCGCCGCCAAAGCGGATCCCGACATGCCAGGCCCGAAGGGCGTCAAGGGTTCGGCCAGGTTTTGGGTCAAGGACGGCTCCCTGGTCAAATATCAGACGCATCTGACCGGAACGGTGACCTTCGACGGCAACGATGCCGTGTTGGATTTCACGCGCACGACGGCGATTCATGACGTCGGCACGACGAAGATGGACATCCCGGCCGAGGCGAAGAAGAAATTGGGAGCGCCTCCGGCCGCCAAATAGCGGCGGCCCGCTTTGGATTCAAATTTGTAATCCTGTCAATTGCCATTTGTAATCCTGCCTGACGGGGAAATGCCTAATGGCAATGCCACGGTGTTTCTTTCGTTATCGATATTTTCGCGTTATTTCGCCATTTGTGCTTTGTCATTCGACATTTCCCTCAGAACGGCCTCCAGATTGTTGCGGGCGCGGGTGAGGCTGGGATCATCACGCAGGCAGGCGCGAAACTGCCCGGCGGCAGCCTCCCATTGCTGTTGTTCCCGGAAGATAAGGCCGAGATTAAAGTGCGCCTGTGTCTGGGAATTGTAACGCGCCTCCACGCGGTTGGGTTCAATGGCCAGCGCCCTTTGATAATGAACGACGGCCTGCGCCTCGTCGCCCCGCCGCGCCAAAGCCTCCGCCAGATTATATTCGGCCAAAATGTTATTGCGCGTCACCGCCGCGGTGTGGCTGAAGAGCGCCACGCTGTCGCGCCAGTACTGCAATTGCGCCTCCGTTCCCGCCAACAAAAACCCCAACACCCCCGCCACCACCGCGCCGAAGACCAGTCCCGGCTGCGGCCAGCGTGTCCAGGCGGTGGGAATGCCCCAGGCCGCCATGATAAAAATCCCGATCAGCGGCACGTAGGTGTAACGGTCCGCCATGGGTTGGAAACCGGCTTGCACCAGGCCAATCACCGGCGCAAGCGTTCCCAGGAACCAGAACCAGCCGACCGCGAGGAATGGCTGCTGCCGCGCCCGCAGAATTGCAACCGCGGAAATGAACAGCAGCAAGCAGCCTGCTCCAGCCGACGGCCAGAATGTCCAGAGGTCAGAGTAAGGATATGGCACCGCCAACCTGGCCGGCCAAAGCGTCTTCCAGAGATAAAGAACGTAGCTGACCAGCGCATTGGCGATGCGCGCCGGCAGCGGCAGGGTGCCGAGGCTGACCACGGAATTGCCCCCCCTTTGCGCCCACAGAGTAGCCACGCAATCAAGCGCCGCCAGGGCGAAGAAGGGAACTTTCTCCCGGAATAATCCCGGCGCCGCCTTTCGCCTGAGTGGCCAGAAATCCATCAACAGAAGCACGAAAGGCAGCGTCACCGCCATCGGTTTGGCCATCAGCGCGAACGCGAAAAACAGCAGCGCCACGATGTAATAAATTCTGAAATTCAAGATTCGAGACTTGAGATTCTCCACATAACGCCCGTAAGCGGCCATGGTCAGCAGCCAAAAGAAGGCGCTCAGAACATCCTTCCGTTCCGAAACCCAGGCGACAGATTCGACATGCAGCGGATGCCAGGCAAAGAGGGCGGCCACGAGCGCGCTGCGCCAGGGGGCGCTGGTCCATTGCCGCAAGACCAGAAAGAGCAGAATGATGTTGAGAGTGTGAAAGAGGATGTTGGTAAGGTGATGGCCCCCCGGGTTGAGGCCGTATAGGGCGCAATCCGTCATGTGCGAGATCCAGGTCAGAGGATGCCAATTGCTGGCATGGCCGGTTTTGAAGGCCCAGACCAACGCGGCCCCGGTGATCCCGTGCTGAATGGGAGCATTATAAATAATATACCCCGGGTCGTCATAGTTGACAAAATCGAAGCGGGTCGCCGGCCAATAAAGCGCCAGCGTGATCAGGGCAAGCAACAGGCAGATCAACATGGAGCGTTGTTTTTCCGGCACGGCGGAATCCTAAAGGCTAATGGCCGACGGCTGAAGGCAAAAATGGACAGGCATAAAAAAGTCCGGCCGTTGAGCTTCGGCCGAACCGTTCCAAACCGCCCAAGCGGCTTGGTGAGACACGCACTTTAAGAAGCCGCAAGAAGTATGCCGCAATCAGAGTTGCGAATGGATTATTTGACCGATAACGGCTTCACATATCCTGCCAGCTCGCTGTTTCCGGCCCGCTTCGCGGCTTCGGCCAGCAAATCGCGCGTTGCCGCCGAAGAATCAAACTTCAGTATCCGCCCGGCCAGGTTCTTGCCGTCTCGATTTCGTTTCAGGCCGGCCAGGGCCTCAAAACAGTGCGCGCCGACCGTAACCGCCATTTGTCGCATCGTTCCTTCCAAGCGCTCCCTCATGGGGCTGTCCTTGCCGATGGAATCCAGCATCATGTTGTACCGGTCCAACGCCATTTGGAAGGAGGACGTCCCATCCTGCCCCTGAAGAATATCCGTGTACCGTTTGGCTTCCAAAAATTGGTCAGCCGAAAGCATCAGAACATAGTCCTTTGCCATGCTGCCTGCGGGTAGATGCTCATACACGGCAAAGTTCTTCTCCTTCTGGTCGAGCGTGTTGTTCAGGGATACCAGATCCATGATCGTTTGGGTATCCGTCAAGCCCGCGGCCACTTTGGCCTGCCGCTCGTCGCGCCGGGTTGCCAGCGCCTTCCGCGCAGGTGGATAGTCGGCGCCCAGGCTTTTAATGTGCATCAACAGGAAGCTCAAGCGCACGCCGGCAAAGCCTGGGCCGGCGTCAAGCCCGTGGTCAAAACACCAGAGGTACTCCGTCAGGGCTTCGGCATCCCTGCCTTTTTGGGCCAGTGCCACGCCGAATTGCATCCGCGCGCTGGCGTCGTTGGTGCCCGCCGCCATCAACGCATCATGGGCGCGGCTGACCGAGTCCTTGCCCGCAAGCGCGGCGTGGAAATCCGCCACGAATATCCCCGGCTCGCGATAACCCACCAGACGGTCGATTTCTGTTCCGTCCGGTTTGATGAGCAGCACGCTGGGATAGGCCCCGATCTTGTAGCGTTTGGCCAGCGCGGTTTCCTTTTCCGCGTCGATTCGCAGCGACACGGTCTTCTCTTTGAGCAATTGCATGACCTCGGCATCGGTCCAGGTGTTTTTATCCAGCATTTTGCACGGGCCGCACCATGTCGTATAAAAATCAACCAAAACGATTTTGCCCGATCTCGCAGCCTCTTTGGACGCGGCGTCAAAACTCAGATCGGAAAACGGCGCCGCAAAGAGACCCGACACGGCCGCACCGAGCCAGGCTACAGTGAGAAGAGTTTTCATATGCGCAAACAATACTCCGATTCGCGGACAAGCCGCAACGAAACAAAACCAACCGAAACAAACCAAGTGGCAATGGGCTGCTTCCCGGCCGGCGGGAAGCCCGGATAGCGCAGGAGCATTTTTCGGGCCAATCCGAATAGCAGCATCCACCGCACAAACATGCGGTAGTAATTTACCAGCCAATTTGTTAGATTCTCGCTGGATCAGGAAAAATAAACAACACAACCAGCATTTTAACCATATGAAATCCAAAGTATTATTAATGGCGGCAGCGTCCTTTTTCATGGGTGCCGCTTTATCGGTTTATGCCCAGCCGGCCAGTATCAATGGCAGCTACGACCCTGCCTTCGGCGGCGCGCTGAGCGTGCAGACTGTCGCCACCGATTATGGCTCACAAACAGCAGCCACGGGTGGAAATCAGTTGGATGCCGCTTACGGCACCATCGCCGGCGGGAATCTATATCTCTTTTTCGCCGGCAACACCTCGGATGGCAATAATTTGGTGGTTTATCTGGCCGACGGCGCGGCGGGGGGACAGAGCACTTTTAACGTTTCCGGCGGCAGCTATACCAGCACCGGGACACAAAGTTTGGACGGCTCGGTTTTTAGCCCCGGATTTAGCGCGACGTCCGCGATAGATGTCAACACCTATGCGGGCACCATCTATGCCAATGCCTTCAATTTGGTTGCCGGCACGGGTGGTTACGCAGGTTCAGCTCCCGACTCTGGCGGGACCATCGGCGGCGTCTTTAACGTAACGACTGCTGTGAACGAATCCAGTCCCGCCGGCGCGGGAGTCAACACCGGAGCGGGAGCGTTGACTGTTACCACCGGGTGGGAGTTTGCCATACCGCTTTCAGCATTGAATAATTCGACTTCGATAGAAGTGCTTGCCGAAATCGGCTACGATAGCGGCGGCGGCAGTTTGTCAGACCAGTTCCTTGCACCGAATAACGTTAGCGGTTACCCCAGCACATTTAACTTCGGTGGCACTGCTGGTGACTATTTTACCGTGACTGAGGTCCCTGAACCTTCCAGCATGATGCTGTTGGGCATGTCCGGTTTGGCCGGTGTTCTGGCTTTTTGCCGCCGGAAATAAACCAGGCAATCTGTTTTAACGAAGCCCCGCATTTGCGGGGCTTTTTTTGTATTGGAGATGCCGCCGCTTGACACGGTCGGCGACAGACAGCATTTTCCTTCGTCGGCCTGCAACGGCGGGCGGACCGTCCCTTTATGAATACTTTGCACAATCTCTTTGATTCGTTGAAGGATTTTGACCTGGGCCAGGGCAGGAAAGGCGCATTCTATTCGCTGCCCGCCCTGGAAAAAGCCGGCTTGGGCGCGATTTCCCGGCTGCCGGTTTCCATCCGTCTCGTCCTCGAATCGGTTTTGCGCAATTGCGACGGCAAAAAGGTTTCCGAAACCAACATCCGCGAGCTGGCCCAGTGGCAGCCCAAGGCCGCGCGCACGCAGGAAATCCCATTTATCGTCGCCCGGATTGTGTTGCAGGACTTTACCGGCGTACCGCTTCTGGTGGATTTGGCCGCCATGCGCTCGGCGGCCGTCAAGTTGGGCCGGAACCCCAAATTGATCGAGCCGTTAGTGCCGGTGGATTTGGTGGTGGACCATTCGGTGCAGGTGGATTTTGCGGGAACAGCGGATTCGCTGGCGCGGAATTTGGACATGGAATTTCAACGCAATCGCGAGCGCTATCAATTTCTTAAATGGGGCATGCAGGCCTTTGACACTTTCAAGGTTGTGCCGCCCGGCATCGGCATCGTTCATCAAGTCAACCTGGAGTATCTGGCCAAAGGCGTTCTCTCACAGGCCGCCGGGGCCAATGGCCATCCCCTCTTCTACCCGGACACTTTGGTTGGCACTGATTCCCATACCACGATGATCAACGGCCTTGGCATTGTCGGCTGGGGCGTCGGTGGCATCGAAGCGGAAGCCGGCATGTTGGGACAGCCGGTTTATTTCCTGACGCCTGACGTCGTCGGGGTGCATTTGACGGGCGCGCTTCGGGAAGGAGTGACGGCAACGGACCTGGCGCTGACCGTGACGGAGATGTTGCGCAAGGCGAAGGTGGTGGGGAAATTTGTCGAATTTTACGGGCCTGGCGCGGCGGCACTGGGGGTGGTGGATCGCGCGACCATCGCCAACATGGCGCCCGAATACGGCGCGACCATGGGCTTCTTCCCCATCGACGAAGAGTGTGTGGATTATCTGCGCCAGACAGGCCGCAGCGAGGAGCATTGCAAGGTTTACGAAAACTATTTCCGCGCCCAAGGCCTTTTCGGAATCCCCAAGAAGGGCGACATCGCCTATTCGACGGACATGGAATTGGACCTGGCCGGAGTCAGGCCGAGTGTGGCCGGGCCAAAAAGGCCGCAGGACAGAATAGAGCTGGGCAAACTCAAGGCGGAATTCATCAAGGCCTTGGGAAAGACCGCCGCAGAAAATGGATTTGGCAAAACCGCGGACGACTTGAAGCGCGCTTATCCGGTTTTGGGCAACGGATCGACAGGCCCGGGCGGCGGGAGCCAGGAACCGGTTTCGACCCAGCGCTCCCGGGAGCAAAACACCAATCCGTTGACAGAATTGGAAATGGCCAACAACCGTCCAACACCGGATCACGCGGGGGCCGTGCCTGCCCTGCCCCACGGCCAACTCCATCATGGCGATGTATTGATTGCCGCCATCACCAGCTGCACCAACACCAGCAATCCCTCGGTCATGCTGGCCGCCGGATTGCTGGCCAGGAAAGCGGTTGAGAAAGGGCTGAAACCCAATCCGATGGTCAAAGCCTCCCTCGCGCCCGGCTCGCGGGTGGTGAGTGACTATTTGAACAAAACCGGCCTGCAACCCTATCTGGATCAGCTCGGTTTCAACCTCGTCGGTTACGGCTGCACGACGTGCATCGGCAACTCCGGCCCGCTGGCCGCGCCGGTCGAGGAGGCGGTGACGAAGAATGACGTCATCGCGGCGGCGGTGCTTTCGGGGAATCGAAATTTCGAAGCGCGCGTCCACCAGAGCATCAAGGCGAATTTCCTCATGTCCCCGCCCTTGGTGGTGGCCTTCGCCCTGGCGGGGCGCGTGACAATTGATTTGACAACGGAACCCATCGGCCGGGGGGCCGGCGGGCGGGAAATCTGGCTGAAGGACATCTGGCCGGAGCAGGGCGAGGTGCGGGAGGCGATGCGCGCCGCCCTCAAGCCGGAGGTGTTCAGCAGGCTCTACCGTGATTTCGCGGCGCAAAATCCCAAGTGGAACGAAATTCCGGCCAGCGTCGGCCAGGTTTATCAATGGGACGAACAGAGCACCTACATACAACTTCCGCCTTTTTTTGAGAATTTCAGCCTTCAGCCCGGACACATCGCCGAAATCAAGGGGGCCAGGCCCCTGGGCATCTTTGGGGACAGCGTGACCACCGACCACATTTCGCCGGCGGGCAGCATTAAAAAAACTTCGCCGGCGGGAGCTTATCTGATCGGGCACGGCGTCAACTTCGTGGATTTCAACAGCTACGGCTCGCGCCGGGGCAACGACCGCGTCATGACCCGCGGCACTTTCGCCAACGTGCGCATCAAGAACCTTATGGTGCCCGGGGTCGAGGGCGGTGTGACAAAACTCCAACCCGGCGGCGGGACGATGAGTATTTTTGACGCCGCCATGCAATATGCGGAACAGGGCACGCCTCTTATTGTCCTGGCCGGGACCGAATACGGCACGGGCAGTTCGCGCGATTGGGCGGCCAAGGGCACGCGGTTGCTGGGGGTCAAGGTCGTGGTTGCGCAAAGTTTCGAGCGCATTCACCGGTCGAACCTTGTGGGCATGGGCGTCTTGCCCTTGCAATTCAAGGAAGGCGTGTCGGCCCAAACCCTCAAATTGGACGGGACCGAAACTTACGACGTGCTGGGGTTAAGCGATCAGCTCAAGCCGCGACAGGATCTGACCCTGCGCGTCACGCTGGCGGATGGACGTGCTGAGAACATCCCCGTGGCCTGCCGCATAGATACGCCCATTGAGATTGATTACTACCAGCACGGCGGGATTCTGCCCTACGTGCTGCGGCAACTGTCCGGCGCGCAATAATCCGCCCGGCTGGCTTCCTGGCAGATCCCCTGACCCTGTTCTCTTCAACGCGACAAGGCACTGGCCTCGCACCGCATGTCGGCTGTGGCGGCACATATTTCGCGGCGTGGCTCCCTCCAGCCATATATTTTTTCCCGCCCGTCCCTGAAGCGCCTGCGAGGACTTTATGGGAATGACGGATATGCTATTCGATAAAACCTGCCGGGATAATTGGTCCATCCAGGGTCGGTGAAATAGATGGAGCCGTTGGTTAAAGTGCAGGATTGCAGGTTTGTCCA